>WNFD01006386.1_pt1 | contig 16217 bp, 11 predicted proteins | sample 5400491 | NCBI WGS metagenome assembly WNFD01 (sample SAMN13153343, study PRJNA577476) | soil metagenome | isolation source: 120 cm saprolite under Douglas fir tree site 2 hole 2 replicate 2 | place: USA:California | collected 2015-04-18 | reverse complement strand
GCTGATCTTGGTCGACAGCACTCCTACCAGGAGCTTTGTTGCATTTCAGGACGCCACGCCGGCACTGCCCGAACTATGATCACCTATGCCGCAGGCCCGCAACGCCTTAAGTACGCGGCATTGAGTTCCAGCTACACCAGCGCGGCATCCACACTAATCGGTGGCAGCACCGGCCGCCGGTCTAGACCGGTCTAGACCGGCGGAGGGGCGACTGGGTGGGCGACGCCTACCTGGGCCGGATCGGCCTGTGTGCCAGGTCGCCGCTACCGTCGGCACGCTGCGCGCCGTGCACTGGGCGCGTTACCCCGATGGGGCGAGCGCGTTGAGGATCGCGGTCGCGCGGGCGGCAGCGGCGGCGGGATCGGCGTCCGGCGATCCGATGAGCGGATCCCAGTTGAGGTCGTAGAAGATCTCCGTTACGCCTCGTCCGGCAAGCCAGGCTGTATCGGCACGGATCTGCTCGAAGGATCCGGACAGCAGCAGCCGGCCGCCTGATGGCGCGATCACATCCTCGCCCGCGCGGACGACGCCGCGGCAGATGATCCGGACCGCGTCCGGGTCCCGGCCTCCGCCGCGGGCCGCGGCGCGGACCACCTCGATGCCCTCGTCGATGCCGGACAGGTCCGTGCGGCTCGACGTGACCCAGCCGTCGGCGAGCCGGCCCGCGCGCTCGAGGGCGGGCCTGGCCATCCCGCCGAGCAGCACGGGAGGGCCAGGGCGCTGCACGGGCCTGGGCCGCATCCGGCCGCGGGGCACCGTATAGAACTCGCCCTTGAACTCGCTGACGCCGTCCGCCCACAGGGCGGCGAGCACGGCGAGGTACTCGCGGGTGCGCGCGCCCCGGCGCGCCATCGAGGCGCCGCTCACGGCGAATTCCTCCGGCATCCAGCCGATGCCGAGGCCGAGGTCGAGCCGCCCGGCGGAAAGGATGTCCAGCGTGGCCGCCTGCTTCGCGAGGTAGGCGGGCGACACGAACGGCGTGTTCAGCACCGCCACGCCGAGCCTGATCCGCGAGGTATGCGCCGCCACGTAGCCGAGCGTCACCAGCGGGTCGAGCACGCTGTGATAGACGGGCTCCATGCTTGAGCCCTCGGGGACGAGCAGCCGCTGGAAGGTCCACAGCGACGCGTAACCGGCCTGCTCGGCCGCCACAGCGAAGGCGGCCAGGTTCTCCGGTGTCGCCCACGCGCCAGACACCGGGGCGCCGAAACCGATCTGCATTCCCCCACCATAGCCAGTGCGCCCCACCGGCTGGGGGAAGGCCTAAGTGCCAGCTCTAGACGTGCGAGAGCAACTGCACCATCAGGGACCGCTCGGCAACCAGCGACGAGGGTGACGTAACGAAGATCGCCAGTGTGCCCTTGCGGGTGGCGAGGGTGTAGCTCAGCTGGGCGCCGGAGCCGTACTTCGCGATGTACGATTCGTCGCCGAGCCCGCCGACGTTGCTTATCGTCTGGTGCAGGCTGGCCATGGACTGCTTGTCCTGGGCGAACTGGCTCGTGTTCTCCCCCAGCTGGTAGCGGACGATCACCTCGTACCTGCCCGTGTAGGCGCACACGGTGGCCGGCCCCTGCACGGACGTCACCACCTTGCCGACGGGCAGCTTCAGCGCGGCACCAACCGCTGCCTGTGTCACGAACGCGCAGTACGGCGAGGTGGCCCCGGAGGCGAAGCCGCCGGAGGTCGGGGACACCGAAGCGCCATTCCCCCCGGGCGAGGACGGAGCCAGATTACCGCCGCCGCACGCGGCCAGCGCGCACGCGGCCACGCCGAGGAAGGCGGCTGCGATCAGACGTCGCGGAGTCAAGGGCTGTCCTCCCACCTCAGCGAAAGAGAGCGGGATGCTCTCCGGCGGACACGCCCGGGATAGTACGGCGGCGGACGCCGGGACCTGAACCCGCGCCGTCGCAACGGCGGTCGCCCGGCGTGAATGCCCAGGTCAAAGGCTGGTCGGACGCCTGGACAGCACGAATCTTTCATCCCGCAAGCTGGGTCGCAGCCCGGCGCGCAGTCCCTACAGGTAGGGGCCGGCCAAGCGCGAGCGCCCGGCCGATGGGGCCTGGGGCGGTCGCACCGGCACGTTCCCTGTCCGCATCGCGTACAGCTCGGCGAGCGTCGCGGGCTCCGTCAGCCGGGCGCTCGCGCCTGGCCTGACGCTCGCGCCTGGCCCGGCCGGCGCGCTGAGCCACGCGTTCGCCTCCCCGGCGGAGAGCGGCCCGACCTCGATCTGGGCGAGGCACCTGCCTGGCCGCACCGCGGCCGGGTGCAGGCGGTTCAGGTCCTCGTTCGTCGTGATCGCGACAAGCACATGCCTGCCCTGGCCGAGCAGGCCATCCGTCAGGTTGAGCAGCCGGGACAGGGCCTGCCCGGTGGCCTGCTTGGCCTCGCCGCGGATCAGCTCGTCGCAGTCCTCGAGGAGCAGCAGCCGCCACGGCTGGCTGGCGTCATCGTCGTCATGGCCGATCGCCACGTCCATCAGGTAGCCAGGCTCGCCGAACAATATCTCCGGGTCGAGCACGCAGTCGGCCTGGCACCACCCCCGCCATTCGCGCGCGATCGTCCGCAGCACGGTGGTCTTGCCGGTACCTGGCGGCCCGTACAGCAAGATCAGCCGTCCGGCCACGGAATCCGGCGTGACGGCCATCAGCCTGTCGAGTGCGGCGGCCGGCGCCCTCGCGTAGTTGCCGCGGACCGCGGCCCAGGGCTCGGCACTCACCCTGCGGGTGACCCGCATGGGACCGCGGGGCGACCGGTACCAGAATCCCGTGGTAACCGACTCCTCCTGGCTGGCCGGCTGTGCCGCGGCGCCGCCCGCCGCGAGGTCAAGCACGCTGCTGGCGAGTTCCTCCGTGACCGCCGTTACGGTCACCTCGCCGCCGCCTGTCCGCCACAGCACCGCGCGGGCAGTCCACCCGTCACCCGTCGCCAGGCGTGCCTGTCTGCCGTGCTCTACCGCCACCCGGCAGGCACTGGCACCTGGCGGCAGCAGCGAGGCACCGGGCCTGACCTGGTCAAGCCGTGCGGTCCGGGCGTACGGTTGCCGTCCGGCGGCGAACTCGGCCAGGATCAGCGCGTCAACCATGTCGGCGGGGGTGTCGCTGTCGTCGACATAGAGCACGACAGGAAGCGCGCAGGCGTGATCCAGGCTGGCCGTCTCGCCAACGGCCACCAGCCGGGACTGCGCCTTGCGCGGGTTGGTCACAATATTCATGGTCGGGGTCGTGTTCCCGCGTGTACAACGGTTTTTCAGCGTCCCCGCAGGCCCGTGAGGGCTCGCGCCTGATCAGCCGCCACGGCGTATCCGTTCGGTAATATCCAAGGCGCAGCCCCAGGACAGTGACACCCCTGCGCCGCCGTGTCCATAGTTGTGCAGCAGCAGCCCGCCGCCGTCGCGCCGTTCGGCCTCGAGACGCACCTCAGGGCGGGCCGGGCGCAGGCCAACCCGGTGCGCCACCACCTCGGCACCGCGCAGCCGCGGCTCGATGGCCGTGGCGCCGCGCACGATCCGCTCGGCTGTCGCCGGGTCCGGCTGCGTGCTCCAGTTTCCTGGCTCGGCGGTGCCGCCGAGGAGGATGGTGCCGCCATGCGGGAACATGTAGGGAAATTCCGTCGATGCGTCCTCCGTCCCGTCCACGAAGAACTCGCTGATGCCCGGGTTCGTGACCACGACCACCTGCCCGCGAACGGGCACCACCGCGGGATCCGGCACGAGATCGCGGGCGCCGATGCCGGTGCAGTTGACGATCACCGGGGCCGCGAGGGACGTGTCGGAGAGCGACGCCACCGGCGAGATCTGGCACTGACCGCCGCTGGCCTCGAAGCGGCTGAGCAGGTAGCCGAGGTAAACCGGCATCGTGGCCACCGGTGCCGTGAACCGCCACCCGGTGGCGAAGCCATCCGGCAGCTCCCCGGTCCCGCACTGCCGGAAATCCGCCAGCGATGCGGCCCAGTCCGGCGGTTCGGCCTGCGTGCGGGTGGCCTCGATCCCGCTTACCAGGCGCACGCCGGTGCCGGGCTCCCCTGCCAGGCGGCGGAGTATTCCGAGCGTCTCGCGTCCCCATCCGGCGACCCGGCCGGGAGGCCCGACGAGGTAGGGACCCCACATCGCCCCTGCCGCGGCCGACGTTGTCTCGAGCGGCGGCCGCTCCGCCCTGATGCCCACCCGCAGCCCCGACTCGGCCAGGCAGATCGCCGCCGTCAGGCCGCAGACCCCCGCCCCGACCACGAGTACGTCAAGGTCACGGCTGCTCACCCGCATCACGGTAGCCGCTGGGTGTGCGTGCGCGGATCGGGATGAGCGGGCGACTTGTGCTGCCGTTATCTGCTCATCTGCGGACAAACATAAGCTGATGCACAGGAATGCCAATCCTGGACCGGGACGAATGGCGTTCGACAGGCGACCACGATGGGCGGAGCGAAGACGAGCGAAGGGGAGCGATGAGCAGGCGTCGGATGGAGCTGAGCACCACTCAGGTCGTTGCCAGCGTCCTCGCCACCGTCACCGGCGCCGTGGTCGCCTCGTTCCTCGGCGTCGGCGGGACCATTGTCGGCGCGGCCGTGATCAGCTTCGCGAGCACCGCAGGCGGCGTGGTCTACAAGCACTACCTGGGACGTACCGGGGAACGGCTGCGTTCGGTGAGCCCGGTCGTCGCTCACCGGGCAGCCGGAGCGTCCGCCGGGCCGTCGGCAGGATCATCGGCCGGAGCGGCCGCAGGGACAGTTCCGCGCGACCCGGCTGTCGACCCGGACAACACGCGGACCGAGGTGTTTCCCGTGCCCGGGGCTGCGGGAGGCGATCGGGGCGGCGGCGTTCCGGCCGGCGGCGTGTCGGCCGGGCGTTCCATCCGCCTGCCCGGCCAGCCGGATGACCGGCCGGGGTGGCTGCCGACGGAGGCTGCCGGCGCAATGGGCGGCGAGGAGCTTCCGGGGGTGAGCGGACCGCCGACGGAGACCTTTGACCGGCCGGGCGGGCCGCCGACAGAGGTAGCCGGCGCGCTCGGCGACGAGCGGGACCGGGGAGCAGCCGGGCCGCCGACCGAGATCTCGGCCGGCTTTCCCGGCCAGCGTGATGCGGGCCAGCGTGATGCGGGGTGGGGCGGGCCGCCGACCGAGACCTTCGCGCGACTGCCCCCTCAGCGGGACGGCCGGACGAGCGGCGCGGCCGACGGTGCTCCGGGCGGCGCGCTCGGCGGGCAGCCGGACCCGGCGCGCGGGAGGCGGCGCTGGGTCATCCCCGCAGCTGTCGCCGCGGGGATCTTCATCGTCGTCATGGCCGGCATCACGGTGTTCGAGCTTGTCGCCGGGAAGCCGCTTGACGCGCTGATCTGGCATCGCGGCGGCTCGGGCACCACCATGAGCAACATCGTGAGCGGGCATCACGGCAAGGCCGGGCCGACGACCACGCCGTCGAGCCCGGCAACAGGCCAGACAGGCGCCCCGGGCACCACCTCGCCAGCGCAGTCCACGACGGCGCCCGCGCCATCGGCATCAGTTCCGGCTTCCCCGTCGCCCAGCCCGTCCCCGAGCGCGGCCACCGGCGCGGCGACGCCGAGCCCCGCGCCTCAGCTCACGTCCTCCCCGTGACGCCCCGCTCCCCGCCGCGGAGAACGCCCAGGTCGGCACCCAACCGGCGTGATCCGCGGATTCACCCGCGCCGGACCGGTGTGATCCGCGGATTCACCCTCTCGTCCCGGGGTTTTTGTGATCACATGCCCAACCGGTGCGATCCGCGCATCGATGCGTATGCGGCCCCCGATCCCTGGCTGGTGCATGGGCGTCGATCCGGGGATTGTGGATCCTCTGGGGTCGTCGATCCCCGGATCGACGCCACCACGGACCCAACCGCCACGATCCCCGGATCCAACCGCACCCGACCGTCACGATTCCCGGATCGACGCGGTACGCGCCCGATCCCGCGGTTCGAGTAGGGCGGAGATTCACCCGCACCGAACCGCCACGATCCCCGCATTAATCCGCACCCGACCGCCACGATTCGCGGATCGATGCGGTACGCGCCCGGTCCCTTCGTCCCGGACTGTTCGCGAAGGGGGTGAAACCCGGGATTGACCACCACCGGTGGTGGTCAATCCCGGGTTCCATCACGTCAGGGGTCGTCGGGGTCGGCGCAGATGAGGCCCCAGGGGCGGTCGTTGCTGCGGGTGATGACCACGGTGGCGCGCCTGTCGCCCTGGAGCGCGAGACGGTGGCGTATCCGCTCGACGTCTCCGGCGAGGCCGCGGCGGCGGATGTCGGCGGCGCCCACACCGAGCGCGCGCAGCCGCCGGCCGAACTGCCGCTCGTTCCACGGACCCGATTCAAGGACACGCAGCGTCCGGGCGAACGGCGTGCGAAGGTCGCGATCAGCCGACAGGAACGCGATCCGGGAATCGATCTTCCACGCGCCGAGCTGCCTCGCCAGATCCTCCACAAGCTCTGCCCTGGTCACTGCCGGGCTCGGGTCGAGCAGGAAGGCGCCAGGCGCGGCCACCGGCACGGCAGGTCCCGGCGCCGCGGTCAGGGTGTCCCCGGCAGGAAGCACGGTCGCCCTGCGCCCGGTAGTGGCGAGCGCCGGCGACCACAGCAGGGCTTCCTTGAGGTCGCGGCCGATGGCGACGAATTCGGCCTCCCAGCCCGCGGGGACCAGCTCGCGGGGCAGCCCGGGTGCGGCCTTGATCCCTACCGCCGGCACCTGGGCGGCCAGTGCCAGGCACCAGGAAAGAGGCGGCTGACTGTGCCCGGCGCGCAGCCGCTGCTGCCCGGTGCGGCGGGCCGGGTCGATGAAGACCGCGTCCACGCCGCCAAGGTCGGCGTCGCGGACATCGGCGCGCAGGGTCGTCAGGCCGTCCCCGGCCCCGTGCACTACAGGCTCGGGCACTACAGGCTCGGGCACCCCGGCCCTGTACACCTCAGTATTGTGCCGCGCGAACCGCAGGTTCACGTCATCGGAGTCGACCGCGAGCACGCGGCGGCCTGCCGCAAGCGCGAGCAGGTTCCCGCCGATGCCGCAGCACAAGTCCGCCACATGCTCAAAACCGGCATAACGCTCGGCGCAATGGCGGGCTGTGTGCTCGGAGGACGCCTGCTCGAGCCCCGCGCGGGTGAACATCATCTGGTCAGCCCGGCTGAACTTGGCCCGCGCGGCCTCGCGCAGCGCGTGCTGGGTCAGCGCCGCGGAGATCAGCGGGGACGGGTAGGAACCGCGCAGCAACGCGGCGAGGCGCAGCGCGTGCCCGGGGCTGGCATCCTCGCCCGAGAGCCGCCCGAGCAGCTCGCGGCCCGCCGGGGACAGCAGCGCCGCCAGCGGATCGCACGGCCCGGGTGCGGCGTCGCCGCTCTGAGAGTCCCCGCGCTGAGAGTCCCCGCGATCAGGCCGCACGTGCCTGGATGAGCTGGCCGGCGATACGGGGCAGTGCGCCGCCTATCGGGTCGCGGATCACGGCCGTGGCGATCCCGTCATAGGGGGTGGGGTCCCTGTTGACGATGACGAGGGGGGCACCCGAGTCGACAGCGAGCCTGCACAGGGAAGCGGCCGGTTCCACAGTCAGCGTGGTGCCCACGGCGAGGAACAGGCCGCAGGCTACGGCGGCGTCCGCGGCGCAGCCGAGGACCACAGGATCCAGCGCCTCGCCGAACATGACCGTCGCCGACTTCAGTATCCCGCCGCACCGCTGGCACGCTGGATCTTCCTCACCGGCGTTCACCCGCGTCATCGCGTCGGCCATCGCGGTCCGCTCGCCGCAGCCGAGGCACACGACCTCGAACATGGTCCCGTGCAGCTCGAGGACCCTGTCGCGCGGCGTTCCCGCTTTCTGGTGCAGGCCGTCGATGTTCTGCGTGATCACCCAGGTCGGGATGCCTGACCGGCCCAGCTCGGCCAGCGCGAGATGCGCCGCGTTGGGCTCCGCGGTCCAGGCCGGGTTGTCGCGGCGCATCTGCCAGGACCGGCGGCGCACGTCGGGATCGGCGACGTACACGTGGTAGGTGGCGAGCTTCTCAGCCGCTGGATTCCGGGTCCAGATGCCCTGCGGGCCGCGGTAGTCCGGAATCCCCGAGTCCGTCGAGACGCCGGCGCCGGTAAGGGCCGCGACGGTCCGCACGCCCCGCGCCCACGCGGGCACGCTCGTCTGGTCATTCACCGGCATCGCCCTGAAGAGTACTACGTCACCAGAAGTGATCCGGAATGCGCTTCTCGCCCCGAGATCATGGCGCCCACCAGGATTCAACTCAGGATTATGCCGAACGGAAGCGTGGTGACACCGGCCCGCACGCCGATCGCCCCCGGGGCGCTCGTACCGGGGGCGGGACCGTCATCACGCTCCCGTTCGGCATAATCCTCGAAGTTACTTACGCGTAAACTCTCCGAACGAGAGCGTGGTGATACCGGCCCGTACGCTGATCGCCCCCGGGGCGCTCGTACCGGGGCCGGGACCGTCATCACGCTCCCGTTCGGGATCCTTATCGAAGTTACCCGCTCGTAAAATTTCGCTCAGAGCCGGGACAGGATGCGACGCCGAAACGCCCGCCCCGTGCCGTCTCCTCCTGCCGCGCCTGGCCGGGCAGGCCGTGTCCGGTAGCGGGCGCGGACTCCACGTCATATGCCAGGGACGGTTACAGAGGGCCGGCGTTCTGTGATCTCCTTGCGTATCATCCTAGTCTTGAGGCGGACTGATCCACATATTTCCGCCACCCTGGGCAGTAGTACCGGCGCACGGACAGTAAGGATGGATTGCGGCAGATGGCGGTGAAGCCCTGGCCAGCCGATGGCCCGAACCGGCCAGACGCCGGAGTCACCAGGCCAGCACCCAACGCGCAGACCATGCCCCTTGCGGGGGGTGCTGGGGGGTCGTCCCCCCAGGAAAGTACTGCGGGGGGTGCTGGGGGGTCGGGGTCCGGGGTATCCCCGGGGAGCGCTGTGTCCCCCCAGGCTAGCGCCGTGTCCGCGGCGTTCGGTCTCGACGTCGGCGGGTACGTGAAGTGGTGGAGCGCTGGCGCGGCGGGGCTTCTCGGCCGCTCGGCGGGGCAGGTACTCGGCAGTCACCTTGGCGGCCTGCTGGGGGAGAAGGAGTGTCGTCCGCCGCTTGCGGCCGCGTGCGCGGGAGAGACGTGGAGCGGTGTGCTGCGCGCCGACTGCCCCGGCTTCCGGCCGCTCGATGCCTGGTTCACGTTCGAGCCCATGACCGGCCTGGAAGGGCAGTCGCTGATCCTGGTCACGGCTGCGGCTGCCCCTGAGGCTGGCGATGAGCTTCCCGGCCGCGAGGCGCGGGTGACGTCGCTGCGAGAGGCGAGCACGGGGATCGGGTCGACCCTTGACCTCCGCCGGACCGCCTGCGAGGTGACGGAGGCGGCGGTGCCCCGCTTCTGCGAGCTCGCGGGGGTATACGTTCTCGAGCGCCTCCTCGCAGACGAAGACCTTCCCGAGCGCGGCACGGACGAGGGCATCGTGGTCCGCCGGGTGGCATTGTCCACGGCCGACGCCGACCCTGCCGCCTGGGCGGCCGCGTTTCCCGTCGACGAGGTCATAGCCAACCCGCCTGGCACGCCCTATGCCGAGTGCGTGGCGACGGGCGCGCCGGTCGCGTTCACCGGCCTGGACCCGGTCACGGCCGACCGGATCCGGCGCCGCATCTCCGGGCAGCGGGCCCTCGCGCGCGTCTTTGACTACGCGTCCTTCCTCGTCGTTCCGCTCAAGGCACGTGGCGTGGTGGTCGGCTTCTGCGCGTTCGGCCGGGCACCTGGCGGCCACCCGTTCACCCCGCCCGATGCCGCCGCCGCGGAAGACCTGGCGGCGCGGGCCGGGGTCTGCATCGACAACGCCCGCATGTACCGGCGGGAACGTCGCACCGCACTGACGCTGCAGGCCAGCATGCTGCCGTCGCGGCTGACCCTGCCGGTCGGCGTGCAGGTCGCGAGCAGGTACCTGCCCGCAGACCCGGCGAGCCTCGTCGGCGGTGACTGGTATGACGCCATCCCGCTGCCCCGCGGCCGGGTCGCGCTGGTCGTCGGCGACGCCATGGGGCACGGCACGTCCGCGGCCGCGGTGATGGGCCAGCTCCGAACCGCGGCGCGGGCGCTCTCCGGTCTGGGCCTGTCACCCGCCGGTATCCTCAGGCGGCTCGACCGGATGACCCAGGATCTCCAGGTATCCCAGTTCGCGACCTGCGTATATGCCATCGGCGACCCTGCCGCCCGCACCTGTGACCTCGCCCGGGCAGGCCACGTCCCGCCGATCCTCGTGCACCCCGATGGCACGACTACCGTGCTGAGCCCGCCGCCCGGCCTGCCGCTCGGCGTCGCCAGCCCGGCGTTTGGCGGGATGCGGGTCGAGGTCCCCGCCGACGGCATGCTGGCGCTGTACACGGACGGGCTGGTGGAGAACCGCCGCCGGGACGTCACGACCGGAATCGAGGCCCTGCGCGCTGCCCTGACCGAGGCCGTCACGACACGGCCCGCCCTGTCGCTCGAGGCCGCCAGCGACATGATCATCGCCGCGCTGCACGAGCAGCACGACGGCGACGACATCACCCTGCTCCTCGCCAGGATCGGCAGCGCGCAACGATAAAGGTTCCGCCGGGAAATAACGGACTCTTCCTGGAGGGTTGTTCACAAGTAGTTTCTGATGAAGATCAGCAGCCTGGCGATCCTCGCCACGGTCGGCAGCGAACTACAGCAGTGGTCCATTCACGCAGTCTGGTGTGTGTGAATGGACCACTGCTGTAGTTGCGGCGATGCGGCGTCCGGGCCGGGTCGGGCGCGCGGCCGGGCAAGATCACCGGCATGAAGGCTTTGAATAATCCTTAGCGTACTCTTACCGATCTTGTCGTCTCTTGTTGTGATATCGCCGGGTCCCGATGCGGGGGAGTCCTGCCCGGGACAGCACAGCGCTGGCGCACTACTGCTGTTCCAGCGGCACTGCTGTTCCAGCGACAGCGGTGCGCCTGTGCTGTCGTCGCGCACCCATGGCAGGCCGCGACGGTCGGCGTCCGGCACGCCGAAGTTATGTGCGGGCGGGCTCAACGGCCGGTGCGGCTTCCCGTCACATGCGTATCAGGATTACCATCAGGATCATCGGATGGCAGGGGGCGCCATGACGGAGAATCGGGCTGGGCGGATCGTGGTCGGCGTCGACGGATCAACGGTCTGCATGGTAGCGCTGCGCTGGGCTATGCGGGAAGCAGCGCTGCGCGGGGCTGAGGTACACGCGGTGCTCGCATGGGAGGCCGCCTCGCACAGGTTTGCCTCCTATGCCACGATGACCTGCGCCGCCCGCGTGCGCGGCGACCGGATGGCCCTGGCTGACGTCCTGAGCCAGGCTGTCAGGCAGGCCGCTGGCCGGACCGGCCAGCGGCCGCCGGTCGCCGTCACGGCGGAGCTGGCGGAGGGACTGGCCGCACGCGTGCTGCTCGACCGCGCGGTCGGTGCGGAGATGCTCGTTCTCGGCAGGACTCTCCCCGTCATCGACCGCGACAGGGGGGTCGGCCCCATCATCCGCGCGTGCCTGCGCTCCGCGCCATGTCCGGTTGTCGTGGTGGGTGTGCCGGAGTCGCTCAGCTTTCTCCCTGAGCAGTCCAGGCGCGGTCGCGAACGGCTGTCCGCCGGTGTTCGCCACACCACTGCCTAACCCTAACCCCGTCCCGTCAGCAGTTCGAGTTTTACGTGCTGGACGGGCTGTTTCACAATCGAAGGTGAGGGAAAATGATCTCCGAGGGAAAATGATCTCCACTCCGATGGTCGAACGGTGGCCTGGAGATCAAGATCACCCCACTCCATGGCAAAAATCTCCGCTTCTGCGGGTCACCCCCTCCATTACTGCCGGGTAGGCCGCAATTTTGAAACAGCCCGTGGAGCACGTAAAACTCGAACTGCTGAGCTATGGCCCGGACGGTGAGGGCGCCTAGATTGTCAGGGCGCTGACGGGGTGAGAGCGCTGACCGGGGGGCGATGCGGTCAGGCGGTCATGAATCGCCGGATCCAGGTCGGTCCCGAGCTGTCGCGCCGCGAGCCAGGCGGCGCCGCCCGCGCCGGAGCCCGCGACGAGGGGGACCCGGCCGGTCCGCTGGGTGATCCGGCGCTGCACCTCCTGCCGGATAGGGCCGTGCGCCGTCAGCACGGTGCCCGCGAGCACCAGCTGGCCAGACGGGTCACCCTGCTGGCCGGCGAGCAGCGCCTCGATCGTATCCGCGAGCAGCGTGACCGCCCGGTCCACGATGCGCTGAGCCGCGCGGTCGCCCGTCTCGGCCGCGGCGGGCACAAGGGCGGCGAGCCTGGCAAGCGCGATGGGCGGCGATCCGTATACACAGCTGCTCAGCACGTCAAGCTGCTGCGCCGCCGTGTCAGGGAGCCGGTCTGACCCGGTGAGGGTGGCAAGCACCGCGTAGCGCAGGACGGTAGGCTCCGCGCGCCCGTCCAGCTCGGCGAGCACGGCTCGGACAGCCTGCCGCCCGAGCCAGAACCCGGATCCGTCGTCGCCGACCAGCCAGCCGTGCCCGTCGATCCGGCGGATCACCTCGTCGTTGTCGATCATGGCGGCGATCGTCCCGGTGCCGGCGATGAGCACGGCGCCGCGCCTGGCGGCGGTGCCGCCGGCGAATGCGACGACAGGATCAGCCACCACACGCACCTGGCACCGCAGCCCGCACCGCTGCCAGGCATGCCTGAGCGAGGCCGCCCCGTCGGCACGGCCGAACCAGCAGACACCGGGCACTCCGACTACGGCTGCGGTGATCCGCGCCGGATCGGCGTCGCCGAGAGCGGCACTGACGGCAGCCGACAGGTGGTCGGCCACCACGTTGAGCGGTACCGCGACCGGGTTTGCCCCGCTGGCCTGGCCAGTGCCCAGGATGTCGCCCGCCGCGTCGGCGACAAGCGCGTGCACCGCAGTCCCGCCGGCGTCGACGCCGAGCAGCAGCCCCCTCGGGGCGGCGTCTGGGGGGGCGCGGAGCGCGCGGAGCGTCATCCCCCCTTGCCGTGGATCCCGGCCGGGGCACTGCCTGGCCGCTGGCCCGCTGACGGTCACGGGGGCAGTCGGCGGACGGGGGTCGTGGGTCATCTGGCTGCCTCCCGAGCCGGATCGCGTGTCCCCCGGCCTGACCATAATCCAGCCTGGCGGCGAGCCGCCAGGGGTGCCCACGGCCTGATACGCGACGGTAACATCGGCATATCATGGAATATCCTGATTATCTCTGACAGGGGATTAGGTCTTCGCGCCCGCACGGCGTCGTTGGGATACACAGGACTAACGCGAGCGGCCGAGCGTTAGCGCCAGGCCGTGCGCGAGCGTCGGGCCAACGCGGCGAGCGTCTGGCCGAGGGCGAGCGCCAGGCCGAACATGAGCGTCAGGGCAAGCACGAGCCTCAGGGCCCAGCGCGAGCGTAGGGGTGGCGGTCATGGGCGGCCACACGCACGACGCGCCTTGGAAGCCCAGGTTACCGGGCGTAGTATTGTCGAGACCTGGAGCAAATTCCACACCAATCAACGATAAATCATGACCATTAGACTTCCATCTGGGATGAGTAGTCTGCGAAAATTCGCATGATGCGCCATAGCACAGTTCCGGGCCTGCTTGCGCTTGTCGTGGCTCTCGGCCTGGCAGCGCCGCTTGCGGCGGCCGCCGCCAACCCCTCCTCGGTGGCGGCCGTCCCGGCGGTCTCGTGAAAGAGGATGACGGTATGCCGCAGCTGGCGCCCTATGGCGCATGGGTCTCTCCGCTAAGCGCCGCCGACGCGGCACGCGCATGCGGGCGGCCGGACTGGGTCGGGTGGGTGGGCGACGAGATCTGGTGGACGGAGCCACGGCCAAGCGGCGGCGGTCGCGTGACGCTCGTCCGGCACAGGCCCCAGGCCGGCACGGGAGAGGTGATCGGGCCGCCGTGGAATGTCCGCAGCCGGATCATCGAGTACGGCGGTCGCCCGTGGGCGGCGGCTCCCGGCAGGGGCGGCGCAGCCAGCGGGCCGCTGCTCGTCTTTGTCAACTGGAGTGACCAGCGGCTGTACCGTTACGAGCCCGACAACGCGCAGGCCGGGCCGCAGCCGCTCAGCCCGGTCCCCGAGTGCCCCTCAGGCATGCGTTTCGCCGATTTCTTCATCCATCCAGACCGTGATGAGATCTGGGGCGTCAGGGAGACGCTCACCGGACCGTCGCCCACCGACATAAGGCGCGACATCGTCGCCGTCCCGCTGGACGGATCGGCTGCCGCGGACAGGGAACGGATACGGGTGCTGGCCGTCGGCCAGCAGTTCCTCGCGAGCCTGCGGCTGTCGCCTGAGGGCGCCCGCCTGGCCTGGATCGGCTGGGATCATCCGTCGATGCCGTGGGACAAGACCACGCTATGGGTCGCCGAGGTCAGCGACGGGAGCGTCGGGAGACCGTGGCCCGTGGCCGGTGGCCCCGGTGCTTGCGAGAACGGCGAGGCGATCGTGCAGGCCGAGTGGCTCAGCACCCAGTCCGTGGCCTATATCAGCGACGCCAGCGGCTGGTGGAACCTGTACAGGGCCGACGTGTCGGGCGGCGGAAAGGCCAGTGAGCTGGCCGGGTCGCGGCCGGTCGGCATCTGCCCGCGTGACGAGGAGTTCGGTGACGCGATCTGGCAGCTCGGCCGCCAGTGGTTCGTTCCGCTCGCGGGCGGTGCTGTCCCGGGCGGTGCTGTCCCGGGCGGTGCTGTCCCGGGCGGTGCTGTCCCGGGCGGTGCTGTCCCGGGAGGCGGAGTCGCGGCGATTCATGGCCGCGACGCCACCCGGCTGTCCGTCCTCGACCCGTGGGAGGCCGGCGAGCCAGTCTGGGGGGACACCGCGCTCCCCGGGACAGTGTTGGCCGGGGGGGACGACCCCCCCAGCCCTCCCCGCGAGGGCACTTCCCGGGGGGCAGCTCTTGCCAGTGAGGACGACGCTTCGCGCTCCCCAAGACCCCCCCAGCGGGCCACGGACCCCCATGGCCCAGACCCCGACGGACCGACACCCCCCGCGGTGCCTGCCTGGGGGGACGACCCCCCAACACCCCCCGGAAGGCCGGGCGAGGACGGGACGCGGCGGGCTGGAGCGACGCCGCGCACGCTGAGCACCCCCTATACGGAGTGGGCGCCGTGCCTGGCTGTCCGCGGCACCCAGGTCGCCGCGGTCGCCGCGAGCCCCTACCGTCCCTACGAGGTGATCCTGGCCGACACCGAGACTGGCGTGGTCACCACGGTGGCGCCCGCGCCCGCCGACGGCGTGGACCCCGCTTTCCTGCCGCTGCCCCGTGCGCGCACCTTTCGCGGCCCGGAAGACCGGGAGGTGCACGCCACCGTCTACCCGCCGCGCAACCCCGGCTTCGCCGGGCCGGCCGGCGAGCCACCCCCTTATGTGGTGTTCGTGCACGGCGGCCCGACGAGCCGGTGCCTTGCCGTGTACGACCTGGAGATCGCCTACTTCACCAGTCGCGGCATTGGCGTCGTTGAGGTGGACTACGGCGGATCAACCGGCCACGGCCGCGCGTACCGTGACCGGCTGAAGGAGAACTGGGGTGTCGTAGACGTCGACGACTGCGCGGCCGTCGCGATGGCGCTGGCCGCCGAGGGCACGGCAGATGAACGTCGGCTGGCGATACGCGGCGGCAGCGCGGGCGGCTGGACCACGGCGGTATCCCTCATCAGGGCCAGCGTGTACCAGGGCGGGATCATCTACTATCCCATTCTCGACCTGGCCGGCTGGCGGACCGGTGAAACGCATGATTTCGAATCGCAGTACCTGGACAGCCTGGTCGGCCCCTGGCCGCAGGCGAGCGACGTGTACCACGAGCGGTCACCGGTCAACCACGCCGACAAGCTCTCCGTCCCCTTCCTGCTCCTGCAGGGCCTCGAGGATGCCGTCTGCCCGCCTGCGCAGTGCGAGCGGTTTCTCGGCCGGGTCACCGGCCGCGGCATGCAGCATGCGTACCTGGCCTTCGAAGGCGAGCAGCACGGGTTCCGCAAGGCGGAGACGATCGCCGCCGCGCTCGAGGCGGAACTGTCCTTCCTCGGCCAGGTGCTCGGGTTCGAGCCAGTCGGCGTACCGGTGATCGAGCTGGCCACGTGAGGGGCGCCGGTTAAACGACCGCTGGTATGGCCAGGGCGGGCACACTGATGGCCAGTGCCAGCCTGGACTGTGCCAGCCTGGACTGTGCCAGCCTGGACTGTGCCAGCCTGGACTGTGCCAGCCTGGACTGTGCCAGCCTGGACTGTGCCAGCCTGGACTGTGCCAGCCTGGACT
>WNFD01007133.1_pt1 | contig 16220 bp, 18 predicted proteins | sample 5400491 | NCBI WGS metagenome assembly WNFD01 (sample SAMN13153343, study PRJNA577476) | soil metagenome | isolation source: 120 cm saprolite under Douglas fir tree site 2 hole 2 replicate 2 | place: USA:California | collected 2015-04-18 | reverse complement strand
GCAGCGAGCGGACGTGTCGCTTCCTCTACCTGTGCTCCGGCTATTACCGGTACGACGTGGGTTATACGCCCACCTGGCCAGGACAGGACGACTTCGCGGGCACGCTGGTGCACCCGCAGCACTGGCCAGCCGATCTCGACGTCACCGGCAAGCGAGTCGTCGTGATCGGCAGCGGGGCCACGGCCGTCACAATGGTGCCGGCCCTGGCTGAGACCGCCGCGACGGTGACGATGTTGCAAAGGTCGCCGTCCTACGTGCTTTCCCTGCCTGGCGGCGACCCGGTCGCCGATCTTCTGCGCAAGGTGCTGCCACCGGATCTTGCCTATTCGGCCGTGCGGTGGAAGAACGCGCGGATCGGCACCGCGATCTATAGCTTCTGCCGGAAGAACCCGGCCAGGGCGCGAGCGATCCTGCAACGGGGCGCCGCCAAGCGGCTGCCGGCCGGCTACGACATCGGTACGCACTTCACGCCGGCTTACCAGCCCTGGGATCAGCGGATGTGCCTGGTGCCTGATGGGGACTTCTTCGCGGCGATCAAGTCGGGTAAGGCGGAGGTCGTCACCGACCACATCGACTCCTTCACCGCGGGCGGAATCCGGCTGCGTTCGGGCGGGCTGCTCGAGGCGGACGTCATCATCACCGCCACGGGGCTGAACCTGCTCCCGCTCGGCGGGATCGACGTGACCGTCGACGGCGAGCAGGTCATCGTCTCGCGCCGGGTGGCCTACAAGGGCATGATGCTCGACGGCGTGCCTAACATGGCCTTCGCGATCGGCTATACCAACGCGTCGTGGACGCTCAAGGTCGATCTGGTCTCCAGCTACGTCAGCCGCCTGCTGGCTTACATGAGCGAGAACGGTTATGCGACCGTCACCCCGAGGCTGCCGGCGGGGCACCTTGCGACGACGCCACTCATCGACATGACATCCGGGTATTTCGAGCGTGCGCGGCACACCCTGCCGCGCCAGGGTGACCGGGCACCATGGCGGCTGCGGCAGCACTACTTCAAGGACGCTGCGCTGTACCGCGGGCCAGTCGACCCGAAGGAACTGGAGTTCCGCCCGGCCCCTGCCCTGGCGCGGCAGGCCAGTTGACCGATCTGGGATCGCGCCGCGCCGCCCTGGCTCGCATCAAATCGTGGCAGTTATCGCGCTCCGGCCGGTCGAGGACGGCGACCTTGACGCGCTGTTCGACCAGATGCGCGACCCGCAGTCGGTGTGGATAGCCGCATTCACCGCCGATGACCCCTACGCCCGTGCGGCCAGCGACAACGCCGTCTCGCTGCGGGTGCTCAAGAAGGCCGGCTTCCAGGCGGTCGGAACCGAGTGCTCATTCGCGCCGGCCAGGAAGACCGAGATCGAGGAAACAATCCTTCGCAAGGATTAGCCCTGGCTAGCGGTGGTAGCCTCGGTCACTTGAAATCCTCGGCACGCTCCACCCGGCGGACGGTGATCGCGGCTGGCAGCTCGGCGATCGCACTGGCGATCCTGGCAGCCGTAGCTGTGGTGCTGACCGGGAACCACTCGCCCGCGGCTAAGCGGCCGGCACCAACGACCACCCCGTCGGCCAGGCTGAGTCACCACGTGAAGCGGCCGCTGACCTCGCCGTTTACCGGCGAGCGGATCAAGTATCTCCGGCGAGAATTGATTTTCAAGATCGACAACGTTGTGCAAGCCCGGCCGCCGACGGGCCTGCAGGACGCGGACATCGTCTACCTGCTGCCGGTGGAAGGCGGGCTGAGCCGGATCATGGCCGTCTTCTCCTCGCGCATCCCGCAGGTGGTCGGCCCGGTCCGGAGCTCACGCGAGGAGGACGTCAAGCTGCTCAGGCAGTTCGGCAAGCCGGCGTTCGCCTTCTCGGGCGCGCAGCCCGCGCTGCTACCGGTCGTCGAGCATGCCAGGATCGCCGACCTCTACGCCGGCCGTGTCGGCGGCTACTTCCGCGACAACAGCCGGGTCGCTCCGTACAACCTCTACGCGCGCACCCGAACGCTGCTGCACGAGGCACCGCACGCCAGCCTGGCGCGCGATATCGGCTTCAGATTCGGATCGGCTCCGCCAGGCGGCAAGCGAGCGCACTCCTACAGCGTTTCTTACCGGGCAGCGCATTTCACGTTCTGGTGGTCGCACAAGCAGCACCGCTGGCTGGCCTCGATGGACGGTCGGCTTGCCCGCTCGGCCAATGGCCACCTGCTCGGCGGGCGCACCGTTGTGGTCCAGTACACCAGGGTGCGTACCTCAGTCTTCCGCGAGCTTGGCATTCGTCCCCCGTACGCGGTCACGGTTGGTCACGGCAAGGCGGTCGTGCTCCGCAACGGGCGGGCCTACCACACGTCCTGGTCGCGGCCGACCAAGAACGGCGGGACGAAGTTCACCCTGCCGGGCGGCCACCGGATGCTGTTCGCGCGCGGCCAAGTCTGGGTGATCTACGCCTTCGGCCCCGGCTCGACTCGCTGACCGCTCAGCGTATTACTTGTGCTACAATGTAGTGCATGACAACGCCGCTATCGATCAGGTTCGATGATCGCTTGCTGGCCAGGCTGCGTCGCCGCGCCAACGCGACGTCAGGTACGACGTCAGCCCTGGCGCAGCGATTGATTGACGAGGGCTTGCGGATGGCCGATCACCCCGGCGTCATCTTCAAGGACGGCCCGTCGGGCCGTCGCGCCGCGCTTGCTTACGGTCCAGATGTATGGGAGATCGTCAAGTTCCTGCGCGAGATCGACGAACGCGGTCCAGCAGCACTCGACGCCGCAGCCGAGGTACTCGCGATCGATGCGAGCCGGATCGCGATCGCGATGAGCTATTACACGGCTTTTCCTGACGAGATCGACGCCGAAATAGCCGATGCCGATGATGCCTCTGCCCGCGCTGAGGAAGCCTGGCGCGTCCAGCAGCGGCTCATCGCATGACCTCGCCGATTCGCGCCCGTCTCATCCTGGATGAGATGTTCTCGGCTGCCCTCGCTAGTGCCCTGCGCGACCTTGGCCACGATGTCATTGCCGTCACAGAGCGATCCGACCTTAGGGCGATGACCGACGGCGAGCTTTTCACCTGGGCCGTCAATGAGCGCCGCTGGTTGCTTACCGAGAACGTTAAAGATTTTAGGCCGATCCTGCTTCGCGCGGCGCAGGGTGGCACGGCCGTCTTCGGGATTCTCTTCACCAGCAGCCGGGCTTTCCCGCGCTCGCGCAAGAACCCGGGCCCGCTCATCCATGCCCTCAGCAGCTGGCTCATGGCCGGTCCGCCTGACTCTCCGATCACAGAGGACTGGCTAAGGCCAGACGATTAGCTCACCGCGCGGCACCGACCCGAGGTCACGCAAGGAATCCTCACGGCTGGTCTGGGAGGACTGCCAGCCGCAGCCGTCTGAGCCGGTCGGGGTCGGCGATCACATCGATGGCAGTGATCTGGCCCGTGGCGCTGACCGTAAACGCAAGCACGACCTGGAGCCGGCCTGCGGGCGCGAACACGATGCCCACCTCTCCGTCCACCAGCGCAAGCTGAGAGCGCCCAGCGCGCACCGAGGACGCGATCGCGCCGCTGGCGACTAGTTCCGCTCCGCGCAGCAGCACCGGCTTGCCTGACGGGCTGGCCTGCGCATCGGCGGTCAGGCTGACGTCGGAGTCCAGCACCGCGACGAGCGCCGCGATGTCGCCGCCGCGGGCCGCGGCGAGGAATGCGGTGGCCACCACCCGCTGCCGGGCGAGGTCGGAGGCGCGATCAGGGCTTGGGGCACCGCGTACTCTGCGCCTAGCCCGGCTGGCGAGCTGCCGCGTCGCCTCGGGAGAGCGGCCGAGCACGGCGGCTACCTCGGTGAACGGCATCGCGAACAGGTCGTGCAGCACGAACGCGAGCCGCTCGGCGGGCGTGAGCGTGTCGAGCACTACCAGCAGGGCGAGGCCGACCGAGTCGGCGAGCACAGCCTCGTCCTCTGGATCGCCGGCCTGGCTGGCCGTGCCAGCGCCAGCTGCCCTTGTAGAAACGGCGGTGCTTGCCGCCATCTCGGCTGCGCCCGGCCAGGAATCGCCGACCGGCTCTTCCTGCCGGTACCGGCGCGAGCGAAGCATATTGAGCGCTACCCTCGCAACGACCGTCGTCAGCCAGCCGCCGAGATTCTTCACCTCGCTGGTATCCGCGCCGGTCAACCGCAGCCAGGTGTCCTGGACCGCGTCCTCGGCGTCGGAACTAGAGCCAAGCAGCCGGTAGGCCACCGCGCGGAGGTGATCGCGGTGCTCTTCGAAGGCGGCTGCCAGTACCTCAGTGTCGCTCATCTGTTACGTTTCCTCGTTGCCTGCTCCCCACACTGACACCGCGCAACCCGGGGACGTGACATGCCGTGGGGATGGGCGGTCGGCCGGGCCCGGGCGGGGCGGCCGCGGCAGAGGCATCCGGCCAAGCTCACGGGGTACTCACAACCCTGTAAGTGCCGCACGGGTAAGCCGATCGGGGGATCCGGGGGATCGAGGATGAACAGCGGCTTCTACGGGCCTGAGGGCTTCGGTTCGAGCCCGTTTGATGACTTCCTTGCTCGCATCTACGGTGCCGGCGCCGGATCGGCGTGCCCGCAGCGGGTCGATGTCACGCGGCTGATGAGTGCGCGGGCCCGCGAATTGCTGGGCGCGGCAGCTGCGAGGCAGCCGAGCTGGGCGGAACGGACCTGGACACCGTTCATCTGCTCTGGGCGGCCGCCACGCTGGATCCCACCCGGCAGCTGCTGGCCCGGGCCGGCGCGGATCCTGACGAGCTCGCCAGGGCAATCGAGGCGCAGGAACGCCAGGGCGAGAGCAGGGCCGAGCCGCCGCAGCTGACGCCCGGCGCTAAACGTGCGCTACTGGACGCGCATCAGATCTCGCGCTCGCTCGGATCTACCTATATCGGGCCCGAGCACATCTTGTTCGCACTGGCGATTAACTCCGACTCGCCGGCTGGCCGCATGTTGTCCAGTGCCCGGGTGACTCCGGAAGCGCTCCAGGCCGCGCTGGCCGCCCACCCGATTCCGCCCGGACAAGGCGGGCCGCCGGGACCAGGTAGCAGGTCCGCTACTCCCACGCTTGATCAGTTCGGCCGTGACCTGACTGCCCTGGCCAGGGAGGGCCGGATCGACCCAGTGATCGGTCGCGACGGCGAGATCGAACAGACCATCGAGGTGCTGTCCCGGCGGGGCAAGAATAACCCGGTGCTGATCGGCGAGGCGGGGGTCGGCAAGACGGCGATCGCCGAAGGCATCGCGCAGCGTATCGCCGATGGCCAGGTCCCGCGCATGCTGGAAGGCAAGCGTGTCGTGCAGCTCGAGCTCTCCGGAGTGGTCGCTGGGACCCGCTACCGCGGCGACTTCGAGGAGCGCATGCGCAGAATCATTGACGAGATCCGGCAGCCAGTGACGAGCTGATCATCTTCATCGATGAGCTGCACACTCTCGTCGGCGCGGGTGCTGGCACAGAGGGTGGCATGGATGCCGGCAACATGATCAAGCCAGCGCTGGCCCGCGGCGAACCGCACGTGATCGGCGCGACCACGCTCGATGAGTACCGCAAGAACATCGAAAAGGACGCGGCCCTCGCCCGGCGCTTCCAGCCGATCCTGGAGCCCGAGCCCAGCGTGGACGACGCCATGGCCATCCTGCGCGGCCTGCGCGACCGGAACGAGGCGCACCACCAGGTCAGGTATGCCGACGAGGCTCTGGTCGCGGCTGTGGAGCTGTCGGATCGCTACATCACGGACAGGTTCCTGCCTGACAAGGCCATCGATCTGATCGATCAGGCTGGTGCCCGGGTGAGGCTAAGGACGAAGACGCCTGGTACCGATCTGCGTGATCTCGAAGCGCGGGCCGAGGAACTCAAGCGGGACAAGGACCAGGCGATCGCGAGCGAGCAGTATGAGCAAGCATCGAAGCTGCGCGATCAGATCGGCGACATCCGCCGGCAGATCGAGATGCATGGGCGGGACGAGACCGCAGTGCCTGAGGTCACAGCCAACGACATCGCCGAGGTCGTCTCGCGCGCGACCGGTGTGCCTGTCCAGCAGCTCACCGAGGAGGAAAAGGACAGGCTGCTCAAGCTGGAGCAGCATCTGCACCAGCGTGTCATCGGGCAGGACGAGGCGGTGGCCGCGGTCGCCGAGGCAGTCAGGCGGTCCCGCGCAGGGCTTGGCGATCCGCAGCGCCCCGTTGGCAGTTTCCTGTTCCTCGGGCCGACGGGAGTCGGCAAGACCGAGCTGGCGCGTGCGCTGACGGAGGCGTTGTTCGGCGCGGATAGCAGGATGATCCGCCTGGACATGAGCGAGTTTCAGGAGCGGCATACGGTGAGCCGCCTGCTCGGTGCCCCTCCGGGCTATGTCGGATATGAAGAGGCCGGCCAGCTCACCGAGGCAGTCAGGAGGCGGCCGTACGCGGTCGTCCTGCTCGACGAGATCGAGAAAGCCCATCCGGACGTGTTCAACATCCTGCTGCAGGTCCTGGACGACGGCAGGCTCACCGATGGCCAGGGCAGGACAGTCGACTTCAAGAACACCGTCCTGATCATGACCAGCAACCTGGGCTCCGACCTGATCACCCGGCGCGGAACCACGTTGGGGTTCGCTGGCAGCACGGAGAGCTCACCTCTGCCCAGCAAGACGCGCTGGTCGACCAGCTGATGCGCCGCCTGCGCGAGGCATTCCGCCCCGAGTTCCTGAACCGGATCGACGAGATCATCATCTTCCGTGAGCTTGATCAGGCCCAGTTGCGCCAGATTACCGAGCTCATGCTGGAGGAGACGCGGCGCCGCCTGCACGCTCAGGACGTGACGCTACGATTCACGCCCGCCGCGATCGATTGGCTGACCGAGCATGGTTACCAGCCTGAATTCGGGGCGCGGCCGATGCGCCGTACCATCCAGCGAGAGGTCGATAACCAGCTCTCCCGGATGCTCCTCGCCGGCCAGATCACGCCTGGCCGAGAGGTAGTTGCCGACGTCAGGGATGGGCGGCTGGCCTTTGAAGCCCGGGAACGGGCTTCGGGCCCAGTGCCCGCGGCCCGTTCCCGGAATTGAGCCTGGCGATTTGTTACTACCGCTTCACCCGGTAGAGCACCGGCCATATCCCACCCGCCGCGCCCTGGACCGAACATGTTGCGGCCCATGATGTAGGCGCCGGCTAACGTCAGGGCGGCAGTGCCGGGCCCGGCTACGAAGCCGTCGACCGACATGGTGATGCTGCAGGTCAGCAGTCCAGGTGCCGGGGTCGGTTCCATACCTGCAAGCCTGTCACAGGCTGGAATATCGGGAGTTCTATCCATGTTGATAGGTGGTTCGGCATGACAGCGCCGGTCTGCTGCATCGGCAGTTATGCCAGAGTTGATAGGAGAACGAGGTAGCAGTGTTGCAGAATTGCGTAACCTGCGGAGCAGACCTGCACCCCGAGCGGGCTGCGAAATACAACTACTGCATGTCCGCTGAATGTCAGGAGAAGAACGCCAAAGGGCTGACGATGGTGGCGGTTGGGGTCAATAAGGCGGCCGAACAGTACCTGATACTGGACGAGCAGACTATGGCCGACCTGGCCACCGGCAAGTATCACGACCAGCGACGAGGGTCATTCGGCACGTCGCTCCCCGCATCGGGCAATCCCCGCGATGCGCGCCCTGCCGAGGTATCCCCGACGCAGCCCCAGCCCCGGCCCCGGCGGCGGCGGCAGCCAGATGATCGCTCAGCCCGGCGTCCGGCACCACGGAGGCCATGGAGCCTCCGACAGCAGAAACTCGCGCTGCTGTACAACGAGCAAGGGCTGCGGCCGGATGAGATAGCCCAGAAACTGGGCCTGAGCACGTACCTGGTCACACAGATCATCCTGACTGGGCGCAATCGCGGGAAGCTGTGACGGACTAGAGGATGACGATGCGACGACGTCGGTTGCGCGCATGCGGGTAGCTGGCCGGCCCGCTGCGGTGGTCTTTGATCTCGACGGCGTGCTTATCGATTCGGAACCGGTGTGGGAGGAGGTACGCCGCGGTTTCGTCCGGGAGCGTGGCGGTCGCTGGCCAGAAGACGCACAGGCGCGCCTGCTGGGCATGAGCACCGCTGAATGGGCGAGCTACCTCAGCGCGGATCTCGGCGTTGACTTGCCGCCCGATGAGGTCGCTGACGTCGTCATCGATCGGATGGCCGCCCGCTATGCCGATGGCCTTCCGCTGATACCCGGTGCCGATGACGCGCTCCGGCGCCTGTCCGCGAGGTGGCCGCTGGCACTGGCGAGTTCGTCGCCGCGGAGGCTCATCGACTCCGTGCTCGCCGCAGCGGGGTGGGGCGGGCTCTTCGAGGCGACGGTGTCGACCGATGAAGTCGGCCGGGGAAAGCCCGCGCCCGATGTCTACTCCGAGGCTGCGCGACGTCTCGGTCGGATAGCATCCGCGTGCACGGCGGTCGAAGATTCAAGCAACGGGATGCGGTCGGCCGCCGCCGCGGGCATGCGGGTCATCGCCATTCCCCGCCCTCAGTACGCCCCGGCGCCTGACGCCCTCAAGCTCGCCGCGCTGGTCCTCACGCGCCTCGCGGACCTGACCGTCGCCGCGGTCGAGAAGATCAGCTAGATATGCACTATTGGAGCAGGTTGTTGCCGTAATGAGACGGCACCGCTGCTGGCGGTCTGGTGCCAGTCCAAGGGCCGGCCCTAGGCCCTCATCATGTGACTCATAGCGTTGCTGAGTGATCAGCTGGTTCCGAGTGCTCTGCTCAGGAACATGTTGGCCTGGCCGATGGCGGCGCGGGCGGCCTGGGTCTGGCACAGCACGTTGAGCAGGATGAAGTCATGGACCGTGCCGTCGTAGCGGACGGTCGCCACCGGGACGCCCGCGGTTCGGAGCTTGGCGGCATAGGCCTCGCCCTCATCGCGCAACACGTCGGCCTCGTCGACCGTCAGCAAGGCGGGCGGCAGCCCGGCGAGCTGCTCGGCGGTGGCCTGGTTCGGCGATGCGGTGATCTGGGTCCGCTGTGCCGGGTCGGGAGCGTAAGAGTCCCAGAACCATTCCATTTCCTTGCGGCTGAGGTAGTAGCCGGTGGCAAATTCGTCGTAGGAAGCGGTATTCATGGCGGCGTCGGTGACCGGGTAGTACATCGATTGCTGCACAAAGGTGACGTCACCGCGTTCCTTGGCCATGAGCGCCAGCGCCGCGGTCATGTTGCCGCCGACCGATTCGCCGGCCGCGGCCATCCGGCTGGAGTCAAGTCCCTTCGACGTGCCGTTACGGGTGATCCACTGGGCGGCGGCGTAACCCTGCTCGATCGCGACGGGGTAGTGCGCTTCCGGTGCGGGCGTGCGACCGCGGTCCGGGCGCCGACGGCCAGCTCGCGCACGAGCCGGTCATGAGTGCCGGCGTTGCCAAGCACCCAGCCGCCGCCGTGCATGTACACCACCACCGGGAGCATGCCGGCCGCTCCCTGCGGCTTGACGATGCGAACGGGGACGTCGCCTACCGCTGCCGGCACCGTGATCCACTCCTCGTCGACTGGCGGTTTGTCGATCGGCGCGGATTGCGCCTCGCCCAGGACCCGGCGGGCGGCCGCCGGGTCCATCTGATACAGGAAAGGCGGCTTTGAGGATGCTTCGGCGAGTTCCTGCGCGGCGGGTTCCAGGACGACCGTGTTCATAAGAGTTCCCCCTGCCGATGGCTGACGAGACATCAAGCGCGCGCATTTACCTGCCCAGCACGCCTTAAACCATCCGCCTGGGCTCCGGCCGACTCGGTCAGCGTGATGCCTGACGAGCGCTGGCTGGCGGCGGTGGCAGCTTTAGCACCTCATCTGGCAACTCATGTAGTGCATGCCAGCGCACCTCCAGGAACTCCTCGTCATTGACCCGAACCTCGCCGCCAACTGCCGGCACCGGAATGTGAGTTCGATGGACTGGACCTGGTCACCCTGCGGTAGGTAACTGGCTGCGAGACGTGTCAGCGAGTCATCATCAGGCGGGAATTCCGAGGCGGGCCTGCGCGGCAACTTCACGGCGGCCGGGAAGTTCTCGGTATCTCCTGCGGGCAATCTGGCCTGCCCATAGAGACTTCAGCGGTATCCGTGCATGCTGCGGCCTGTGAGTCCGATCAGGTGGTTACGCGGGGACCGTTGTGGTTCGGGAGCCAATCGGATCCGTGTGACCGTTCACGAGATGTATGCGCGGCCCCGCGAATCGGCGAGCTGCAGGCGCGCTGGAGCGTTGACGAGCAGTGGCACAGCAGGCAACCATCATGGCTGTGGACTCGTTCACGGGGAAGCTGGCAGTGATGACCGGCGGCGGTTCGGGCATGGGCCGCGAGCTCGTCCGCCAGCTGGCGGCGCAGGGATGCTCGGTCGCGGCCTGTGACCTGAACGCGGACGCCGTCGCGGAGGCCGCGGCGGTGGCACGGGCGGGCGTCCCGCCTGGCGTGCGGGTCACAGCCCATGCGTGCGACATCTCCGACGAGGCGCAGGTCTTGCGGTTCCGTGATGAACTGCTTGAGGAACATGCCAGCGATCACGTCGACCTGGTCTTCGCCAACGCGGGCATCGGCGGCGGCGGCAGCTTCATCAGCGATTCCCGGCAGGAGTGGGAGCGCACGTTCGCCATCGACTGGTGGGGCGTCTACTATTGCGCCCGCGCGTTCGTGCCGCTGCTGATCGCCAGCGGGGACGGCGTCCTGGTCAACACAAGCAGCGTGAACGGCTTCTGGGCATCGCTGGGCCCAGGCATGCCTAACACCGCCTACAGCACGGCCAAGTTCGCCGTGCGGGGCTTCTCCGAGGCGCTTATCGAGGACTTCCGCGTCCACGCGCCCCAGGTCCGGGTCGCCGTCGTGATGCCGGGCCACGTTGGCACCGACATCGTCGAGAACAGCTTCCGCGCCCGCGGCCTGCCAGCGCCGCAACACATGAGCGACGCCCAACTTGAGGAGCTCATAGATGCTCGTGCGGGCCAACGCCGACTTCCGGGACAAGGCGCCGGTCAGCGCGTCCGAGGCGGCGACCGTCATCCTCGACGGGGTGCGATCGGGGGCCTGGCGGATCCTCGTCGGCGAGGACGCCAGAAGGATCGACGCCGCGGTGCGCGCGAAGCCCGAGGCCGCCTATGACTACGCCCAGTTGTTTACCGCGCAGGCAGAAGAGCCGGCGGCAGGAGTACCCGAGCGGTAGCAGCGAGCTGAGCCCGGTCGCCAGCGTCCCCAGCCGCACCTGCCGCTGGGCGGCGCGGGCGTTGCCGGGAGTAATGAATGGGCCGACGCACTTTCTGAGGTCGATGACAAACGACGTCCGTCAGTTTCCAGGTACGCGCAGTTTTCGGTAGACCACATGCCGGCGTAGCGGGACCTCGTCGACGTCTGGGTCGTCGAAGTCTTCCGCGGGGTCGCTGGTCATGCCGATCCGCCCCATTACCGCTCGCGAGCGCAGGTTCAGTGCCATGGTGACAGCCACGATCTCCGGCAGCCCCATGACCTCGAAGCCGTACCGCAGCGCGGCCAGGGCTGCTTCGGTGGCGTATCCGTGGCCCCAGGCAGGGCGCGCCAGCCGCCAGCCGAGTTCGATACCGGTGAACGGCATCTCGTCGTCCACGGTGTCCAGCCCCGCAAAGCCGACAAACTCGCCGGATGCGCGGACCTGCACGGCCCAGAAGCCAAAGCCATAGCGGTCCAGGTCGTCCTGGAAGTTGAGAACCAAAGCCGAGGCCTGCTCGACGGTCAGCAGCGGGCCCAGGAATTTCCGGACCTCCGGATCGGCGTTCATTGCGGCCCACGGGGCCAGATCAGACTCCCGCCAGCCGCGCATGATCAATCGTTCCGTGCTGAGCTCAACCACGCGGCCAACCTATCGGACCGGCATTCAGACCGGTGCCGGTCGGCTAAGAGCCGAAGGGCCATCTTCTGCCACAGGCGGCAGCTCACGCTCCCTGTGCCACTGGAGATGGTTGACCAGTGCGTTGTCATCTCTGGCTACCCGAGCGTGAACACGTACGCCTCTGCTCGACAAGGTCATCACCGTCGATCCCGGCGTGACTGATTGCGGAACCCGGCGCAGTGGTGCGCCGGGCGTGCTCTCCTTCGTCAAACCGACCGTCCCGACGATGAGTTCCCGGATGATATCGGCCTGACCGGCGTGCCGGCTGGTATCGGTGGCGACGCGGACCAGGACGTGGTGCAGGCTCACCTCGTTCTGATCTGGCGGCCACCACGGCACGTGACCGATGGCGTTTAGGGTTAGCGCGTCGATCGTGGCGTCCGGATGCCGTCCCATGGCAACTCTTCCTCGGACGGACGGCCGAACGTGTCGCCGGTCACGGAGCTGCCGGCATAGGTTGGGCTGGTGACAGATATCACCTGGCTAGACGCGACCGCGCAGGCCGACCTGGTTCGCCGCGGCGAGGTCAGCCCGCTTGAACTCGTCGATGCCGCCATCTTCCGGATCGAGTGCCTTAATCCGCACCTGGATGCCGTGATCAGGACGAGATTCGACCTGGCGAGGAAGGAAGCGGCTGGCGACCTGCCCGGCGGCCCGTTCCGCGGCGTGCCGATCCTGCTCAAGGATCTCGGCTGCCTGGTCGCCGGTGAGCCGACGGCGTTCGGCATCGGCCCCCTGAGGGACATGGCCTGGCCGGTGACGTCTTTCCTCGCTCAGATGTTCGCCGCGGCCGGATTCGTCGCTGTCGGCCGCACCAACGTGCCGGAGTTCGGTACGACGGTGACGACGGAGGCGATGAGCTTTCCCGCCGCCCGCAACCCGTGGAATCCCGGTCATTCGACCGGCGGCTCTTCCGGCGGGTCGGCGGCCGCGGTAGCCAGCGGCATGGTGGCGGTCGCGCATGCCAACGACGGCGGCGGGTCCATCCGCATCCCGGCAAGCGAATGCGGTCTGGTCGGGCTCAAGCCCACTCGCGCCCGGGTGAGCCAGGGCCCGCTGATCGGAGAAGGGTGGGCAGGGGGCACCATCGATGGATCGGTAGCCAGGACGGTTCGCGACGCTGCGGGCGTGCTCGATGTGATCAGCACTCGGATGCCTGGAGAGCCGTACTATGCTCCGCCTCTGCCCGGGCCGCTCGCGCATGAGGTGGGAGCCGATCCTGGCCGGCTCCGTATCGGCGTGGTTGACCATGCCGGGGACGAGCGGTTTCTGGATGATCCGCAGTGCCGCGCCGCCGTCGCCGCGGCCGCCCGGCTGCTCGAGTCGCTCGGCCACCATGTGGCGCAGTCCTGGCCGGCTGCGATGTTCGAGCACGAATTTACCAGGTACTTCACGGCGATCATCGCCGCCGATACCGAGGCAAGGTTCCGCGCGTTTGAGGCGGCACTGGGCCGGCCGATCGGCGACGCCGAGATCGAGCCGCGCAACGCCGCGTACCGGCAGGCAGGCCGGGCACTCGGCTCCGTTGAGTACCTGCAGGCCAGGCAGTGGATCGGTGAGTGGGCCAGGCGGATGGCGACCTGGTGGGATGATTTTGACCTGCTGCTCACGCCGACCCTTGGCGCTCCGCCGCCCGAGCTTGGCTGGTTCACCGCGGCGGGGCAGGAGGCCGAGGGTCGGCGCATCGTGAGCTTCATCCCCTATACGGCGCAGTTCAACATGACCGGCCAGCCAGCGGTGAGCCTGCCGTTGCACTGGACGCCGGACGACTTGCCGGTAGGCGTGCAGCTGGTGGCTGGGTACGGCCGGGAGGACGTCCTCGTCAGGGTCGCCAGTCAGCTCGAGCAGGCCGCACCGTGGGCCGAGAGGCTGCCGCGCATCCACGCCTGACGAGCCGCAGGTGCGTGTCCCCGTGCCTGGGCCAGAGACCCGCCTGCCCAACGGCCACGTCCGTGGTGGCATCAGCGATCGCACAAGAGGATCCGGCACCAGAAGCAAGCCGTTCATGCTGCCTCTCGAAGGCCGACGTCCTGGCGGCGGAAGCCGCGAGCACCACCGGCGAGAGGTGTTGATTATCACGAGCTTGTTAAATTCTTAGGTGCTTGAACCCCTCGCGCACGAGGCGGGCTCCGAGCGCGCCAGCAGCGCCGGTAATCACCCCTTTCGTCATAGTCGTTCCGTGCTCGGCGCCGAATTCTTTGGCCGCTCTCATAATTGGCCCTGCTGCCGCATTGAACCCTTCACTGAAAGCCCCGTTATCAGTCGAGGCGTCATAGGCACCTTTGGCGAATCCAGCGGCAATCGCCACTGGAGATACAGCAACCAGGCTAACATTCGCCCAGAACTCGTTCGTATTCTCCACTTGCTATTTCCTCTCCCATGAGATTTTAGGAGACGACCCCGTGCGGGCCGCCGGTTCTAGCATCACAGCCAGTACGCGCGCGGAGCACCATTCATCAGCGGCGGACCCTCAGGCGCCCGCGCGGACCTCACATAAGTTACGTGTGAACGTCCGGCGCCAGGCTGCGGGCAGGCTCGCGTCCACCTGATCACAATCATGGCCCGCGCCGGGACGACATGCCATGGGCCGGCACCCACATCCATTGTGGGGATGGGCCCAGTCGCGCGCTGGCGGGGAAGTCACCGCCGCCGCGCTCGCGTCCGCCAAGGTGACCTATGACCAGGAGTTCACCACCGCAGCGGAGACCAACAACCCGCTCGGCCTGTTCGCGACCGTGGCGCACTGGGGACGGCAACCGGCTGACCGTGTACGACTCAACCCAGTGGCCGACGCAGGCGCGGACGACCCTCGCGACGCTCTTCACGTACAGTGCCGTCGCGTAACGACACACCCCATGATCAATAAGGCATCACTCGTCTAGGGGTCGACCCGGTCGAGCTCCGGCTGCGGAACTATGCCAAGGTCGATCCTTGTTCGGCTGGCCCTGGTCGAGCAACGCGCTGCGCGAGTGCTACCGGGCGGGCGCCGAACGATTCGGCTGGGACGGCCGGAACCCCGAGGTCGGCTCGATGCGCTGGGATTAGTGTTGACCTCCGTGAGCACTGCCGCGCCGCCCGCTCGGGACTTGTACCTTGTCGTCGGCTATGACGGGTCTGCTGCCGCAGGCCGGGCGCTCGATGCTGCCGTCAGCTTGCTGCAGAGCCGGGCAGGCCGGATCGAGGTGGTATATGTGGCGCACATACCCTACGCGGGCGTGGTGTCCGCCGCTGCCCTGGCCGAAATGGAACTCAACTTCGACGAGGTCGAGCAGGCGCTTCGTACCGAAGTCGGCGAGCGGCTGCGCGGCCGTTCTGAAAGCTGGGGATTCGTGTGGCGTCAGGGCCTGATCGCCGACCAGCTGATCGCGGTGGCTCAGACCTTCCGCGATGCGGACGCGGGCGAGAGGGTGGCGATCGTGGTCGGGAGCTCGTCCCATGCCATGCACCGCGTGGTCGGTTCGGTCGCTGTCAGCCTGGCCCGCCACTCACCGGTCCCCCTGGTGATCGTGCCTTAGTGACCCATCGGATGGGTCACCGGAACTCCGCAGTGCCGGGATCTGCTGCTTAGTCGAGGCTGACGCCGGCCAACTTCAGTGCCGGCGATCAGATGACGGCACGGCGCCAGAGGCCCGGGCGTGGCTCCGAACGCGCTGGCCCGGGCTGTCGTGTAAGCCGTCCTCATGGCTCCCCGGCCGTCAGGCCGGCAGTTGGCCGGCCGCAGCGGGCAGCCAGGGCCGGCGGCCGAGGCTCCCGCCCCGCGCTGATGATCTGCGACGGCCAGGGCAAACCGCGGCAGTGTGGCTGAAGGAATTCGGCGCGCCGCGGCACACCCACGGGACCACCACCTGGTGTCCGTCGCGTCGGCCTCACGTAGTAACGAGCTACTAATTGAGGCCGAGTAGCGGAGCTACGCCGGGGGACGCGCCGGCCCTCGCCCAGCACTGGTGGCAGTCAGCGCCTGGGCCACATCGTCAAGGTCGTGCGGCGTGAGCGGATGGAACGGGGCCTTGACCCAGCCGTCCACCTGCTCGGGCGAGCGGCTGCCGCTGACGACGGCGCCGGTCACCCCCGGCCAGCTGAGCGTCCAGGCAACCGCCAGCTCTGGCAGCGTGGCGGCGAGCCGGGCCGCGATGGTCCGCAGTTCCTCGACCAGCGCCAGGGTGCGCGAGAGGTTGTGCTCCAGATACTCGGGGTCCTGGCGGCGCCTGTCGTCCAGGTTCGCCAGTTCCTGGCGGGAGAAGCGGCCGATGAGCAGGCCCGACTGCATCGGGCTGTAGACGATCACGCCCGTGCCGTTTCGCCTGGCCCAGCCGATCAGCTCGGCACCGGCCTCCCGGCTGACCACGCAGAACGGCGTTTGCAGACTGTCGACGTGGCGGACGCG
>WNFD01011178.1_pt1 | contig 16222 bp, 14 predicted proteins | sample 5400491 | NCBI WGS metagenome assembly WNFD01 (sample SAMN13153343, study PRJNA577476) | soil metagenome | isolation source: 120 cm saprolite under Douglas fir tree site 2 hole 2 replicate 2 | place: USA:California | collected 2015-04-18 | reverse complement strand
GGTTTGTCCGCAACGGACGCAGCATTGAAAGAGCTCGCCCGGCGTTTGAAGAAGGCGTGCCGTGGTTCCGATTTTGCCGTGCGCTTGAAGGACGACGATTTCGTGCTAGTGCTGCCTGAATGTGGATTGGGTGAAGTGAAGCTGGTCCTGAACCGGCTGGGCCCCCTGGAAATGAACTGCGCCGGCCGGAGAATGACTTTGGCCTACACCACGGGATGGGTGGACTATCAGCCGGGAGACCTTCCGGGAGATATGCTGAAACGGGCAACACAGCTTCTGCACCTGTATGACGACGCCGCCAAACAGAGCTTCTCGACAACCCTCGCGCCCCACTAGTCACGCGGACGCCGCTGCCTTAACTGGATTGCAGGCAGCGTGCTAGAATGCAGGCTCTGCTCCTTATCCGCGCAAGGGCAAGTTAACACTCGAATAAAAAAGAGGACTTATGAACTGCTACTCCGCTAAAGATTTGGCTGACAGTTTCCGCACCGTCCGCAAGAATACCGTGGTCATCGCTCAGGACCTTCCGGAAGAGAAGTACGCGTTCAGGGCCGCGCCGGACACGCGCAGCGTTGGCGAGCTGCTGGCTCATCTCGCATTGGGACCCAACTTTCAGTACCAGGTCCATGCCATTGAGCGCCGAACCACGCTTGTAGGTTTCGACTTTCCGTCGCTCATGAAGCGTTTCGTTGCGGAAGAAAAGGAACCCCGCAGCAAAGAGCAAATTCTGGACATGCTTCGCAGCTCCGGCGAGAAATGGGCTGGATGGGTTGAGGGGCTCACCGACGACTTTCTCGGGGAGCAGGTGCAAATGCCGCAGGGCGCGACGCCGCCATCCAAAAGCCGCTTCGAAATGATTCTCTCCGTGAAGGAGCACGAAATGCACCATCGCGGACAATTGATGCTCATCGAGCGTCTTGTGGGCATCGTCCCGCACATGACGCGTGAAATGCAGTCGCGCCTGGCTGCCGCCGCCACAAAGAGCTAGCCATCCTAGACCGCGGTTGAATAAAAAACAAAGAGCGGGAGAGCCGTGGTTCACGAGCAGCGTGCAAGGAATCGTTGCCATGCTTGACCCGACCTTGCCGACCTTCCTGTCTCCGTGCCTCCTTTGGCATGCTACAATGCCGCACCGAGTAGCCCATGACCGACACAGTTCCGCCCCTGGCCGGTGAAGCAGTTCTCGAAGTCGTCTCCCCCGACGGCGCGCGCCGCTACGTCCGCATTACGCAGACGCCTTTCATGATCGGGCGCGGCGCCGAAACCGGCAATCACTTGCAGCTTTCCGACCGGCGTATTTCCAGGAATTGCGCCGCCGTGGTCATCGAAGCCAATCGTTTCTACGTTGAGGATCGCGGCCAGCGGCGCGGTCTCTTCGTCAACGGCGAAAAAGTCGAAAGCCGTGAACTTCAGGACGGAGACGCCATCACTTTCGGCCTGGAAGATTCCTACGAACTACTTTTCCGCTCCGCCACCAGCTCAAATGACAATTCTCTTCCTCAACTGCTCACGCGCATGGAGCACATTACCAGTTCGGAGCAGACAGGGGGCGGCCTTTTCAAGCTCAAGCGCCTCCTGGAAGCGACTTCCCTTCTGCACTCCCAGCTTCCGCTCGACGTTGTCCTGGGCCACATGCTGGATCATGCCGTCTCCGTCACGGACGCCGACCGCGGGTTGCTCCTCGAATCCGATGCCGCGGGCACGCTCAAAGTAAAACTCGCGCGGCGCAGCGGCGGACTCCGTCTTCCCCCGGAAAGCCTCACTCCCAGCCAGACCGCCATTCAGCTTGCGCTCAAGCAGCAGTCTCCGGTCATCACAGAGGATCTGGCGCAGGCAGACATGGATTTGCAGGCGGCGCAGAGTATCGTCGCCCAGCGCCTGCGCGCCGTAGTAGTGATCCCTTTGTATGCGATGTCCCGCGCCAAGACAGATGAATCGATGATCAACGTCAAGCGTGGTGATTTCCTCGGCGTGCTCTATTTGGATTCGCGCCGCCCCGCCGCCTTCTCTAAACTCGACCGCCAGATCCTCGACGCTCTCGCCGCCGACGCCGCCAGCATTCTTGACAACGCCCGCCTCGTCGAAAAGGAACGCGAGCGCCAGCGCTTCGAACAAGAGATCAACATCGCCCGCGATATCCAGCAGGCGCTCTTACCGCGCGATTTCCGTGAATTTCCACACCTCGCCGTTACCGGCTTCAATCTTCCCTGCTTGTCGGTCGGAGGCGACTACTTCGATGTCTTCCCGCTCGGAGATGGCCGCACCGCGTTTCTTATCGCTGATGTTTCCGGAAAGGGGCTCGGCGCCGCGCTCCTTACCACCATGCTTCAAGGCGCACTCTCCGGCATGACTCTCGGCACCGATCCCGCGCGCGTCTTCAATCACGTGAATCGCTTCCTTTGCGGGCACTCCGAAGTTGGCCGCTACGCCACCATGTTCTTTGGCATCCTTGACCAAGACGGCCATCTGGAATACATCAACGCCGGGCACCCCTCGCCGTTCCTGATTCGCCACGGCGCCGCTGAAGAAGCCTTTACCGAAGGCTCCTACCCCGTGGGCCTTGTTCCCGAAGCGGAATACACCTCTGTTGGCCTGAAGCTGGAGCCCGGGGACACGCTGGTTCTCTTCAGCGATGGCGTCACCGAGGCCATGGACCCTGACGATCAGCTCTTCGGTGTTCCGCGGCTCAAGCAGGTTCTCACCGGGCAGACTCAATGCCCTCTCGAGCACATTCAGAAGTGTGTACTTGAAGCGGTCGAGAATTTCACGCGTGGCGCGCACCAAGCCGACGATGTCACGCTGCTCATCGTCCGCTACCGAGCCACCGCCGCTGCTGTCACCACGGAGACCGACGTGCCGTTGTCCGCTGCGTCTTCATCCTCGGCCTCCGCCGCTGCCTCTTCCACAGGCTACCCTTCTGCTACTCCCCCCGGAGCCGCCTCGGATTAAGCGCGAAGTGTTCCCTGGGAATTGTTTGCTCGCTCACTCACTCACTTTCAAGAAGGAATGAAGGGAAGGCCGCGACTGTCGGGAGGTCCAAAAGAAAAAGGGCGGGCACCGTCACCGGCCCCGCCCTTTTTCAATTTCGTACCAGCTTTTCTAAAGTTCAACGAAATGGGTGTTGAACCGTTGACTTTTCGACACCGCCCTATAAACCAGCGTTTTTCAGATCGTCCTTGGCCTGTTGCTCGGCGTTTTTGGTCGCTCCCTTGGCGTCTGCACCGGGATTCAGCAGATGAATCGCTTTATTCAGGCTCTGCGGTTTCTCGCCATCGGCGGCTTTGCAACCAGACATATCAGCGCTCGCATGCACACCCGTGACGCTCGCGCGCAGGCAATTGAAGTCCAGCGCAAGATTGTGGCTGGCATGTAGCGCTGCGAGGCAATCATTCAGGAGAGTAAACGAAGTGCAGGTCTCGGTGGCGTTCGATTTGGCGGGGAGGACTCCCTGGGCTTGAAGTTTGGGAGTGAGCTTTTTCTCCACATCACCCCGGGTGCCATTCGAATCGGGGGAATTCTTGGAATCCTTATCTTTCTTCACCCACTTGATGGGATTAAGGGAATGGGAGCTATGGGAGCTCGAGGAACCAGAACTACCTTGCGCTGCAGTAGATGCGCCTGCTCCCGCGGGACCCTGTGCCGCAGCACGACCTGCACTCACCATCATAAGCAACAAGACTGAGCACGTTGCAAACAGAACGGCCAAAATATTTCTTTTCATTTGGACTCCTTCGTAGAAAGCTCTGGGAAAAGACTAGAGGCCGCCGGATTCGGCCTCGCCTTCCTCAGTAGGCCATAGTGTTTGCATTAGGAATGGGATCCGGAGGCCGGTACTCCCCCAATCGGTCACGCTGGCCGTTCGAACAGGGTGCCTTCTTTGCAAACGGTCTTATTTCGAGCAAGCAGTTGGTTACCTGGTTCGAACGCCTGCGTTAATCCGCCAGAAGGTGGATCACGATTTGACCTTGAGATAGAGGCCGTAGAGAGTCATACCCACGCCGCCAAGGAAAAGCAGCGGCGTGAGATATTGCGTCACTAGCGGCATTACCGGTGCGGGCAAGGGAATCTTGAAAATAGGAGCGCCATATCCGCCAACAAAATAATGAATCACACCCGCGAGAAGCATGTACAGTAGCCCGCGGCGAATGTGCCGCCGCCCGTCGGACCCTGAGCGGCGAGACAGTTGCACCTGGGGAACCGCCTCGCGGCAAAAGGGGCACTGGGTCAAATGCGCCAGCATGGACTTCCCGCAAAATGAGCAGCGGCGCATATCCCCGGATGGTTTTCCGAATGAGCTCATTCAGCTCTCGCTATCCCTCTCATCTAGGCTAGGTCCGGTCATGGAATCGTCAAGCGGCATCATGCCAAATTGTAGAACAGATGTTCGGGCATCGCGATAAACAATTAATCTTGGTTTCATTCCGCTGCGAACTTAAGGCCGCTCTGCGTACTTGAGACTAGATTCAGACCAACGTAAAGAGACCGGCACGCGCAGACACTATCTTTTTGCTAACAAACCCGCTCATCCGCAGGGTTCATTGTCTCTTGATTCGTGTTACAAGAATTGTCGAAGACCAAGGGTCACGTGGATTCACCAGCTCGTCAGATAGAATCATACGCGAATGAGGGAGAACGATGACATACCCTTCCCATCGAGCGGCCAAACCTTTTTTTGCTCTGCTTTTTGTATTCATGCTGGCTTTCGCTGCCGCTGGACCGGCTTTGGCGCAGGAAAAGAAGGTCGGGCAGACCAATGGCGTGGATAACTCAAAAATGGGAGCCTACCGCGCGCTAGCACAGCACATGTACGCCGACTTCCAAAAAGGCGACCTGGCGGCAGCCGCGGAACTTGGCACCATCCTGGAAAGACTCTGGGACAAGGCGGAAGAGTACGGAGGCGATACCGCGCTTTCCAAGACGAACCGCAAACTGTTTGATGGAATCGACAAAGCCATGGATCAATTCATCACACCGATCACCGAAGCGAAAGGCAAGCCCCCGGACCCGGCCAAAGTCAAAGCCGCCTTCAACGCCTACTTGGAAAAACTAAAGCTCGCGGATTGATCGACCAGGCGTCCCTCACCCTTGGGCTCAGGATGCTGATTGCCCCAGCTCCGCCCTACAGTTCCCGAAGGGCATGCGAGATCGGAAGGCTCGCGGCGCGGATGGCTGGGAACAGACCTCCGAGTACGCCCATGAAGAGCGCAAAGATGACGCCTTTGACGAGGAGTTCAGTGGTGATCTTGAAGGCAAAGGCCAAGTGCGAAAACGTCTGCAAGTTCATCGCGCCAGTCGTCAGGCCATTGAGCGGAAGCACGGCTAGGCAGCCAATGAGTCCCCCAACAAACGAAATCAACAGCGCTTCAATCACAAACGAGAAAACAACAGCCGGGCCGCCGAAACCAAGCGCGCGCATGGTGGCGATCTCACGGCCACGCTCGGAAACCGCGGAGTACATGGTGTTGAGCGCGCCAAAAACGGCGCCGATAGCCATGATCCCGGCCACAAGTCCCCCCAGCACGGTGATCAGCGTGGTCAGCCTCGTAGACTGCTTGGAGTAGTAGTCAATTTCCCGCGAAACATCCACATTCAGCCGCGGATCCGTGGTCAGCGAATCTCTGAGCGGCTGCAGCGAATCAGGCGACGCCAGGTGTGCGGTCACCGATTGAAAAAAGGTGTCTGGCCGGTTGTACGCTGGGCCAAGCAAGTGTGCATCCGCCCAGATTTCCGAATCAAACGCGCTGCCGCCCGCGTCAAAAACTCCAACAACATTCCAGCGGACGCTTCCCAGGCCGATGGTATTCCCCACAGTAAGGCCGGAATACTCAATGTTCGCGTTCTTTCCAACAACAACTTCCGCCAGACCCGGCTGGAACATCCGGCCCTGGATGATTTTGAACTTGTTGCGAATCTCCAGAACATTCTTGGAAACGCCGCGAACCTGCACGTTGGCGTCGGTCCCGGTGGAAATTAGTGGAATCGGCGCGACCAGCACGACCTCCGCGGTCACGAGCGGTCCGTCGGCGCCGCGCGCGATTCCCGGAGCGTCCTGAACGATCTTGACGGTGTCGATGCCCACGCCCCCGGTCATCTCCGATGTGGCGCCAGCGCGCATGATCATCGCGTTGTCTTCAGAGCCGGAAGAGACCAGCGTAGCCTTGAAGCCGCGAGCCAGCGATAGCATGGCCACAAAAACACCGACGGTTCCGGCGATTCCGAGAACGGCAACGATCGCCGAAGTCCAGCGCGCTCTGACGCTGCGCAAATTGTAGACGACTGGAATAGCCACTTCAGACCCTCCTCAGAGCGTCGACAACCCGCAAACGCATGGCGCCGAGGCCAGGCAGCAATCCGCTGGCAGCTCCGACCAACAGGGCGAAAACAAGTCCAAGCGACAACCCGGTTACGGACAAAATCAGGGGGGGCAAAAGGCCATTGAGCGCGGCGCCGACAACGGGAATGGCAACCACGGCAAGGCTCAGTCCCAGCAGCCCGCCAATCAGCGCAATCACTAGCGACTCCCCCAGTACAAAGAAGAGAACGAAGCGGTCCGTGAACCCGACGGCCTTGAGCACCGCGAGTTCGCTGGTTCGTTCGCGAATGGAAATGGCCATAGTGTTGCCCGTGACCAGCAGCAAAGTAAAGAAGACCACGCTGCCGATGGTAAGAATCAGGAATTCGATGTTGCCCAATTGTTTGGCAAAACCAGCTTGGAAGGCGGATTCGGTCTCCGTTTTTGTTTCCGTGGACGAATTCGCAAACTCCGTGTCGATGGCTTTGGCGACCCTCACGGCGTCGTCCGGACTGTCAAGCTTCAGCACGTACCAACCAATCATCCCCTTTATGACCGCTGGAACGTTTTCGTCAAAATATTTCCATTGCAGCCAAAACTGGCTCTCGTCACCGCCCGGATGATCGTTCTTGTAAATACCGTCGATATTGAATTCCCACGTTTTCGTGGGGCCATAAAGAGCATTTTTCAGCGGAACGCGATCGCCCACCTTCCAGCCAAATCGCTTTGCGAGTGTGGCGCCCACGATGGCCCCTTGACGGTCGCCGACAAAAGTGTTCCATTGATCGTCCGGAACACGCATCTCGGTCATTACCTGCCGCTGATTTTCTACGTCAATGACGAACTGCGGGAAGAAGTTTTTTTCATCCTGATAAACGCCACCGAACCAATTGTTATGTGTCACCGCTTTGACGCCTGGGATGCGAAGAATTTTTTCGTCATAAGCGAGCGGAATCACCTGAATAAGACCCGCGCGGTTGATGACCACCAGGCGGTCTGCGCCGGCGAGTTCCGTACCGCGGCTGAAGGCACCCTTGACCACCGCCAGGAAGGTGAACAAGAACAGCGCCACGGCAAAGGAACCGATAGTCAGAATCAGCCGGGCCTTCTTGCGAAAAAGATTGGCAAAGATCAATCTGCTGTATTTCATGCCGCACCTCCCGCCATTACCGGTTGTTTGGATTTGCCAGCCTCGATCAGCACACCTTTCTCCAGATGCAGCGTCGTGTGCGCTCGCGCGGCCACAACCGGGTCGTGCGTGACCATTAGGATGGTCTTGTTGTATTTGCCAACCAGCTCATCGATGAGGGCCATGACTTCATCGGCGCTCTTGCGGTCGAGGTCCCCGGTAGGCTCGTCGCAGAGAAGAAAAGTGGGATCGGAGACGATCGCGCGTGCAATCGTTACGCGCTGCTCCTGTCCGCCGGAAAGCTGTCGCGGGTAGTGGTGCATGCGGTCGGCCAGATTGACGATGGCGAGAGCGGTTTCCACATGCTTGCGGCGCTCTGACTTGGAGAGCTTGGTCAGTAGCAGCGGAAGCTCGACATTCTGAAACGCTGTGAGCACGGGGATCAGGTTATACATCTGAAAAATAAAACCCACGTGGCGCGCGCGCCAGTGCGTGAGTTTGCTGGCGGACATATGCGTGATTTCGTCGCCGTCGACAGTAATGCTTCCGGCCGAAGGCACGTCAAGACCCCCGAGAAGATTGAGCAGCGTGGTTTTGCCGGAGCCGCTCGGGCCCATGAACGCGACAAAATCACCCTTGTCGGCGTCCAGATTGAGGCCTTGCAACACCTGGATCTGCTCGCCGCCTCGTTTGTATGTCTTGTTCAAGCCGCGTACTTTAATGAGACTCGAAGAATTACCGTTCCCATCCACTCGGATCATTCTTAGCTCCTATTGCCGTATTTCGACTTTGTCGCCGTCACGCAAATTCTCGGGCCCCTTGACAACCAACGAATCGCCGGGCAGCACGCCCGCCAGGATCGCTATGTCCGTGCCGTGATCCATCCCCACACTGATGGCGCGGCGCTCGACTTTTCCGTCGCGAACGAGAAACACGAACGAAGTGCCTGCGTCGGTCCGAATAGCGGTCTTGGGAACATAAGCCTGGGCTCCAGGGCCTTTTGCCGGAGCTGCCTCCTGCGGCCCTTGGAAACTCACTTTCACCCCCATGTCCGGGAGGATGAAATTGTACTTTTCGAGATGCGGAATCGAGATCCGAACTTTTACCGTAGCCTTTTGGCGGTCGGCCCGGTTCGACGCGCGCGATATAGGATTCATTTACATCCACCTCGAATTCGTTCGAGCGCATGTCCACGATAGTGGCGATACCGGTGCGCGTGAATCCTCCGCCAGCGGAAATGGGCGAGACCATTTCGCCAACTTGCGCGTCTTTCGAAACGACGATGCCCGCGAACGGCGCTCGGATGGTGCAATTGTCCACCGCCTGCTGGGCAACTCCGATCCGGGATTCCGCAGCAGCCACCTGCTGCCTGGCGAGTTCAATCTTGGCCTTCAGGCTGTCGGCGGCGGTGGTAGCGTTGTCGAGAGCTTCCTGGGTTTGCACCCCGGCCTTCTGTAGCTGCTCTGCCCGACGCAGCGCAATCTGCGCATTCTTGAGCTGAACTTCAAAGTCCGCGATGGCAGCGCGGGACGCGTCCCGATCAGCCTTTGCCGAATCGAGCGCGCGCTTCACGTCGGAATCATCTAGAGTCGCGAGGAGCTGGCCCTCCGCGACGCGCGTGCCTTCATCGAAAAATACACCGGTGACGCGCCCGGTGATCTTGGCGGCGATGGTGGCGCGGCGGCGAGGCGTAACGTAGCCGCTGGCGTTCAGCAGAGTCTGCCGTCCGTTCGGATCAGCTTTTGCTGCGGCAGCGACCTCAACCACGGGCTTCTGGCTGCGGAACGCAAAGGCGGCCGCGACGATGCCGGCAAAGATGAGCACCGGGATCGCGGCGTACATGATCCGCTTGCCAATGCCGGAGCCTTTCCGCTCGCCGTCCCCTATGCGCAACGAACCGAGGTCGGGTCTTGAGGAATCCATTGCAGTCGCCATTGGTGCCCCTGCTCCTCACTATGGAAACGCACAACTTAGGTTCCTACGGACAGTCGAAGCCAAAAGTTACACAGCCGGCCAATCCCATGACTCTCAGAAAGCCTATTGTATCGTGCACGACCAGTTTTGGGGATGCTTCCTTTCGAAAGCCCTAGGGCTAGACCATAGGATGCGCCAGCGCGAACTTTGGGCACTCGGAATCTAGCCCGCCTCGGGCGGTCCACCGCGGCGCCAAAAATCACTTCTTGACACCGCGGCCCCCAAAGTCATATTAAGGATTGTCTGCGAGACGATCCCTACCTTACCTTTCGCAGATGGGGGTCCGCCATGAACCCTACCCGCCGTGATTTCTTTAAGCTAACGACCATTGGTGGAGCTGCGGCTGCTGTGTTTGGCTTCGATTTGAAGCCAGCATATGCGCAACTCCGCACGCTGAAGATCGCGCGGGCCAATGAGACGCGCTCGACCTGTCCGTACTGTTCGGTGAGCTGCGGGGTAATCATTTACACCATCGGCGACCGCGCCAAGAACGTAACGCCACAGGTGGTGCATGTCGAGGGCGATCCGGACCATCCCATCAATCGCGGAACGCTTTGCCCCAAGGGCGCTTCGCTCGAGCAGGACATCCTGAACGAGCGCAGGCTGCTGAAACCGCAGGTTCGGCGGCCCGGCGGAACGGATTGGCAAGATATTTCATGGGACGATGCCCTCAATGAAATCGCCGCGAAGGTGAAGAAGACGCGCGACGATTCATTTATCGAGAAGGATGCCGCGGGCCACAGCGTGAATCGCTGCGAGTCTATCGCCTGGGCCGGCGGCTGCACGGACACCAACGAATTTAACTATCTTGTCGTGAAATCCATGCGCGCCCTGGGGGTCGTGCACCTGGAAAACCAGGCCAGAGTTTGACACGGCCCCACGGTCTCAAGTTTGGGACCAACGTTTGGCCGGGGCGCAATGACCAATGGATGGGTAGACATCAAGAATACCGACATGATGTTGATCATGGGCGGTAATCCGGCCGAGAATCATCCCTGTGGATTCAAATGGGCCATCGAGGCCAAACGCAATCGCAACGCAAAAATGATCGTAGTCGATCCGCGCTTCACGCGCACCGCTTCCGTCGCCGATCTCTTCTGCCAGTTGCGCGCGGGATCGGATATCGCTTTTCTTGGCGGCTTGATTCGCTACGCGATTGAGAACGAGCGCATCGCTAAGGATTATCTCCTCAACTATACCAACGCGGCGTTTATCGTCAGGGATGCGTTCAGGCTTCCTGAGGACGAAGGCGTATTTTCCGGATTCGATGCCGCGAAGTCGAGCTACGACCGGTCAAGCTGGAACTACGCGGGAACGCTGCCGCCGCCAGCTCCACCAGCACTAGCAAAAGCGGGGCAGCCTCCCGCAGCTCCTCCGCTCGACTTGACACTGAAGAATCCCAATTGTGTGTATCAGCTCTTGAAAAAGCACTACTCGCGCTACACCCCGGAAATGGTTGAGCGCGTCACCGGGGTTCCTCACGAGCAGTTTCTCAAAGCCGCCGATCTCTTTACTTCCGTCCGTAAGGACGGCGACATGAAGAAAGCGGCGACGATTATCTACGCCGTGGGCTGGACGCAGCACTCGTCCGGTACGCAAACGATTCGCACTGCGGCGATGTTGCAATTGCTGATGGGCAACGTCGGCCGGGCCGGTGGCGGCGTGAATGCTTTGCGCGGGCATTCCAACATTCAGGGCGCAACCGACATGGCCGGGATTTTTGACAATTTGCCCGGCTATCTGAAAGTGCCGACACCCGCGGACGGAAGTTTTGAAGGCTGGATGAAGAGAGTCACTCCGAAGCCATCCAAGCCCGGGCAGTGGCAATCCTTCAATTACTGGGGAAATACGCCAAAATTCGGCGTCAGCTTCCTGAAGGCCATGTACGGCGACGCCGCCACGAAGCAGAACGACTGGGCGTACGACTATTTGCCCAAGGTGGACCGCAATTACTCGTGGGTGCAGCTCTGGGACAATATGTACAACGGCATCGTCAAAGGCATGCTCGCCTTTGGCATGAACGGCGTAGCCATCGGTCCGGACACCAAGAAAAATATCAATGCGTTGAAGAAAGCGGATTGGCTGGTGGTCGGAGAAATTTATGCCGACGAAACCAGCGAATTCTGGAAGTCGCCCGGAATTTCCACTGACGAAATGAAAAAAATCCAGACGACCGTTTACCGACTGCCGTGCGCCGGATTTGCGGAGAAAGACGGCACGTTCACGAATTCCGCGCGCTGGCTGCAATGGAAAAACGCCGCCCTGCCGATGCCGGGAGACTGCCGGCTGGACCAAGCCATCGTGGCGCAACTTTTCCTGAAGGTGCGCGATCTTTACAAAAAGGACGGCGGGAAATTCCCTGATCCGATTCTGAAGCTGACTTGGAACTACACCGATCCCTCGAACCCTTCGCTCGCGGAAGTTTTGAAGGAAATCAACGGCAAAACATTTGTGGACGCCGAAGATCCCGCTACAAAAGTTCAGCTCAAGGCCGGGCAACAGGTTCCAGGCTTTGCGTGGCTCAAAGACGACGGCAGCACTTCCTGCGGCAACTGGATTTATGCCGGATCGTTCACCGAAGCCGGCAACATGACCGCGCGGCGCGACGCTGGCGATCCCTCCGGGATGGGCGTCCACCAGAATTGGGCGTGGTCGTGGCCCGCGAACCGGCGCGTCCTTTATAACCGGGCTTCTTGCGACCTCAACGGCAAACCCTGGGATCCTTCGCGTCGTCAGGTGTGGTGGAACGATGCGCAGCAAAAGTGGGTTGGGAACGACGTGCCGGACTTCAAGGCCGATTCCAAACCCGCCGACCACATGGGACCGTTCATCATGAATCCGGAAGGCGTGGGACGCATCTTTGCACCGCTCGGCGCCCTTGCGGATGGACCTTTTCCGGTGCACTACGAGCCGACGGAAAGCCCCGTCGAAAATCTTCTGCATCCCAAGCAAACGCATAATCCCATCGCCAAGCGTTTCAAATCGGCGGACGACAGTTACGGCACGGTGAAGGATGGCTACACCGTGGTGTGCACCACATACCGCCTCACGGAGCACTATCACTATTGGACGAAAAACAATCCCATGAACGTGCAGCTTGTTCCGGAACCGTTCATCGAGATTGCCGCCGAAATGGCCGATGAGATGGGCATCCGCGGCGGCGAAACTCTGAAAGTCACCAGCGCCCGCGGACATTACATCGCGAAAGCCATGGTCACCAAACGCATCAAGGCCATGACCATCGACGGGAAGCGCATCTACCAGATCGGCATTCCGATTCATTGGGGTTACCGCGGCATTGCCGAAGACGAGGGCAAGACTGCCAAGACGCCCGCCAATTCGCTCTCACCTTCGGTGATCGATCCGAACGCCTACACGCCGGAATTCAAAGGATTCCTCGTGAAGGTCGAGAAGTACGAGAAAGCGTAGGGGATGCCATGAGCCAAGCCACACTACGCATTCAAAAAATCTCAGGACACGCTGGCAGCGTTCCCGGCGAAGACACGCAGCGCCAATACACCGTCTGCAAACTCATTGACACCACGACCTGCATCGGCTGCAAAGCATGCGAAGTGGCCTGCATGGAGTGGAACGACTTGCCGTTTGGAGAAACGGTTTTCGGCAACACTTACCAGACCATGCCGGAGACGCGCTGGAATTACTGGAACCTGATCCTTTTCAATGAACACGAGCGTGATGACGGCTCGCTGATGTGGCTGATGCGCAAGAACCAGTGCATGCACTGCGCGGAACCCGGGTGCCTGGCGGCATGTCCCGCGGACGGGGCCATCGTGCAGTACACGAATGGCATCGTGGATTTTCAGCAGGCCAATTGCATTGGTTGCGGCTACTGCATCACCGGATGCCCCTTCGACATTCCGAAAATGAACCCGAAGAACAATCGCGTGTTCAAGTGCACGCTGTGTACGGATCGCGTCAGCGAAGGACTCGAACCGGCGTGCATCAAATCCTGCCCCACGGGATGCCTGCACTTCGGCAGCAAGGACGACATGCTGGACCTCGCGCACAAGCGCGCCAAGCAACTCCAGGATCATTCCAACTTTCCGCACGCTGGCGTGTACGATCCCCCGGGCGTGGGTGGCACCGGCGTTATTTACGTGCTGCATGACGCTTCGCAGCCGGAGATTTACGGCGGCTTGCCGAAAGATCCGCATGTCCCCTGGACGGTAAAGCTCTGGAAGGGTCCACTGAAGTGGCTTGGCAACGTCGCCATGGTCGGCGGTTTGATCGGCCTCTTCGTGCACTATTTGCGCTACGGCCCGAAGGCGCGCGAGGACGAGGACATCCATCCGGGAGGAGCAAAAACGTGAGTCCATCCGAACAAATTATTCCTCACGGGCACGTCCTCCGCTACACCTTCAAGGAAAGATTGACGCATTGGGTGGCCGCAGGCGCGTACATTTATTTGCTGATGACCGGGCTGGCGTTCTGGTCGCCGTGGCTGTTCTGGGTGGCGGTGATTTTGGGCGGGGCGCCCGTTTCAAGAATGCTGCATCCCTGGGCTGGGCTGATTTTTTTCGCGGCGGTCTGGAATATGTACGTGATGTGGGCGCCGCAGATGCGCCACACGGACGTGGACAAGAAGTGGTGGGGCGCGGTCCGCTACTACAGCACCAATCAAGACGACAAAATGCCTCCCGCCGGACGGTACAACGCGGGACAAAAATTTCTTTTCTGGGGATTTTTCTGGAGCACGGTGGCCTTGCTGGCGAGCGGCGTCGTGCTGTGGTTCCCGTCGTACTTCCCGTGGAATCTCCGCTTCTTGCGGTACATTTCCGTTCTCGTTCATCCCGTGGCCGCGCTTTTCACGATCGGGCTCTTCCTGATCCACCTTTATATGGGCGTGTTTGCGGAGCGCGGCGCATTTGGCTCGGTGATTCGCGGGGACGTTTCGATCGCTTTCGCCAAGCGTTACCACCCCGGATGGTATGACGAGATCACCGGCGGATCCTCCACTCCGCGCAAATGAGCGCAACGCAAACCGGTGGGACCGATTACGACGCGCGCATCCGCCGCGCCGAGCGGCTTTCCGCGCAACATGCGTTCGCGGCTGAATTTCTCGATTTCTACAAATACATCGCTGCGTTTCAAAAAATGCTTCGAGCAAGCGTCGCGGCTTCGGGCCGTGCGAAATCGGGCAGCGCGCCGGAAGCCGCGATACGAGACCCACTCGATCTCACAACTCTTCTTCCCCACTTTCGCGGCTTTCTTTCCACGATCGAACTGCACGCTCCAGCAGCGCTGGCGAAATCCGCGCAACAAATGTCCCTTCTCCCATCAGACTCCTGGATCGCCAGTCTCGAAGCATACTGGCAACATGCCGGCAAGTACGACCAGCAAGTTGGAGCATTCGCCCAGTTCCTTGCCCGAGCCTTTCTGCAACCGTATGCCGAGTTTCGCGCCGCGCTGCTGCCCAAGCCTCCCGTGGTAATGACTACAAAAATTTGTCCGTTGTGCGGCGCCCGGCCGCTTGCGGGTGTATTGCGCGTGGAAGGCGACGGCGGTAAGCGATTCCTGCTCTGCTCGTTTTGCTCCCAGGAATGGGAATTCCGGCGAATTCTCTGCCCCACGTGCGGCGAAGAAACGGAAGGCAAGCTGCCGGTCTACGTAGCGGAGCAGTTCCCCCACATCCGCGTGGAAGCCTGCGACACCTGCAAGTTTTATCTCCGCTCCGTCGATCTAACGAAAGACGGCAACGCCATCCCCCTCGTCGACGACTTATCCGCGATTCCACTCACACTCTGGGCCCACGAGCACGGCTACTCTCGCCTCCAGCCAAACCTTCTTGGGACCTGAGCCGTCTATCTATCTCTTTTGCAGCGGATTCAGGTGTGTCTGCGTCAGGCTGGAAACGATTCAACTTCCACCCCGCCGCCGCAAACAAATCGCGGAACTGCTTTTCCGTGCGCTCGCACCCGCCGGGGAAAATCAGCATTTGAAGGTCGAGGAATTTGCCTGGAGCGAAATCGTTGCCGGGCTGAATCACATTGTCGACCACCAGCAGCTTGCCGCCGGGATTCACGCCTTTTCGGCAGGCTTTCAGAATCTTGATGCACACTTCATCCAGCCAGTCGTGAATGATGTGCTTCATGATGTAAGCGTCGGCGCCCGCGGGAACCCAAGAAAACATATCGCCGGACGCCAGCGCGCAGCGTTCCATCACCGGCGTCAGCGGTCCGTTGTGCGCGCCCGCCACCACGTGCGGCATATCGTAAAGCGTGCCTTTCAAATGCGGATTCCTCGCCAGGATAGTCGCCAGCAGGAGTCCGTGCCCTCCGCCCACATCCACAATCGATTGAATTTCGCCGAACGAATAGGCGTCGGCCACGGCCGGGCTGTCGATCGTGGATAAATCGCTCATGGATTGATTGAAGAGCTCCCCCTCCTCGGGGTGCTGCTCGAAAAATTGAAAGATGGGCATGCCGTAAATTTTGTCGAGGGCTTGCTTTCCGGTGCGCACGCAATAATCGAGCTTGGACCAGCCGAGTCCGTGCCAATCTCTGCCATGCATGATCGCGAAGGTTCGCAAGCTGGGATTCGCGTTGCTGCGCAGCACGGCGGACAGCGGTGTTTCGGAAAACTTTCCATCGGGGCCTTCGGAAAGCACTCCCACGCAGGCCGTGGCGCGCATGAGTCGATAGAGTGCGCGCGGGTCCGCTCCAACCTGCGCGGCAAGTTCGTCAGCCGACTTCGGACCGTGTTCGACGAGATCGGGAACGCCCAGGCGCGCGAGGCACGAAATCGCCCCGACGACGAAGACGCCATTCAACAATTGAAACATGCCCACGTGTGCCGGCGGTGTCTGG
>WNFD01003291.1_pt1 | contig 16225 bp, 11 predicted proteins | sample 5400491 | NCBI WGS metagenome assembly WNFD01 (sample SAMN13153343, study PRJNA577476) | soil metagenome | isolation source: 120 cm saprolite under Douglas fir tree site 2 hole 2 replicate 2 | place: USA:California | collected 2015-04-18 | reverse complement strand
TGCCAGATCTCCGACCCCAAGGGAAGGTACTTGGTCTTCACTCTCCTGTTTTTTCAGATGCCCATGATGAAAACGCAAGGCTTAAACACGAAAATCATCACAAAAAAGCCGAAAAGTGCCCGCAACTGCGAAAGTCGGGCTAATCACGTTAAGGTGGCATTGGATTGTTCCCGGCTTGCCTACAATTCGGGGTCTACCGCGCATGCCATGAGTCCGCTTGGCTCATGGGGGCACAATACTCGACGTTTAACGCCCAAACTTGTCGCCGAACATCGGAAGGCCGCTCTTGGACGACTCGCGCGTGGCCTCGTCTTGAATCACATCCCAGTGCTCCACGAGAATCCCGTCCTTCATTCGAACGATGTCCGCCGCGATCCAGTTCACGGGAAGGCCAATCCCCGAGAACCGTCCGTGCAAGATGACAAAGTCCCCTTCGGCCACAACCGTTCCTGACTCATACCTGAGCGTCGGTGGAATGTTCTTAATGAGATTGAACAGGCCATCGCGACCAGGCGGGATATGAGCGCTATGCTGGATGTAGTTGGGAGACCAATAACGTTGAGCTGCTTCGTAGTCACGCTTATTGAAGAGCGTGTCGAAGGCTTCAAGGACAAGTGCTTTGTTTTTCGATTCAATCGTCTGATCCATCTTTGTTCTCCTTCGATCCATCTTTGTTCTCTTCCCCTCTATGAAATTCTTTTCCCGGTTGGAACCACCTGTCAAACGAGGCTGTCTGAGTATCTAAAGTGGCAGCCCGGCTCCGCAGTCACGACTGCGTCGATGAGCACTTGGGCAATTTTCGGAGCGGGATTGACATGAAATCGTTTCGGAACGAGTGCCGACCACCGGGTTCTCTGTGACTGGTCGGGAGAGCTCGGGGGAGGATTTCGTTTTGATTTGGTCAACCAGCCGCGGATATGGCTCCGCCGCTGTGGTTCTTTGTTTGCCGTACCGACGCAGAATTTATTTCTGTATCTTTACGTCGACTATGAGCTCGTACCCCGCTTGAACCGAGATGGACTGGACATCGTCCTTGTACCCCGGCAATGCGATTTGAACCGAATGCTGTCCGGGTGGAAGTTTCAAAGATTGCGGCGTAAGCCCAACACCAGTGGAGTCAATAAAGAGCGCAGCACCCGTAGGGGTCGATGTGATTGTAATTTTCGCTTCCACGCCAGTTAGCTTCACTTCTCTGGTTGTCCAGTTCGAAACGGTTTTGTCCGGAAACGACGCAAGAGTCGTAGTTGTACGGTCCGAGAGTTTCGACTGGGAACTACTCTGGACAACAATGGCGCGGTTGGAGTCCGGATGGATGCTTTTTTGCGCGTGTTCGTCAAGGCTGGTAGCGGTGGTGACACTCAGCCCCGCGCTTGGGGCAGCGGCTGACAAAATTGCCTTCAAGTTGACGTTGCTGTCTTTTAAGAGATCTATCTCTCGTGCCCAAGCGACATGATCTGGCGCTTCTACCCGTACCTTGTGAGCACCGGATGGCAGAGTCAGCGACGACGGCGTATTGCCTACAAATCGTTCATCAACGTAAATATCCGCACCTTCGGGGTTTGACGAGACCACTACGGAACCCGATCCGCTCGAAGAACCGCGCACACTAGGCTTAGCATCAAGATTTGGATAGAAACGATGGAGGATGGTAAGTAGGTCTTGTGAACTCAAGGCAAATCCAATTCCCTGAAGAGGTCGGCGATCGGACGAAAAGAACTCCTTCTGGGTGGTAATGCCAATCACCTCTCCTGACACGTTTAATAGCGGCCCACCACTGTTACCAGGATTGATCGCTGTATCGGTCTGAATCCAGGTTCCGGGTTCACTGGGCATCGAGCCAATTGCGCTTACGATCCCCTTGGTAACTGTATTTTGAAACCCATGACTCGGCGTACCTATTGCTACTACGCTACTGCCTGGTTGAACTGAGGAAAGATCGCCAACGGTCAGGTGTGAGAAGTTGCCCCCCTCTAACCTGATGAGGGCCAAGTCAAGACTCGGGTCTATGTACTCCACTCGTGCATTGAACGTCTGCCCATTTGCAGCAGTAGCCGTCAAAATCGTCTGTCCCTTTGCAATGTGCGCATTCGTTACTGCCACTCCGGTATCGGTCACGAGAAAGGCGGAGCCCGCTCCCTCGGAGCTTCGAAGCAGTAATACTGAAGGACTCGCAATCCGAACTATTTCTTCTATAGGCAGGCTTTGCATCGCAGCTAATTCTGGTCTCGCGACCGTCGCCTGCACGTTGCCCGTAAACGTGGTCGCAGCTTTTGCCAGTGTGAAATTAAAGGCCGATGTTTTTAGCAACCAATAATCGCCGTGATATGTCCCGTTGAGTGCTATCCAAGGAACCGGTCCGCGCGCCATATCAGCGTCGATGGGAAGATATCCATCCAGCAAGAGCCGCAGGTGCATTTGTTGGCGGAGCAATTTCCCGAAAACGCTCTTTGCGCCGTGGAGGTAACCTCCCGGCACTTCGAGCTCATAAGGAGTCTTGCCGACCACTATTTCGTCTATCTCGACGGTAGCGCCAGGCGGGAGCGAGGTAATTGACACGTGGTCTTTCGCGAACAAGGGTTGACTCAGAGCGAAAATGATCGAGACCGCCAGTATGACCTTGGAGTTCTTGAATCTACAAAAGGCCTCCATGGGATGATCCTCCAGGATTGCGCTGGGTTAATACTGGGCCGTGGGATCACTAAACCGAGCAACGAGGGGTCTGTCCGGAACGGCCTTAGGGGAATCAGGTCACGCCCGGCCAGTGGCAGTCTGCTGGCTTAGAAACCGCATGTCAATTCCACCAAAGTGCCACGGGATGGAGGTAGCTTGCGAATCCAACCTCACCAATTATGCTCCACAAACAAATGATAATGTACCTGTAGAGGATCACACCCGCAATTCTCAGTTGGGGTGAATGTCTGTGCGCTTAAAACTCTCATGCTCGATGGGAAAGCGCCAATTGCTTCGAGATTTTTCTGGCCCGGTTCGATTTTTTTGGCCGGAGCGACGGCTTCCCGCAAGCCCTCAGCGGCCACCAGACCTGGTCGGCCGTGCCGGGCGCAACAAGCTTCCTGGATGCCTTGCGAGCTTACACAGCCATTGCCCCGCCCGTTGTGGTGTCAGAAGACTTTGCACAGATTGGTAGCCTAAATCGCGAGGAACAAGAAAAGCACTTACGCGTTGGACCAGAGGGGACGAACGATAGCTGCCGTGTACATTGCACGAAGGCTGTACGGATACGATCTCAATCAAGCAGAGGGTTTCATCGAGGGACTCCGCTCCCGGCGGTGAACTTACGTGCTAGGCAGAACTGAGCGCAACGCAACGGGTTGCACTCCCGGGTTGACCGTATCATCTGGGCTCAGGGCTGAGCTTGGCCCTCCTGTCGTCACCTCTGTTGCAATCCGCACCCGAGGGGGAAACAAACATTGGCGAACTTGTCTGGGATTGTGAAGCAGTTGAAGAAGGAACGTGATCGAGTGGGGCGACAGTTAGCGGGATTGAATGCGGCGCTGACCGCGTTCGCTCGAGTTTACAAGAGCGGCGCTGTACTCAAACCTCGCCGAAAGATTTCAGCAAAAGGACGCGCTCGGATTGCGGCCGCCCAAAGAGCACGCTGGGCAAGGGTCAACGGGCAAGAGGTTGTTCCAATTGCGAAAGGGAGGAAGCCCGGCAAACGAACGATGTCAGCCTCGGCTCGGCGAAAGATCGCAACGGCTCAAAGGGCGAGATGGGCGAGGGTCAAGCGGGAGAAGAAAGCTGCCTGACGCAAGCCAGGCGGAACCCCGGTGCAGTAATGCACCAGTCGCAGCCGCAGCAATTGTCGATGTCGCACTGGAACCGGGCCGCTTGGGCTGGCGAAGGCATTATGCCACTCAAACGGACTGGAACGTTTCGCGCAAGGACAATTTGTTGTTTCTAGTTACTCCTGACCCGTTTTTGGACTCCACCCCTAGTTAATACCGATCCAACCGGTTATTTCCACGATTGTGTCCGGTCATCGCTGTGGAAGAACGAGAATCGCCTCTTTTGAAAAATAGCCTAGAGCCGAACTGAACATGTACTCAACTCGAATCTTTGATCCAGGCGCTCGGTTCGATAGTGCAGCCTCAAGCTCCGCAGGCCCTCCCACCGCTTTACCATCTACAGACTTGATCGTGTCCCCCACATGTAAGCCGCCGTGATCCGCCACGCTCCCATTGGCGATCTCTGAAATCTTTGCACCGGCAACGTCTGTGGTCTCGGTCTTAATCCCAAGGCTCGCACATATCGAGGGTTCCCCGCTGCGCTCTTTGGTTGTGAACTGTGCTGGACTCGGATGCCTTTCTTCTACTACGTTCTCGTCCCTCACGCCCACGATCGCTGCGGATTCAATCCTTGTGTACTCCGCGGTCTTGGCCGCAACTGGCGCTGCGGGGGCTTTAGCGTTCAGAGGCACCAGCGAGGTTCGATCAGTCTCAACTGGTCGCGGTGCAGTCGCTGGTGGCGGAACATATCCGGCAGGCATCGCTTCCAACTCGGCTACAAGTCGCGCGGCGCCTGTGGATGTTTTTACTTTTCTTTCCCATGGCTTATATCCGCTCTTGCTGATCTTCACCGTGTGTTCACCGCCGGCAAGTCCGAACGATGACGGTGTGTTCCCAATAAAACTGCCATCAACTTCTATGTCGGCATTCAGTGGTGTCGACGAAATGTCGAGAGTGGCAGTCGCCGATGCAGGAACCGAAGTGCCTACAGCCCCTGTGAGCTGAAGCGAAGGAGCACCACCCGAGAACTTCGATACGTCCACAGGAAAATTACCATTGATGTAGGCCGTGATCTCAGTGCCCTTAGGAATCGAGATGTCCTTGCCATGCATGAACAGAAACAGTGGCGCTGCTGGAAAAAATACGATGGCAGTACCCACTATTGCGCCAGTCATCGCGCCCGTATGTCCGCCCCCCTTTACCTCCTTCACTGCTCTTAAGGCAGCTTTTTCACCATCTACCAAACGGACGGAGTCAATGTTCATGTCCAGTTTGCCGCCCCGGGCCATTCGCCTTTTTGACTGTGCTTCGGTGACAGTTGCCCATGCCACTCCACCCTTGGGTATCATGAGGAAGGTGCCGAGTCTCACCTCCTCTAAGACCTCAAAGTCCACCGTTTCGCCGACATGCGCATCGGCTGAAGAGACTGTACGCGCGATCCTGAGCTTGACCGGAGTTCCATCCTCCAGCAAAGGGCCTGTGGTCGTTGAAATTGGCTGATTGACCTGTCGCACTGATTGCGAAAATCCGAGCATTCCAAGCACGAACACTGTGAGGACAACGATGCGGGCACTTCTCATAGCCCCTCCTGAAACGGACTATCGGTTGCGCAGAGGACCGTCGCGGGGAAGGGAGTTAGTCTGGCCTGAGTTGCGACGGAGAGGTGCGAAAGAGACGCTTGGAGCGTAGTCCCCATTGATACTAAATGCAATTAGATTCTTGCTTTCAGCTTAGAATCGACCTCCAGGATGGATTTCAGGTTCCCAGACCTTACCCTAAACGCGGGCGCTGGCATCGTTTTCGCTTCGATTTAGCGGGGGTTTGGGACTTAGGCCCGAACAGCAGTTTTACGTTTAACTGACAAGCATGAATCTCCAACGCCTGATTGACCAGCACCCCTCCGTCTTTGCGGTGATCTTCCCGATCTACTTTCTGTCTTTGTGGCTTCTGGTCGGTGCAATTCTCGGCTTCATTGGCGGCTGGTTCTCGCTGGCGAAGGTCTATCGCACGCGGGTGGCGTTCAATGGAGCGAAATGGAGAATGCAGAGCGGGAAGATGCGATGGCTGGCGAACTACAATAACGTGTTGACGATTGGAGTCAGTCAGCAGGGGTTGTATTTGGCGAGCATGTTCCTTTTTCGGTTTATGCACCCTCCACTGCTTGTTCCATGGGGCGAGATCAAGGTGGGAAGGAGCAAGGGCTGGGTGTTCGAGTACGTGATCTTCACGATGGGACATGAACTGGCAATCCCTTTGCGGATTCGCGGGAAGCTGGCGGCGAAGCTGCGAGAGTCGGCTGAAAACTGTTGGCCAGTTGAGGAGACCTGAGCGGCAGAACGGGGTTTGGTGGCCCATTCTGTGGTGTCCGGCCCGCCGAATCGTATGTGAGCGGAAAGTACCTTGGCTTCGAGGACGAGTGGAAGCGAAATAACCAGCTGTTTGACGAATGTAGGAATCACTCCTGTGCCCATTCAGGTATCACCCGAACACCCCATCAATCTTCCGCATGATCCGTTCCGCCCATTGAACCGCAGCGGCGACCATGGACTGGGTTCTTAGACTTGGCTTGGAATCGAAGAAATGAAGCGAGGACAGCGTGCGCATTACTTCCGATCTGTTTGAAACCTATCTTAAGTGTACAACCAAGTGTTTCCTGCGGTCTCTCGGTGAAACAGGAACCGGCAACAGTTACGCCAACTGGGTCAAGGCAGAACGCCTTTCCTACTCCTCTGAGGGAATCAAACATCTTGTGGAAGGAGTCGCAGAGGACGAGTGCGTCACCGGACCAATCGACGTAAAGGACACGTGGTCGCCCAAATGGCGCCTAGCGATACAGACCATTGCGCGCACACAGAATCTCGAATCGGGCATTCACGCTGTGGAGCGTTTGATATCAGAGAGGGAAGACAAATTGGCGCCGCTCATCCCGATTCGGTTGGTCTTCACAAACAAGGTAGATAAGCACGACAAACTCTCGTTAGGGTTCGATGCGCTTGTGTTATCCCAAATGCTGGGTCGCGAGATCGGCACGGGCAAGATTATCCACGGGAACAACTACACCACACTCAAAGTCAACACCGGTGCTCTGACGAGCCAGGTGCGGAGATTAACTGAAAAGATCGGTGTTCTCCTTTCCAGCAACTCGCCTCCGGAACTGATTCTCAACCGGCATTGCCCCGAGTGCGAGTTTCAGAACCAGTGCAGGCAGAAAGCGGTTGACAATGACGATCTCAGCCTGCTCTCAGGGCTCACCGAGACAGCACGCAACAGTCATCGGAGCAAGGGGATATTCACCGTAACCCAGCTCTCCTACACTTTCAGGTCCCGCAGAGCACCCAAGAGAGCAAAGAATCCTGCAACACCGCACTATTTTGCGTTGAGGGCGCTCGCCATTCGGGAAAACACTGTTTATATCCACGGGATTCCTCATTTGTCTAAGGCAGAGACCCAAGTATATCTGGATATCGAAGGACTTCCTGACGACGAGTCTTATTACCTCATCGGCGCTTTGGTTGTCTCCGGGGGGGAAGAGAGCTTCCACTCGTTTTGGGCCGACCACGAATCACAAGAGCTGGAGATATTCCTCCAATTTATTGAAGCGGTCTGCCAGTTGGCTGATTGGCGAGTCTTGCATTTCGGCGGATATGAAACAGCCGCACTGAAACGGATGAAGGCGAGGTTGCCAGAGTCCTGCCACGCGAAGATCGATGCGATTCTCGAACGAGCAACAAACGTGCTGTCGGTCATACATCCTCACATCTACTTCCCGATCTATTCGAATGGCCTTAAAGATATTGGGCGATTCCTTGCGTTTAAGCGGGCCCACGAAAGCGCGGCAGGACTGCAGACTATAGTTTGGCGGAAGGATTGGAACAAAACGAAAGCTCCTGACATCAAAGCTCAATTGCTTCAATACAACCAAGACGATTGCCGCGCGTTGAAGCACGTCGTTGAGTCTATCGGTAGTTTGATCTCCTCGGACGTGCCAACCCCTCCCGGTCATGAGCAAAGGTCAGCAATCAACACAGCGGACTTGAGACAGGCTGGTTCCGGGTCCCACAAGTTTCAAAAAATCGAGTTCGCCTTGCCCGACCTCGACGTTGTCAATCGAGCCGCATACTTCGATTATCAGCGGCAAAAGATTTTCGTCCGAGCCAGCACATCACTTAAGCGGATTCTCAGAAAAGCCTTGCCCAGGCGGTCGCGTCTGAAACCAAATAAAGTTATTCAACTCGAGGCCAAGAAGTGCGTTTCGTGTCGAAGCAGGAAGGTTTCTCAGTTGTGTCCAGTCAAGAGAACGGTGATCGATCTGAAGTTTTTCAGGGGCGGTGCAAAAAAGTGGGTCACAGAGTATCTATCGTGGAAGTACAAATGCCCAAAGTGCGGCACTCTCTTTGTGCCCCAGGGTGTTCCCAGCGGAAGAGCAACAAAATATGGACACGGGCTTGCAACTTGGTGCATATACAATAACTTGGTCTGTGGGCAGAACCTGCTTAGGGTCCGACGAGCACTAAGAGACATCTTTGAGCTTGACATTCCACAGCCCACTATTTTCCGTTTTAAGTCATCGCTGCGTGAAACGCTTCAACCGATTTACGACAGAATTCTTGCCCATTTACTAAAAGGATCGCTCCTTCATATTGACGAGACTGAGGTGAAGTTGAGAGGGTGCAAGGGTTATGTTTGGGTGTTTGCAAGCATGGACGCAGTCTACTTTGAGTATCGGGACTCACGAAAGGCTCAATTCCTTGGACCACTTCTTGAGGAATTCGAGGGCGTTCTCATCTCTGACTTCTTTACTGGGTACGACTCCCTAAATTGCCCCCAACAGAAGTGCCTAATACATCTTATACGAGATATGAACGAGGATTTGCTCAGCAACAGTTTTGACAGCGAATATAAGGATGTGGTGCAGAGATTCGCGCGCCTATTGCAGCAGATTGTCGAGACGGTTGACAAGTATGGGCTGAAGCGGCGACATTTTCGCAAACACAGAAATGATGTGGTCCGGTTCCTCAAATCAGTTGAGATAGCCCGATATTCGTCGCCCATCGCAACGAAGTACCAAGAACGAATGGGCAAGTATGGCTCAAGGCTCTTCACTTTTTTGAACTACGACGGAGTGCCGTGGAATAACAATAATGCCGAACATGCGATCAAGGGCTTTGCGAGAGCTCGCAGATTTGCTGACGGCCGGTTCACCGAGGACTCAATTCGAGAGTACCTGGTCATGCTGAGTGTCGTGGAAACGTGCAGGTATCAGAACATTGTTGTGCTGAAGTTCCTGCTTGCCCGAGCGGATAATTCCTCCCATTGCCGACTGCTGTTATAGTGAATCAAGAGATATCTTGCTCAAAACCCACCAATTCCGCCAACGCCTACAAGTGCCTCGGATGCGGGTGGTGTCGGCCCGCGCGGATGTCGGCTGCGCAGGGCATTGAAACATCCAGATCCACAGGATCACCCGGCCGGGGTACCTGAGCATCCGGGGCTGCGCACACGAAGACATCTCTCTCGGCGTCTGAGCGGCAGAGCTGGTGATTCCAGGGGGATGCCGCGTGGCAATTTTGTGGGTTCAAGCCACCGAAGTGGTCACAAAGGACTGGTATTCCGGGTGGCTGCCGACGTATTCCTTAACAAAAGAACAGATCGCAACGAGGGATACCTTCGGGCGCGCATTATGACCTGTCCTGTTTCATCCACGTAAGATTCCGGCCATGATCGGGCAAATCCGGTCTTGTCAGAACGGCGGAAGTTCCAGGACCACGGTTTGTGCTGAGCCTGACCAATCAGTGCCTGATTGTAGACTTCCTACCTGCAGTTAGCGGTTCCTCTTCGATCGGGCCAGTCCTTCAGTGCCTATGGCTATGACCGGTCAGACGCCCTGCGGGGGTAGCCAGTCTGAATATCGACGGTCCGGCGAGATCGAATCGGGTCCTGCTCGCGGTAGGCAGGGCGATACGCGTGGAAATCGATACGATGTCTCTCGCACTCTTAGGCCGCGAAGCGCTGGGCCGTACAATACATCTATGCCGAGGCAATCCATTGAATCCAAGCCGCTGCTGATTGATCGCGCCGCCGCGGCGGAGTTGCCTTCCGCTGATAGCGTACGCGACTGGGCGCGCGAAAGGCGTGCTTTTATTTCGAGCGTGATGGCGGAATTGGCCGAGGAGCGGCAAGCTGTCGCCGCCGGCGTTCGCAGCGTCGGACTGCGGGCCGTGATGTTCGAGGAATTCGGCGGGCGCGATGCGGATCCGGAAGACGCCTATCTTTCGGAAGTTGAAGCCTCGGACATTTACATCGGAATTCTGGGGAAGCGCTACGGGAAGCCGTTGAAAACGAGGTATTCACCGACGCACGCCGAATATCGTCATGCGGAAGAGCACGCATTGCGGATGGCGGTGTGGACACTGGATACGAACGATCGGGAGGGGCCCGAGCAGTCCTTTCTCGATGAAGTTCGGACATTTTATGTCGCTCCGAAGTTCTGCACGGTCGCTGATCTGCAGCGGCAGGTCGAGGACAGGATGCGGGCCATCGCCGCTGAAGATCTGGCGCCATGGTGCAAACTGGGAAATGTGGTTTTCCGCGCCACCGAGGTTGAAGATCGCGGCGACGCGATACAGGTGAAGGCGCGCGTAAGAGACGACGCTGTCGCGCGGGCGCTTGAGGATATGCGGGGGGATCGGTTCAATCGAGGTCTAAAGACGCAGTTCACCTGGTCCGGGCGCAGCAAATTCGTGAAAGTCGCGGGCGTTCATGTGACGACGACGTCGGGGAGATCGAAAATGTTTCGTCTGGAACTGGAAGTCGAGGAGGCTTCCCAGGATGCCTTCCGCGAAATAAGCATCGGCGGAAAGTCTCCATCTGATCTGACCGAGATTGCCCTGCGAAGTGTGCTGTTCCGCGAGCCCAACCCCTTCGCCAGTCAGCACATGGGATTCGCAACTGAAATTCCTGATCCACTGGCGCCATTGCGGGAAAATCCGGTTTCAGAGGAGATTGTGCGGCCGCTTTCCGAGTTGCTGGTGACCGACCTTCTTGTCGGTACCGGGAGGGCCAAAAGCATCATGTCGTTCAGACTCGGGGTGCCAATCGGAGCGCATCGCAGTCTGACGCTTGCCTGGGAAGCGCCAAGTCTCTATTCCAACGAGCCTGCGGCGGTTCGGTCTATCAGAGGAGAGGTAAATGTCTGACGGCTGTTACGCCGCATTTCATTGCGGCGGGAATGGAGCGGGAATTCCGGAAGGCGATCACATGGAGGCAGCGCATGGCCATTGAACGCAGAATGATGGTTGGCATCGATGACATCCAGGCGGTCACGTTCCACTGCCTGTCTTGTAAAGCCAGAACTACAATTCCGGCTGATTCACTGCGTGATGTTCCATACTAATGCAGTTCCTGCAACGCCGTGTGGTGGAGAGGAGATGAGGTCGCAACTCACGTGAGTACAAGTGCGCCGGCAGCAATAGGGTTCATCCAGTCCATCAGGACGCTCGCGGTACTGATTCGTGAGAAGAAAGATTCCTTCCGCATTCTTCTGGAGTTTGTCGAACCGAAAGCCGACTAGAAAACGGCATAGGACTGTGCAGGGCGACTTCGATCCGGTTCTGATACTCCTTCTCGGAATCCAGAGCGCTGACACGAAGACAGCCGGGAGGAGTCGGGAAGGGGATGCCTGAAGAAGCCTAGCCAGAAACTCTCCGGTTTCCCGTTTTCGCGGTCGCGTAGTAATTACCGCGGGCAGGCAGGGTGCTTTCAGGTGCAGAAGCCGAGGCCGCGCGGCAGCGTGGGTCACCGTCGACGATACGCGCCGCCCGTCGCAGTTGTCATCGATTTCTTTCCGGCGTTCTACGATCCTGAGCGCGTTCGAGTCCCGACGTGCCCACCGTCTTTTCCAGGTTTCGGAAGTTCATCCCAACAGTTTCTAGTTAGACAGTAGCAACGGTTTGGGCCGCTGTTTCTACCGGTGACAATTCGCAACGAGCTGCTTAACGTCGCCCCTGCGCCAGCCGCCCTCGGTATCGAGGACAGCGTACGTAGAGTGGCACACGAGCGGCCCGACTCCAACCCCGGTTTCCTTAGCCACGAAATACAGCAGCTGGGCGAGGCCAAGCAGGTTCCCGAGCGCCTTCTCAATGTAGTAGTGGTAGCGGTACAGCACCGTCAGCATCACACGGTCGCGAGGCAGCAGCTTGAAACTCAGGTGGCTAAGGCAAGGCTGGGAGCGCGTCCCCCACGCATCGCACTCCGCATTGTAGATCGGTAACTCGAGGTAGTCGGTGTCCTCGACCAGATTGGCTTCGTAAACGGCCCGCATGCGACCGCCGGCTAACTGTTTCTTCATTTTTTCGACGATGATCCGCAGTGGGTTGATTTCAGCCTGCCCGTTGCCTCTCCTGTACATCGACTTCCGCAATAGGCGGATCGCATAAGTACCCCACTGGCTGGGGATCCTGGGGTAAATCTGAGGGTAGGTGTACAGCTCTTCCGCCCCACCATGCAGGTACAAGTTGGCCGGGAAGATCGTGCCGGCGATGGTCGCCAGCGAGGGGCGGTCATACTCACGCAGAAAGGCGTCCACGCGGTCGTGGATGGCAAAATCCGCCGGCGTGAGCACCTCAGGACGGCGTACCGCGAGCACCAGATTGTATGCAGCATCGTGATTGCTCAGGTATTCAACTGCTCTAAGCCATGCCTGCGGGCAAGTATCTTCTTCGATTAGGTGAACCAACGGTTCCACAATCACCCTGCTGGCTGCCTTCGCTGAGTGCGTCTGTTTGTCGGGCCTAGCCACGTGCGCGCACTCTCTTCCTACTCCTGGAGGCCAACGCTCTGGTGAGGCCGTAATGTTTCGCGTACTCGATTTCGAGTCGTGAAGTGAGATCCCGCACGAATTGTTCGCGGCTGTTGTAACCGCCGCGGGGGATTGCGTTTTTCCCAAGCTCAAAGCCGAGTAGCGCTTCAAGCTGCAACATCGCGGTCACGGTTTCAATGAAGGAGATCGCCGGCTGAATGTCGAAAATAGTTCCGCCCAGCCGGCGACATTCCTCCGGCGGGCGGCGCCGGGCTGGTGCTGAACTTGTCCGCAGGTCCCACCATGCTGTCAGAGCCGACTCAACCTGCGCCCGGGGGAAGGCCGCGCGAGAATTTTTCAACCTGGGTGTCATAATTAGTCCTACTTTCCCTCAATCCAATTCAGCTAATTTCGGGAGCGGGATTATTCGGGTTGGGCGTGAGACTGTCGACGGCCTTGTATTCTAGGGACAAGCGCGTATTTGAACTGCCAACTCCCTTAGCTCCCAGGGTTTCTATTCCTCATACTCCTCGACGAAGTAGGTTTCCGGATCAAGCGTTGCGCAATTGCGAAAGCACGCTTGATCCAGTCCTAACTATGGCCGATAGCGGTTGTGGAAGCACAGGGAAGTCTGGAGTGGTCTTTTTTTGTCCCGCTCGTTTCCATTTGTCCCTAAGCGGCTGGTTGTGGCATAGAGGGCGGGACTGGCGGAAACAGCCGGTAGAGTTGGTGCGGCCCTTCAGGGCCGCGTAAGCCGTTCAGAATCAGTCGCGACTTTAGTCCATGTCGCACACGCGAGTTTTTTCGCACCCTGTTAGGCTTACGTACCCAAGCGCAAATCTTTTCATCTTGACACCCCAAGCAAACGAAGGCAAAGTTCCTAACAGTTTGTTGCTTCTTCGATCCCCCGCCTTGTTCGGGACTATTTACTTGAAGGAGACCTATCCGAAATGAAGTCTTTCAGCCAACTGTCGCTTGTTCTCGCACTCGTATCCGGGACTCTCTGGGCTCAAGGGCAATCCCCGAAGCATGCTCCCGTAATGGTTCCTGAAACCACCATCGAGCGGCTCGAGGATCGCGGTATCCGCGCCCATACCAATCATTTGATCCTGGAAGAGGCCAAGCCCAGCAGGCCCGGCGGCGGTGGGCCGTCCGGCGAGACTCCGGCTTCCATTCGCGGCGTCTATAACTTGCCCTCGACCGGCGGATCGCAAACAGTAGCCATCGTGGATGCATTTGACTATTCAACCGCGGAAAATGACCTGAACGTGTTCTCCACCAAGTTCAGCCTTCCCGCCTGTACCACCGCCAACGGCTGCTTTAAGAAAATTTTTGCGAGCGGCTCGCAGCCACCGGCCAACTGCGGATGGGGACAGGAAGCTGCCCTCGATATCGAATGGGCGCATGCCATGGCGCCCAGTGCCAAAATTGTGCTGGTGGAAGCCGCGTCGAACTCTTTTACTGATCTGTTCGCAGCGGTCGACGTAGCAACTGCCCAAGTCACCAGCAGCAGCGGCAAGGGTGAAGTCTCCATGAGCTGGAGCGGCGGCGAGTTTTCCACCGAGTCCAGCAACGACGGACACTTCCAGAACAACAACGTCGTGTACTTCGCCGCCAGCGGCGATAGCGGCGGAGTGAATGGCTATCCTTCAGTTTCCCCATACGTGGTTTCTGCAGGCGGAACCACCATTCACCGCAATAGCTCTGGGCAATTCACCGGCGAAACCGGTTGGAGCGGCAGCGGCGGCGGCCCCAGCAAATATGAAAGCAAGCTGTCGTACCAGAACAACGTTCCCGGCACCGACCCCACGCAGCGTTCGGCTCCCGACTTCTCTTTCGACGCCGACCCGAATTCTGGCGTTTCTGTTTATGACAGCACCCGCTGCCAGGGCCGTAGCGGTTGGCTGGTCTTCGGAGGCACCAGCGTATCGTCACCGTCATTGGCTGGAATCGTGAACCTGGCCGGACACTTCTCCGCCAGTACCGTTTCCGAGCTCACCACAATCTACGCCAACTACGCCAATGCCAGCGACTTCCGCGACATCACTTCGGGAACCGCAGGCAGCTTCAGCGCCGGTCCTGGATATGATTTCGTGACTGGAGTTGGAAGCGATCAAGGCCTCAGCGGAAAATAGTTCATTCCCTCCCCCGATCGTAGCGCCGGCCTCTCACCGGGCAAAGCTTATCGAAGCGCGCTATCCTGCCGATTTTAACCGGGTGGAGACCGATGATGCTTTCCGCGAGATTTTATCTTGTGCCTACCGCGAGGGCAGTAGAGCTTCCCGAGCGGAGTAGCTATATCGATCTTCAAACACAATTTCTGCAACGTCCAACATATGGGGTGTGAGAGGGCGCTTGCAACCGATTCCAGTCAGCATGACCAGTGTCTTCCCCGTTCACCGCGCTCGCACACATTAAAAAGAGTTGGTCTTGACCCCGGCCGAACGGCAGATACGCAACGAGAATGGCGTAAGCCGGGGACCGCACCACGATAGGTGTCCAGATTCTTTGCAAAACAAATGGCCAACACTGCTGGCATGACCCACGGCAGGATCCACCAGGCTGGCCCACGTCTCATGTGTCCAGGCCCGAAGTATTCCCATCCGAACGTACACATGAAGGCGTGCTCCTAAAACCTCGCGAGTGAACCGAGAACAGAGCCGATCCCACTGATTATCTTCAGTGCCTTCGGTGGCCCAGGAAGATAGAGCGCAATGAGGGCCAACGGCATAAGCAGATAAAAGTTCGAAAATCGGGGCTCGCCGCCGTTGCGCGGCTCGTGCATAACTGCAAGTTCACCGAATGCCGTAGGGTATAAGCAGCGGGATCGGGTTTGATCCTATGGATGCCGCAGCCATTGTCGATCAGCATCCTCGGTCCAGGAGCTACAGTGAGCGAGAATATGCAGTCTCAATTGCAGGTTGCTCCGCCGGAGCTACCTCCTTCGGTTCGCCCTAGCAAGGTGTTTGACACCTACTGGAGGTTTGCAGCTGAGCGCCAGGAGATCTTCTTCCGTCGTATAGCGGGCGCCCCGCCTCCGTGGACCGCCGACCCCATACTCCGCGAGTTCAAATTTACGAATGCCTACCGTGCCTCGGATCGGGTGAGTCAGTATCTGATCAAGCGGGTCATCTATGCTGGCGATCAAAATCCTGACGAACTGATCTTCAGGATCCTGGTCTTTAAAATCTTCAACAAGATTGAAACCTGGGAGCTGCTCGAGGAGAGTTTGGGTGGTATCTCGCTCGCAGCCTACGATTTCCACCGCTACGATTCGGTGCTGACCAACGCCATGGCTGCGGGAGCACGAATTTACTCGGCCGCTTACATCATGCCTTCAGGTGGACGGAACGGTGACGGCAGGAAGCATCGTGACCATCTGCGCCTGATCGAGCTCATGATGCGGGATGGCTTGGCGACACAATTGAGGCGGTGTAAGTCAATGGAGGATGGGTTCCAAATCCTCAAGGCTTACCCGGTGGTGGGCGATTTTCTCGCTTACCAATTCATCACCGATATCAACTACAGCACCCTGACGGATTTCTCCGAAATGGAATTCACCGTACCCGGCCCGGGTGCCCGCGATGGGACCCGCAAATGCTTCGAGAGCACAGGGGAGGTCTCGCCGGCTGACGTCATCCGCATGATGGCGGATATTCAAGAGCAGCAGTTTGCGCGGCTG
>WNFD01007162.1_pt1 | contig 16231 bp, 17 predicted proteins | sample 5400491 | NCBI WGS metagenome assembly WNFD01 (sample SAMN13153343, study PRJNA577476) | soil metagenome | isolation source: 120 cm saprolite under Douglas fir tree site 2 hole 2 replicate 2 | place: USA:California | collected 2015-04-18 | reverse complement strand
CAGCCCGAAAATCGCTGCGAGACATTTGCAATTCCCTGGCCACTCCTTGGCCACTCCCTGCCCAAACCGGCGCAACAATACGCGCGAGGAACCGCGCGCAGCCGGCTCGCGACGATTCAATTACGTCTATGTTACAGTCTGATGTCGCAATGGACAGACTGGAAGACCAATTGTCCGACGAGGAACGTCAGCTCAAGAACACGATCGGCAATTTGCCGGAAATCGCGATCCTGCAACTGATCTACCAGCAGAAGGCCTATGAAGGCGATTCCAAGGATCACGAATTCTCGGGCACCTCGATGCGCGAGCATTGGATGAGCGGCCATGAGGACACCAAGCGCACGCTGAAGCGCCGCGACTGGATCAGGATGCCCGAGGACGGCATGGGCCTCGTGATCCACGACGTGCATCGCGAGAGCGAGCAGTATTAGAAGGGCGAATGGCGAGTAGGGAGTGGCGAATAGAGGGCGAGTGGGGAGTAGCGAATGGCAAGTGGATTTTCTATTCGCTACTCCCCATTCGCTATTCGCCCTCTACGGTCTGATCGCCATCTTGGTCGCCAACCCCGGCGTACGCAGCGGCTCGGCCATGCGCGCGAACTCGCACAGCAGCGAGCGCGTCTTCCTGGGATCGATGATCTCCTCGACCCAGAACTTCTCAGCCGAACGAAACGGCGAACGCAGCTTGTTGAGGCGGGTCTCGATTTCCTTCAGTTTCGCGACGGGATCCTGCGCGGCGTCGATCTCGGCGCGATAGGCCGCCTCGATGCCGCCTTCCAGCGGCAGCGAGCCCCAATAGGCCGACGGCCAGGCGTAGCGGATCGAGAAGCGGTCCGCCGGCTGATGCACGACACCGGCGACCCCGAAGGAATTGCGCACGATGATGGTGCACCAGGGCACCGTGGTCTGGTTGACCGCCGCCATCGCGCGCACGCCATGGCGAATGGTCGCGGATTTCTCCGCCTCCAGGCCGATCATGAAGCCCGGGCAGTCCATCAGATAGACGATCGGCAGATGGAAGGTCTCGGCGAAGTCGACCCAGCGCACCACCTTCTGGCAGGCCTCCGCGGTCCAGGAGCCGCCATAGTGGAAGGGATCGCTCGCAAGCACCAGCACCGCGCGGCCTTCGAGCCGGGCCAGCCCCACGATCATCGGGCGGCCGAAATTGGCGTTGACCTCGAAGAACGAGCCCTTGTCGACCACGACCTCGACGATGGGGCGCATCTTGTAGACTTGGCGGCGGCTGCGCGGCACCGCCTTGATCAGGGTCTCCTCGGAGCGCTCCGGATCGTCGTCGCAGGGAAGCGTCGGCGGCAGCTCATGGACGGAGGACGGCAGGTAGGAGAGGAAGCGCCGCGCGCGCGCAAAGGCCTCCTCCTCGGTATCGACGGCATCGTCGACGCCGCCCGCGCGGGTCTGGATGTCGGCGCCGCCGAGCTCCTGCTTGGAGAGATCCTGGCCCAGCCGCTTCACGACGGGCGGTCCCGCGACGAACATCGCCGATTCATGGGTCATGATCGAGTAATGGGCGGAGGCAAGCCGCGCCGCGCCGAGACCCGCGACCGAGCCCAGGCCGAGCGCGACCACCGGCACATGCGCGAGATTCTCCGTCGTATAGCGATACCAGCGCGTGCCGCCGATGCCGCCGGGCAGATTGGCCGCGCCCTTGGTCTCGATGGTCTTCACCGACCCGCCGCCGCCGGAGCCCTCGACGATGCGGATGATCGGCAGGCGGAAATCATGCGCCATCTCTTCCGCCATCAACGGCTTGGCCGAGATCGAGGCATCCGCAGAGCCGCCGCGCACGGTGAAATCATCGCCGACCACGACCACCGTGCGGCCGTCCACCTTGGCGCGGCCGAACACGCAATTGGCCGGCGTCAGGTGCTTCAGTTCGCCGTTGTCGTTATATTTGTCGATGCGTTCGCGGACGGTGAGCCGGCCCTGGTCGCGTTGCCGCTTGACCTTCTCAACGCCTCCCATCTCGCGCGCGAACGCTTCGCGCCGAGCGAGGTCGTCGAGTTCGGGCTTCCAGATCATTCGCTTCCTCCGTCTTGACGATCTTGTTGTTTGTTCGAAGCGGCAGGCTCTTGCGCTCCAGCCGGTTGTTGAACAGTTCGCCTTCGGCGCCTTCGAGCAAGCCGCCGACCGCGACCCCCAACTCGATCATCCGCGGAGCCACCTCCTTGTGCAGCCGCTTCTCGTCGAACATGGCCGAGAGCAGCCCGATCGTCACCACGACGACGGTCTGATATTGCGGCGACCATAGCGGAACCGCGCAGCCATTGATGTGCGGCGACCACAGGCCGCAGGCGACCACATAGCCGTGCTCGCGCAGGAACTGGCGGTTGCCCTCGATGCGCGGCTTCAACAGCTTGGCTGCTTCGGGAAGCTCGCGCTCCATCTCGGCGATCAGGGCATTGCCGACCTCGGCATCCAGCGCCGCGGCATAGGCGTGGCCCGCGGCCGTGGTCGCAACCGCGATGCGGCTGCCGGTGCTCTCGTGCAGGCCGAGCGCGTTGGCGGCGCGGGCGTATTCGAGATAGACGAGATGAAAACGGTCGGGAATGACGAAACCGACCGTCCCCGGCAATTGCTCGGCGACGTCCTGCAGCCGCAGCCTGATCAGGTTGCGCAACTGCAGGCCCTTCATCATCGTGGTGCTCATCGCCACCGCGCTCGGGCCGATGCGGTATTTCTGGTCGCGCGGCAGATAGACGAGCTGTCCCATCCGGGTCAGCGTATGCGTCAGCCGCGAGACCGTCGATCGCGGCAATCCGCAGCGATTGGAGATTTCGAGATTGCCGAGCCGCGCTTCGTGGCCCTCGAAGCATCTGAGGACGTCGAAGGCGCGCGAGACCACCTGGATGACGTCACCCTCGCCTGCAAGATCGCCGGCGAGCATTCCCTGCCGGCTCAGCCGTTCCGAGCGTCGTCCCATGCGCTCTCCCTCACCTATTCCGTTATGCGGAATAAAATTCCACTTGCAGAATAGGCTACCTCAGGCAATCTGCGGCCACAACAAGAAGCCGATTGGCATGCCAGATATCAGAGTAGTGACCGAAGTCGCCGGGCGCGTGTGCGCCCTTCCTCTCGAAGCCGGAGCGAGCGTTGGCGACGGCGACGACCTCGCCTTCGTCGAAGCCATGAAGATGGAGATTCCGGTCGCCTCTCCGGCCGCCGGCACATTGAAATCCATTCTCGTCGCCATCGACGACGTCGTTGCCGAAGGCCAGGTGGTGGCGATCATCGAGACGTGACGTTGCGGACTCACCGCGAGCGAATGGCGCAACTTCACTCCAGCGCCAAGCCTGTGCGCTAATTTTGGACAGCCGATTTCGCCGTTGCCCGCCGTAACGTAATGTCGCTGCGCGGATCATATCTCACCGGCAGGACAGACAAGCCATGAACACCGTGCGATCGGCATCTCACCGCCATGCCGACAACTGGGCCGCCTCGATGCCGTTGCGGCGGTTTCTCACCGCCTGCCACACCGACTTCGCGTCCAATCACGACGGCGAGGTCGCCCACTACATCCCCGAACTCTCCAAGGCGAACCCCGATCATTTCGGCATCAGCCTCGCGACGCTTGACGGCCACGTCTACGAGGTCGGCGATACAAGCGTGCCCTTCACCATCCAGTCGATCTCGAAGGCTTTCGTGTTCGCGCTCGCGCTCGATACGATCGGCGCCGAAAAGGTGGAGAGCGCGATCGGGGTCGAGCCTTCGGGCGATCCCTTCAATTCGATCCGGCTCAACGCCGAGAACCATCCCTTCAATCCGATGGTCAATGCCGGCGCCATCGCCTGCTCCGGCCTGATCCGCGAGGCCAAGGGCGACGCCGCATTCGACTATATCCGCCAGGCGCTCGGTCGCTTCGCAGGCCGCCAGCTCGACGTGGACGAAGCGGTCTTTGCCTCCGAGAGCGCCACCGGCGACCGCAACCGGGCCATCGGCTACCTGCTGCGCACCTCCAGCGTGATCAAGGAGGATGTGCGCGCGGTACTGGAGGTCTATTTCCGGCAATGCTCGGTGCTGGTGACGGCGCGCGACATCGCGATCATGGCCGCGACGCTCGCCAATCGCGGCTTCAATCCGGTGACCCGCGAGCAGGTCATGACGTCTTACGCGATCTCGCGCACGCTGTCGGTAATGACCAGTTCCGGCATGTACGACTTTGCCGGCGAATGGATCTACCGCGTCGGCATCCCAGCCAAGAGCGGTGTCGGCGGCGGCATCCTGGCGGCGCTGCCGGCGCGGCTCGGGCTCGGCAGCTATTCGCCGCGGCTCGACCGCCACGGCAACAGCGTGCGCGGCATCAAGGTCTGCGAGGCCCTGTCCTCGCATTACGACTTGCACATGCTCAACCGCAGCGACGACGCGCGCAACTCCATCATCGCCGACTACAATATCGGCAACAGCGCGTCGCGGCGCAGCCGCAGGCCGCATGAGCGCAAACTGCTGTCCGACCACCATCGCGAGGTCCGTGTGATGGAGCTTGTCGGCACGCTGTCGTTTTCCAATGTCGACTATGTCTCGCGCCAGATCGCGGCCAAGCCGCGCCCGCAATTCATCATCTTCGACCTGCGGCGGGTCACCTCGCTGACGCCGGCCGGCGCACGACTTCTGGCCGAAGGCTTGCGCGAGCTCGCGTCCTTCCATGTCACCGTGATCTTCTCCGGCATCCGGCGATCTTCGCCGGAATGGAAGAACATTACCGAGCGAACCGGCGACGTCTCCAGGGTCCGCAATTTCTACCTGCTCGACACCGCGATCGAATGGGCAGAGGACCAGATCGTGTACCGCCATGGCGGGGCGATCGATTTCCATGACACGACCGAGCTAGCCGAACAGCCTCTGCTTGCCGGGCTCGCGGCGGAAGAGCTTGCCGAACTCAACGCGCTGGCCGCGATCAGGACCTATCGGCAACGCGAGCGGATCGTCTCGACCGGCGAGCCCGCCGCATCGCTGTTCTTTCTGCGCAGCGGCGTGGTCCACGTCACGCTGCCGGACGGCATCCGGCTCGCGACACTGACCGCCGGAACGGCCTTTGGCGAGATGGCGCTGCTGGAAACCCATCGCTCCGCCGACGTGTTCGCCGACATGTCCGCCACCGCCTACGAAATTTCGCTCGCCGACTCGCGCAGCTCCTCGCCGACCGCCTGATCGCCGCCAATGCGAGGCTGAATTTGCTGACGGAGGGTTAGGCAAATAGGCGCCGATTTATGGGGGTGACCGATTGGCTTGCGGATTGACTGGTTGCCACTTTCGAATTGCGAATTTGCCGAAATTAAGAGCGCAAGAATGCGACCCCTCGCTTGGATCGTATTTCTGCCGGAGGCATGATAGTGTCTATTAGTGTCTATCCAGGGGGGGCTCCGATGACAAAGGATCCTGCAGAAATTATCCAGGCAGCAATCAATTCCGCCTTCGTCAAGTATCCCAGGGAAGACGACCCGCACTGGAGCAGTCACTGGATTCGGCCAGAAGAGTGCGCCCACCTTACTAAGGCGATCATGCTGGAATTGGATGCGAATGGGCTTCAGATTGTTAAGAAGGTCAGTTGAGGCGCACCAAGCTCGGCTTGGGGCGCACCGTGCCAAGCCGCGGTATGGCCGCAATGGGTGTCAAAGGCCCCTCGCCATCTCACCGATAGCGGTTCTGAAATCGGTGACATCGACCAGGGTGACATAGCTGACGACCAGGTCGAAGCTGGCGGCTTCGAATTACGGAAATCAAAAGACGCGTGCCGAGCATCACACCACTTCCGACACCGGCTGCATGTCGATGTCGAAGGTTTCCAGGAATTTCGACGTCATGATGTAGAAGCCGACGGCGAGCTGCAATTCGACCAGCGCGCCGGGCGTCAGCTTCGACCTGATCGCGTTGAAGGTCGAATCCGTCGGACGGCGCAGCTTGACGATCTCGTCGGTGAAGGCGAGTGCCGCGCGCTGCACCTCGTTGAAGCAGGTGGCCTGCTGCCAGTTCTCCAGCGCCTCGTTCTGCGCGTCGGTGACGCCGACATTCTTGCCGATCCGCTTGTGGGCGACGATCTCGTAGGGCGCCTCGCAGAGCATCCCGGTGCGCGTGATCGCAAGCTCGCGCAGCACCGGATCGAGCTCGCCTTTGTGGCGGATCGCGCCGCCCAACCGGCAATACTGCTCAAGGTGGCTCGGCGAATGCGCCATCATCCGGAAGATGTTGGCGTTGCGATTCTTTCCCAGAAGTTCGCGGGTGCGATCGTTGGCTTCGGCAGGATCGCTGTAGTCGATGCGGGCCATGACTTACCTTGAGGACTTACCTTGAGGATTTACCTTGAAGATTTGCCTGGAGATTTCCTTGAGCTGTCACAAGTCCTTGTTGATTTTGCCAAAACTGTATCCGCTGATTGACGCAACAGCAACATAGCTGAGCCAAATTGCCGCCGTATTACTAATCGATTCTCACATGGTCGATATTCGCGGTGAGGGGTTCAATTCGCGAATACTCGTCGAGTGGGGTGTTCCGAGTAAAATTCTGACGGCGTTGCGTGTGTTTCGCGCAACGAAGAGTCGTGCCCATGTCTAGGGAGAAACGGCATGAAAGAGGCCACCAAGAGGGCGACCTCGGAAGCTTTCGCGCACATGCTGGCGGTCACGGCAATGCTGGTGATTGCAAGCGTACTGTTCTACTGGCGGTGAGGCGTCATCGACAGGAGTGAATGCGAACAGGCAACCCGGTTAGTCGAGCGTCGTGGGTTGTATCGCAGAGAGCGGGACAATGGACTAGTATTGGCGTCCCATTGTCCCGCAATTCGCATCTTCATTTTAGCCTTTCAAAATTTTAGCCTTCCAAAATAAGGGACTAGGCGTCCGGCAAACGGCGCGAATCGGGCATTGACCCGATCTCCGATCGCAAGATCGCGGTCGCCATGCGCCATCATGCGAAAGCCTTCGGCGGTATCGACCAGCACGATGTTGTAGGGCACATGCGCGCGCGTTTCCGGCGTCGCGGCACGCGCGACCAGCGAGGTCGCGTAAACAATCCCCTCGCCGCTCGCGCGCTTGTCGGCAAGCTCGTTCGCACCGCAGGCCGCGCAGAAATTGCGGCGGAAATATTGCACCTTCCCGCAGGCCGTACAGGCCTGATAGCGAATCACCTCGACGCCTTTGGTCCAGTCGGCTTTGGTCCAGTCGCCTTGGGTCCAGTCGCCTTGGGTCCGGTCCGCCGGCGTTTCGCTCATCGCAGCCTCTCCAGAAACATGCTGACATGGGACGACAGCACGCCGCCGTCGCCATGAAGCAGCGCAATTGTGGCGTCCTTGACCTGGCGGTCGCCGGCGCGGCCGGTCATCTGCAGATGGGTCTCGACCAGATGCGCCATCGCGCCGCCGACGCCGCAATGGCCATAGCTCAAGAGCCCGCCATGGGTGTTGAGCGGCACCTCGCCATCCCGGCTGAAATAGCCGGACCGCACCCGCGCCGCCGCCTCGCCTCGCCCAGCGAGCCCCAGATCCTCCAGCAGCATCGCCAGCGTGATCGTAAAACTGTCATAGACGGCGGCATAGCGCACGTCGGAGATGGCAAGGCCGGCCGCCGCCTTGGCCTTGGCGATCGCGATCTCGGCGCCGAGTTCGCTCAAGGCGGGCGCTGCCGTCACATGCTGATGGGTGTGCGCCTGGGCGCAGCCGCGGATGCGGATGCGTGCGTCGCCGGTTGATTCGCGGCTGACCACGAACGCGGCGCCGCCGTCGGAGACCGGGCAGCAATCCAGGAGCTTCAGCGGCAGCGCCACGGGCTTCGACGCCATCACATCGGCGACCGTGATCGGCTCATGAAATTGCGCGCCGGGATGGGTCAGCGCCTGGGCGCGCATCAGGACCGCGAATTCGGCAAGGTCTTCCTGCGTCACGCCATATTCATGCATGTAGCGGGACGCGACGAGGCCGTAATAGGCGGGGATCGTCGGGCCGAGCGGCACCTCGTAGTCGGGATGGCCGACCTGCGCCAGTGCCACGATCGAGGCGTCGCGGCTCTGTCCGGTCAGGCGGTTTTCGCCGCCGACGACAAGCACGTGTTTGGCGACGCCGGCATCGACCAGATGATGCGCCAGCATGGTCATGGCAAGGCCGGTTGCGCCACCGACCTGGACGGCATGCGCGTAGGCCGGACGGATGCCGAAATGCTCGGCGAACACGGTGGCGAGCATGATATGCGGCGACACCGTGGAATAGCCGCAGAGGACGCCGTCGATCTCGGCGCGCGTGAGGCCGGCGTCGGCCAGCGCGAGCGCGGCGGCCTGGCTCATGAGGTCGAGCGAGGACGAGCCCTCATGCTTGCCGTAGGATGTCAGGCCAACGCCGGTGATGAAGCTCATGTCGCCGAGCCCACGGTGCTGCCGCTTCCCTTCCCCTTGCGGGGGAGGGAAAACGAACATCCTGCGTCCATCACGATCTTGATCACCATCATCAATACGACTTCGGCAGGCCGAGCACCTTCTCGGCGATGAAGCTGAGAATCAGCTGCGGGCTGATCGGGGCGATGCGCGGGATCAACGACTCGCGCAAATAGCGCTCGACGTGGAATTCCTTGGCGTAGCCGAAGCCGCCATGGGTCATGACCGCCTGCTCGCAGGCGTGGAAGCCGGCCTCTGCCGCGAGATATTTCGCCGAATTGGCCGCAGGCCCGCACGGCATGCCCTGGTCGTATTGCCAGGCCGCCGACAGCGTCATCAGCCACGCCGCCTCCAATTCCATCCAGTTCCTGGCGAGCGGATGCTGGATCGCCTGGTTCTTGCCGATCGGGCGATTGAAGACGTTGCGGGTCTTCGCATAGCCACTCGCGCGCGACAACGCGAGCTGACCGAGACCGACGGCTTCGGCCGCGATCAAAATACGCTCCGGGTTCATGCCATGCAGGATGTATTCGAAGCCACGACCCTCTTCGCCGAGACGATCGTCGACCGGAATTTCAAAGTTCTCAAAAAACAATTCGTTGGAGTCGACCGCCTTGCGCCCCATCTTCTCGATCTCGTGCACGGTAATGCGCTTGCGATCGAAGTCCGTGTAGAACAGGCTCAGCCCGTGGGTCGGGCTCTTCACTTCCTCGAGCGGCGTTGTCCGCGCCAGCAGAAGAATCTTTTCCGCGACCTGCGCGGTCGAAATCCAGACCTTCTGGCCGTTGACGACATATTTGTCGCCGCTGCGCACCGCGCGGGTCTTGAGCTGGGTGGTGTTGAGGCCGGTGTTGGGCTCGGTGACGGCGAAGCAGGATTTCTCCTTGCCCGACACGATCCCCGGCAGCATGCGCCGGCACTGCGCCTCGGTGCCGAACACCACCACCGGATTGAGCCCGAACACGTTCATGTGGATTGCGGACGCGCCCGACATGCCGGCGCCGGATTCCGCGATGGTGCGCATCATGATCGCGGCTTCCAAAATGCCGAGGCCTGAGCCGCCATAGGTCTCGGGGATGCAGATGCCGAGCCAGCCGGCATCCGCTAAGGCCTTGTGGAAGTCGGCGGGGAAACCGCCCTCCTTGTCCTTTTTCAGCCAATAGGCATCATCGAAGCGCGCACTGATTTTTGCGATTGCGTCGCGGATCGATTCCTGGTTGGCGGAGAGCGCGAAATCCATGCAATCACCTCACGAGGCTGACGGTGGTGGCCGGGTCACGCCGTCGCGAACCAGGCCTGCGATCTCGTCCGCGGAGAAGCCTGCCTCGCGCAGAATCTCCTCGCCGTGCTCGTTGAGGCGCGGCGCCAGCCGGACCGGCTCGGCCGGCGTCTCCGACCAGTTCGCCGACACCTTCATGTTGCGGATCGGCCCTTCGGTCGGATGGTTGACGACAGGGAAAAAGCCGGTCGCCTCGAGATGCGGATCGTGCAGGATGCTCTCGAGGTCATGCATCGGCATGACCGGCACATCGGCCCTGGTCAATAGCTCCGTCCATTCGGAGGTGGTGCGCGTCTGAAAGATGCGCGCAAGTTCACCGTACACGGTGTCGATATTGATGGCGCGGCCGGCAAAGGTCGCGAACTTCGGATCCTGGCGCAAATCGTCGCGGCCGGTCGCCTCGAAGAAATTCGCCCACTGCTTGTCGTTATAGACGATCACGCAGATATAGCCGTCGGAGGTCTTGTAGGGCCGGCGGTCGCGCGCGAGATGCCGCGCGTAGCCGCCCTTGTCGAGCGGCGGCTCGTAGGTCAGGCCGCCCATGTGGTCGCCCATCACGAAGCCAGCCATGGTCTCGAACATCGGGATGTCGACCCGCTGGCCGCGCCCGGTGCGGTCGCGATGCACGAGGCTGGCGCAAACCGCGCCGACGGCCGTGAGGCCCACGATGCGGTCGACCAGCGCGTTCGGCACGTAGCGCGGAATGCCGTCGCTGGTCTGCGCCATCAGGGCCGGCAGCGCGGTCGCGCCCTGGATCAAATCGTCATAAGCGGGCTTGGCGGCATAGGGCCCGTCCTGGCCAAAGCCGAACACGCCGGCATAGATCAGGCGCGGGTTGCGCTTGGCGACGGCGTCGTAGCCGAGATCGAGCCGCGCCATCGCCTGCGGCCGCACGTTGTAGATCAGAACGTCGGCGGTTTCGACCAGCCGCAGCACGGCGTCGCGCCCCGCAGGCTTCTTGAGATCGAGGCAGATTGAGCGCTTGTTGCGGTTGGTGTTGAGAAACACCGGCCCCATGCCGGGATGCCGCGTCGGCCCGATCAGCCGCGTGACGTCGCCGTCGAGCGGCTCCACCTTGATGATGTCGGCACCGTAATCGCCGAGCGTCTGGGTGGCAAACGGCCCCATCAGCACGGTCGTCATGTCGATGACCTTGATGCCTTGCAATGGGCCCATGGTGACGCTCGCTCCCGGTCTCTTGTGGGGTCAGCTAACGGCAGGGCGACGGCCAGCGCAAGCGTATCAGACGTATAGGGGTATGCGTTGGGCATACTGTCCGCTCTGATCCCATGTTCTGGCGAATCTCCGGAATCTCCAGAAATCAGCAGACAGCGAGTAGCCATTCCCGCAATGGACTGGACGAGGGCCGGCTGCATGGGGCTTAATGAGGCCCTTGATGCTGAGCGTCAAGCAAGCAAGAAATACACGATCGCTCTCTTCAGAAGAGACTTCGAAAACGGGGGGTACTCATGCTCGGATTAATGCAAAACCGACCGTTGCTGATCTCGAATCTGGTCGATTATGTCGCGACTTGGCACGGGGAAACCGAGATCGTTTCGCGCGATCCGAGGGGCGTCATGCACCGGTCCAATTATGGGCAGGTCGCGGCGCGTGCCAAGCGGGTCGCCAATGCGCTCGCCGCGCTCGGCATCGGCCAGGGCGATCGCATCGCGACGCTGGCCTGGAATTCGTGGCGGCATCTTGAGATCTATTATGGCGTGACCTGCTCGGGCCGCGTCTTGCATACGGTCAATCCACGGCTGTTCGCCGAGCAACTCGTCTACATCATCAATCATGCCGAGAACGGCTACATCTTCTTCGATCCCGATTTCACGTCGCTCGTCGAACAACTCGCACCACACCTGCCGCTGGTGCGTGGTTGGATCGCGCTCTGCGATGAGAAGGACCTGCCGGTCGTCAAGGTCGACAATCTCCTGTGCTACGAGACGCTGCTGGCGCAAGCCTCGCCCGATTACGCCTGGCCGCAGCTCGACGAGAACACCGCCTGCACGCTCTGCTACACGTCCGGCACGACAGGCAATCCCAAGGGCGTTCTCTACAGCCACCGCTCGACCGTGTTGCATGCCTTCGCCGCCTGCGCAGTCGACGGCCTCGCTCTGTCGGCAAAGGATTCGATCCTGGTGGTCGTGCCGCTGTTCCACGCCAACGCGTGGAGCCTGCCGTTTTCGGCCGCCATGTGCGGCGCCAAGCTCGTCCTGCCCGGACCGCGGCTCGACCCGGAAAGCATCTACATGCTGCTCGAACAGGAAGGATGCACCAAGGCTGGCGGCATTCCGACCATCTGGCTCAACTTCCTCGCCTATATCGAGAACAGTCGCGCGAAGCTCGATTTGTCGAAGCTGAAGTTGAAGGTCGTCTTTAGCGGCGGCACCGCTGCGCCGCGGGCCACGATCGAGAAATTCCGGGACCTCTTGGGCGTTTTCCTGCTGCACGCCTGGGGAATGACGGAAACGAGCCCGATCGTCACGCTCGGCTCGCCGCTCGCCAAGCACGACGACGCGACGCCGGACGAGATCGTCGACATACAGGTCAAGCAGGGACGTCAGATCTTCGGCGTCGAACTGCGCCTCGTCGGCGAGAATGGCGAGAGGTTGTCGCATGACGGCAAGTCGGTCGGTCAGCTCGAGGTGCGCGGCAACTGGGTGATATCAGGCTATTTCAAGAACGAAGGCGGCAAGGTCGTCGCCGATGACGGCTGGTTCGGCACCGGAGACGTCGCGACCATCAATCCCGACGGTTACGTGCAATTGACCGATCGTCTGAAGGACGTCATCAAGTCCGGCGGCGAATGGATCTCCTCGATCGAGATCGAGAATCTCGCAGTCTCGCATCCCGACGTGTTCGAGGCGGCCGTCATCGCCATCCCGCATCCGACGTGGCAGGAGCGGCCCCTCCTCCTGGTGCAGCCCAAGCCTGGCGCCCATCCGACCAAGGAAACGATCCTCGAATTCCTGTCGACCCGGGTCGCCAAATGGTGGTTGCCGGACGATGTGATTTTCGTGGAATCGCTGCCGCACACCGCGACCGGCAAGCTGCTCAAGACAGAGCTTCGCGCCAAATATGGCGGTCAGTTCGCCGTGGCGGGGTGAATGCTTCAAAGCGGCGCCGACGCATATCAGCTCCGATCAGCCCTGGGTTCACGAACCCGCCCGCGAGAGCAGCTCCCGCGTCCGGGTGATCGGGCAATATCGGAAGGGCCGAGCGCGACGTTGCAGGCGTCTTCTGAGCCGGTTGGCATGACTCTAAGACGCCTGAACGGACTAACTTTCACCTGGCTTCCGTGAGAGCGAATGCGCGAGGAAGAAGCGCAGCATTTCCCTCGTTGCGTCCGGTCCTCGCGGATCAGTGTAGGACCCCGCGGGGCTGCCTCCAGACCATGCGTGTCCAGCTCCATGGATATTCCAGTGCTCAAAGATTCCGCGCCCGCTCGCGTCGGTAACGATCGTGCGGGTATAGGCATGCCCTCCGGGCACCCGCCCGCGATGCACCTGCTTTTGCGTTCTCGCTGTTCGGATCGATTGCTCGAGAATTTGATCGCCATTGTTGGGATGCACCGTCGTGTCGCGATCGCCGTGGAAAACAATGGTCGGGACAGCCGGCCCGTCACCTGGAATGCCCCTGTCATCGGACCCGCCACCTTGTCGCATGGCGACAAACGCAGAGGGAAGGTCGGTCGCGGCTCCGCAGGCGAGGCCGGAATGCACACCGATTGCCGCGTACAAATCGTGGTACGTTGCTCCCATGATAGCAGCCGCGGCCGCTCCAGCCGACAGTCCACCAACGTAGACGCGCTTTGGATCGACCGCATAGTCGCGCATGATCTGGCGAGTGATGCCCGCGAGAAGCGACGGTTCACCTTTGCCCCGCTGCTGGTCGGCCGTGCGAAACCAGTTCCAGCATTTCGCCTGGTTTGCCTCACGGCGCTGTGCAGGATAGACCACAAGGCAGGTCTGTTCTTCGGCGACAAAATTCATCCTCGTGCCGGCGGCGAAATCGTCGGGCGACTGGGTGCAGCCATGCAGCATGACGACCAAAGGAAGCGGCTGCCCCTGATAACCGCTGGGGATGAAGAGCCTGTAAGCGCGGCTTCCCGCCGGATTGCTGTAGGTGCCTTCGACGAATCTTGCGCCCTCCGGCACGATGTCCGACGGGGGTAACGGGGCGCGCTTGATCACTCTGCGCTGTCCGAACCCTGGGCGCTTCTTTGTACGATCACGCAGCGCGCGGAGCATGCGCGGTTGAGCGGGAGTGGCCCGCGCTGGGTTCGGACTATCGGCCTCCTCGATGGTATCGGCCTTCGCGTCGATGGTTGGCGGCTCGCGTCCGATCAGAGCGATGCGCCCGGCGGGGCCTGGTGCCGCTTCTGCCGCGGGATCGCCCCGAAGCATGCGCTGAAGGAGAACGGTGGCTTCGATGAGCTGGCCCGCGCGCGTCAGGCGTGTGGCTTCGCGAATGATGTCCTGTTTCAGCATCGCCTTCACCGCATCCTGTCGGCGAGAGCAGCCTTGACCGCCGGACTGGCGTGCAAGGCTCCCAGCACGGCGACTGAGGCAATTGTCGCGCGAGCAAGCTCGGGCGTGACGTCTTGGGCGATACTGGCAAGTCCGAGAACATTGATTTGCAGCATCTCACCGGCTCGCCGCGCCGCTTCGAGATCCTCGCGGCTGTAGTTCCGCAGACCGAGATCAAGACTTTTTCTTGCCGTGGACTGCTTGACCACGTCTGCGTGACGTTCGAGCTGGTTGCGGATCGCGGTTCGAATGAAGTCGGTACGGTTCGAGTAGAATCCTTCCTGCACCATCAGATCGACGTGGCCAAGGTCGACATAACCAAGATTGATCGTGATTTTTTCGGTGTCAGGAGGCTTTGGGCGGAGTTCGCGGACATTGTCGGTCATGATTGTTACCATCCATATACCATCTGTATGGATGGCATATGGATGTCTTGCGAGCGCCTGTCAAGTGCGCTCTCGTTTCGGGCCTTCGCGGCGATTTTCGCGTGTGTGGGGCTGTGTCCGGTTGTCGGTCCGATATCGGAAGGGGCCGAGCCCGACGTTGCAGGCGCCGGCATGGTCATTCCAAGCAACCAAGACCGAGGTTTCGAAATCCACGGACCATGAACGGAGCGGGTATCAGGCCGATATTGCCGAACAAAGGTGGCGACAGCCCCGGGTGGCCAAGGACGTGCGAGGGATCGGGACGATTGACAGGCCATCCGCCAGGATGCTGCCGCTGGCCGGCGTCTTGGGTCCGGCTATCTGCCGTGACACGCCTCAGGCCTGAACTCCCGCCACGTGGTCGAGGAAGCTTGCCTCGAGTTCGGAGCGCGCGATCCCTCTGACGATGAACACGATCCTCGATCGATGGTCGGAATCGGGCCAGGCATCGAGCAGCACTGGTGCCGGCGCGACAGGCTCGCCGGGTGTCCCCATCGGCGTTACCTGAAAAACGCAACAGCGCGGCGGGTCCATCGAACCCGCTGCTGCGCCTCCGCCTTTGCGCGACCACGACACCGATACGCGCGAGCTTCAGAGATTGGAAATCTGCAAAAGCCTGCGGTCTCCGATCCAACTTCTGGCAAGGTCAGCCTCGGCCTTGCGCGCCGCGGTGGTGTTGCCGCGTAACTTATGTAGTTCCGCCAGCCCGTAGTACGACCAGCCGTTGGATGGCGCTCGGCTGAGCGCACGCTGGAACTGTCGCTCCGCCTCAGCGTAGCGGCCAGCCTGCAGCAGGGCAGCGGCAAGAGACTGCCGGATCGGATAGTACCAATAGGGTGGCTCGGTGTAGGCTAGCGCGTCCTGCAACGCAGCCGCCTGCTCGAACCGCGCGATGGCGGTGCGGTTGTCGCCTTTGGCTTGGGCCACGCGCGCCAAGACCAGTGTGCGCGCGATGCGAAGCACCTCCTGTGCGGGGACGTTTGAATCCCTCAGCAACTTGAAATCCGCGGTGCGCTCCAGCGTCTCGATTGCATTGGCCGCCGCCGCCGCGCCCGCGAAGTCACGGCGCTGCGCCAGCGCGACGCCGCGCATGTAGAGCCACATCGCCTTGACGTAGGGAATCTTGTCACCGGGATCGGGCAGTGCCAGGATAGTCTCGGGGGTGCTGAACTGCGCGTGTGCGAAATAAGGCGCCGCCTTGACTGGCTGTACCATCGCGATGCCAGTGGCAACCTCGTCGGGAATGAGCTCGCGCAGCTTCTCCGCCGCGGCGATCACAGTCTTGCCGTCGCCCGCCATCTGCGCCGACGCCATCACGAAGTGCACGTTGTGCGGATAATAGCCGAGCCGATAGACGCCCATTGGCGCGCTGGTATCGGCCAAGTATTTTTCATCGACCTTGACGGCAGTCTTGTTGTCTTCCAGCGCGTCGAGATAGCGCCCGACCCGATAGTAGATGTGGCTCGGCATGTGCACGAGATGGCCGGCACCGGGGATCGCGCCACGCAATCGGTCGGCATAGGGCTCAGCGCGCTTGGGCCGGTCCGACGCCTCGACGGCATGGATGTAGAGGTGAATTGCACCGACATGATCAGGATTCCGATTCAGCACGCGCTCCAGTGT
>WNFD01007471.1_pt1 | contig 16235 bp, 10 predicted proteins | sample 5400491 | NCBI WGS metagenome assembly WNFD01 (sample SAMN13153343, study PRJNA577476) | soil metagenome | isolation source: 120 cm saprolite under Douglas fir tree site 2 hole 2 replicate 2 | place: USA:California | collected 2015-04-18 | reverse complement strand
AGTTTTCATCGACGCGATTCTCGTTCCGCTGCTGCGAGAACTCGGGTAGCCCGAGACGCTTCCGCTCGCCAAATTCAGTCCGCGCATGCAGAAATGGGTTCTCGGTGAGGCCGCGTGCCTGCAACGGGACGCGATGTCACACTCGACATTCGCTCTGTTGGTTGAGTACGGCTACCCGCTGACCCGCGAGAGCTATCTCAACATCAACAATGTCGACGAGGACGACCTCGACGCCGAACAGGAAAGTGAGTTGCCTCATCTGTTTCAGGAGTCGATGATCGCGGAGCGGGTCGCGTCGGTGATGTTCGAGATCGAGATTGACGACACGCTGCGACAGCTGTCTGAGGGCGCACGCTGACGCCAGACGCTGCTCTCTTCATTGCCCAGTCACTCCTACTAGGTGTCCTGCTCTCTTTGTCTTTGGAACCCTGAAGCCGGCACGCAGCCATGTACGGGATAAGGTGAACGAGATTTTCGCCGCTAGACAGCGCAGCCGGTACGCTGTTTGGTTCCGCAACCCTATACACCACAGGAAGCTTGGCTCCTGGTGCGACACTTGCCGATGCCGGCCGGAGTGGAAGCGTCAGCAGCCGTGTGAACGAATTCTTCAACACCAAAGCATTTGTTCCGGGTCCGTATATTCCAGATGGTGGCCTTATTGATAGCAAATATCCGGTTTCCGGTGGAGGGACGATTTTCGGCAATCTCGGAAGGAATATCCTTAGGGGGCCGGATCAACAGGATTTCGATATCGCTGCGATCAAGACCGCACCTCTCACAGACCGTGTAAAGCTGATCTTTCGATGGGAGTTCTTCAAAGCTCTGAACAGGCCTAATTTCGCGAATCCATCCAACGATGCTTCGCCCCCCAGCACCTTGGCGTGATCAGCGCCTTAACAGTGAATCCCCGAATCATGCAATGTGCGCTGAACGTGGAATTCTAATGTGCTGCGTCAACTTCTTCGGCCCGCAAACTTAGTTGTTTCCTTGGGAAGGTTGAGCTGGCCTCTGCGGATTAGGCGGCATTGGCACCGGGCGGCATTGTTGTTGACGTCCTCCTAGCCGTTTGTCAGAATTGAATACTCCGAGCGTGCAGCCGCGGCGACAAGGATGACCTCCATGGCAGCGCCTTCTGGATACATGCTGGAGCCTCTCCGGGAAGGCCGGGACTTCACACTCTACCGCGGCCGGCAGCACGGCAATCCGTCTCCGGTCCTGGTGGTGGCGCTAACGGCCGAACAGCCTTCGCCTCAGGACCTCCGGCGGCTCGAGCACGAATACTCGCTCGCAGCCGAACTTGAACCCGCGTGGGCAGCCAAACCTCTGACGCTCACTCGTCACGAAGGGCGGACGATCCTCGTACTCAAAGATCCTGGAGGTGAGCCCCTGGATCTGGTTCTTGCGCGGGACCAGGGACGACCGCTCGATCTGACCCGCGTCTTGCACATCTCTGTCGGCTTGGCGGCAGCACTCGGCCAAGTCCACCGCCGTGGTCTTATTCATAAGGACATTAAGCCTGCGAACGTGCTCGTGGACGTCGCTGGCAACGCGTGGGTCACCGGATTCGGGATTGCGTCCCGACTGCCGCACGAGCGCCAGTCGCCCATACCGGTCGAGATCATTGCCGGCACCCTCGCCTACATGTCGCCCGAGCAAACCGGCCGCATGAATCGTTCGATCGACGCCCGCAGCGATCTCTACTCGTTGGGCGTCACCTTGTACCAGATGCTTACGGGCGCGCTGCCGTTTTCCGCCGCCGCCCCCCTAGAGTGGGTCCACTGCCACATCGCACGCCAGCCGACGCCTCCTGGCGATCACACCGAAGTCCCCGAACCGCTGTCTGCCGTCGTCATGAAGCTCCTCGCCAAGAATGCGGAGGAGCGCTTCCAGACCGCCTCTGGCTTGGAAGCCGATCTTCGGCAGTGCCTGGCGGAATGGCAGTCGCAGGGTCGCATCGATCCATTCACTCTGGGCGCCCACGACTCGTCGGACCGATTGCTGATCCCTGAGAAGCTGTATGGGCGAGAGCGCGAGGTCGATGCATTGTTCGCAGCCTTCGACCGGGTGGTGGCTCAGGGGACCCCCGAGCTCGTGCTGGTATCCGGTTATTCTGGCGTGGGCAAATCCTCTGTGGTGAATGAGCTGCACAGGGTGCTCGTTCCGCCGCGTGGCCTCTTCGCCTCCGGCAAATTCGACCAGTACAAGCGTGACATCCCGTACACAACGCTAGCCCAGGCATTCCAAGCCCTGGTTCGTCAGATCCTCGTTAAGAGCGAAGCGGAGGTGGATCAGTGGCGGTGTGTCCTGGCAGAGGCAGTTGGCCCGAACGGCCAGCTAATCGTCAGCCTTGTCCCGGAGGTCGAATTCATCATCGGAAAACAGCCGCCCGTAGCGCACTTATCGCCGCAGGACGCGCAGAACCGATTCCAGATGGTTTTCCGTCGCTTTCTCGGCGTGTTTGCACGGAAGGAACACCCGCTCGCGCTGTTTCTTGACGATTTGCAATGGTTGGATACCGCGACGCTCGACCTTCTCGAGCACCTAGTCACGCACTCTGAGGTGCAGCATCTACTGCTAATCGGGGCCTACAGGGACAACGAGGTCGGCACCGCGCATCCGCTGATGCGGACTCTTGAGGCGATCCGTGACGCTGGTGCGAGACTGCATGAGATTGTGCTGGCACCTCTCCGGATCGACGATGTCGGCCGGCTCGTCGCCGATGCCCTGCATTACGAGCCTGAGCGTGCGCGGCCCTTGGCGCAACTGGTGCACGAAAAGACTGGAGGCAATCCATTCTTCGCGATTCAGTTCTTTACCGCGCTGGCCGACGAGGGGCTCCTCACGTTCGACCCAGTCACGCGAGCTTGGCAATGGGATATCGATCGCATCCGCGCCAGGAGCTACACGGACAACGTGGTGGATCTCATGGCCGGGAAGCTGAAGCGGTTGTCCGCAACTACGCAGGAAGCCCTGAAAGATCTCGCCTGCCTGGGCAATGTCGCCGAGATCGCGGCTTTGACCCTGGTTCAAGGGAAAACAGGTGACGAGATTGACGCGGCATTTTGGGAGAGCCTCCAAGCTGGGCTTATCTTTCGGATCGAGAACGCCTACAAATTCCTTCACGACCGGATCCAGGAGGCGGCGTACTCCTTGATTCCCGAAGCGTACCGTGCCGAAGTTCACCTACGCATCGGCCGCATGCTGCTAGCGGGCATGACGGCGGACGAGCTCGTCGAGCATCTGTTCGATGTCGCGAATCAGTTCAACCGAGGCGCCGCGCTCCTGATCGACCAGGACGAGAAGGCGCGAGTCGCGACGATCGACCTTCGTGCCGGGCGAAAGGCCAAGGCGTCGACGGCCTACGCGCCGGCGTGCGTGTATTTTGCGACCGCCATGCGCCTGCTCGACGAAAGGGACTGGGACAGCCAGTACGCATTGATGTTCCGCCTATGGCTCGAACGCGCAGAGTGCGAGTTTCTGAGCGGTAACGTCGACAAAGCCGAGCAACTGATTATGGAGTTATTACGGCGAGGCACCTCGAAAGTCGACAAGGCGGCCGTTTATCATCTCAAAGTCCACTTGCAAATCGTAAAGGGGGAGTACCCGCAAGCCGTTGACAGCGCGCTCGCGTGCTTGCGCCTGTTCGGCATCGACATCCCTGCACATCCGACCTGGGAACAGGCCGAGGCCGAATACGAAACGCTCTGGCGGAATCTCAATGGGCGCCCGATTGAGAATTTGATCGACTTGCCGCTGATGACCGATCCGGAACTGCAGGCCACGATGCACGCGCTGGAGGCTCTACTGGTCCCCGCTTACTATACGGACCTCCATTTGTTTTGCCTGCACCTGTGCCTCGGGGTGAAGATCAGCTTGCAGCACGGGACGAGTGGCGCGTCCGCGATCGGCTGTGGCTGGCTCGGAACCATCCTTGGCCCGGTCTTTCGCCGTTACAGCGATGGTTATCGTCTCGCCAAGCTTGCATGCGACCTGGTCGAGAAGCACGGCTTCATTGCGAGTCAGGCAAAAGTCCACTACGCGATGGGACTAGCTGCCCTCTGGACACAGCCCATCACGACCGCCCTCGATTTCAACCGGGCGGTCTTTCGCACCGCGATCGAGACGGGCGCTCTGACCTACGCCTGCTACAGCGTCTACGAATCCGTCACGATCCTCCTGTTGCGGAACGATCCGCTTGACGAAGCGTGGCGGGAATCGGAGACGGGCCTGGACTTCGCGCGAAAGGCGAGGTTCCGCGACCAGACGGATGCCATTGTGAGCCAGCAACGCTTCATTGCGACCATGCAGGGCCGGACCGCAACCTTCTCCACGTTCAGCGACGCGTCGTTTGACGAGACGGAGTTCGAGGCGCAACTGATGACGGAGGACCGGATGCACACGATGGTCTGCTTTTACTGGATCCTCAAACTGAAGGCACGGTTCCTGTCGGGCGACTATGCAGAGGCGCTCGCGGCAGCTGACAAGGCAAAAGAGCTGCTTTGGAGCGGGCTCGGCCATATCGTGTTGCTCGACTACTATTGCTACACCGCGCTGATTGTGGCGGCGCTATATGAGAATGCTTCGGCCGACGAGCAGACTAGGTGGCGCGAACTCCTGACGGCACACCGGGAACAGCTGTGCGAGTGGGCCGAAAACTACCCACCGACTTTCGCCGACAAGCACGCACTGGTCTCGGCTGAGATCGCCCGCCTCGAAGGACGCGCCTTCGACGCGATGCAACTGTACGAGCAGGCGATTCAGTCGGCTCGCGAGAACGGCTTCGTACAGAACGAAGCGCTGGCTTATGAAGTGGCCGCACGCTTCTACCTGGCGTGCGGCTTCGAGATGTTTGCCCACACGTATCTACGCAACGCGCGGAACTGCTATGACCGCTGGGGCGCGCATGGGAAGGTGAAGCAATTCGACGAACGCTACCCGCACCTGTACGAGGAACGAGATTCTAGCTCTCCCACGGCCACAATCGGCACGCCGGTCCGGCAGTTGGACGTCGAAAGTGTAGTCAAGGCCTCACAGGCGCTCTCGAGCGAGATTGTCCTGCTTAAGCTGATCGAGACGCTCATGCGAATCGCGGTAGAGCATGCCGGTGCCGAGCGGGGGCTACTCATCCTTCTGCACGAGGATGAGCGGCGGATCGAGGCGGAGGCCACCACCGGTCACGGCAAGGTCGAGGTCGCCGTTCGACAGACAGTCATCACACCACTTGATCTCCCCCAATCCGCGCTCCAGTACGTCATTCGGACGGGGGAGCGCGTGGTCCTCGATGATGCTTCTGCCGGAAGCTTATATTCGGCGGACGAGTATGTCCGCGCGAAGCACTCCAGATCCGTCCTGTGCCTGCCGATCGTCAATCAAGCCAAGCTTACCGGCGTACTCTATCTGGAGAACAATTTGACTCCGCGCGCCTTCACCTCGGACCGGGTCGCATTGCTGGAGATGCTGGCTTCGCAAGCCGCGATTTCGCTCGAAAACGCCAATCTCTATTCTGACCTCCACCGCAGCGAGGCTTTCCTGGCTCAAGGGCAGAACATAAGCCACACAGGCAGCTTCGGCTGGAGCGTTTCGAGTGGAGAAATCTACTGGTCGGAGGAGACCTACACGATCTTTCAGTATGATCGAACGGTTGAGCTCACATTGGAGTTAGTATTCCAGCGAATTCATCCCGACGACAGAGATCTCGTGCAGCAGACCATCGACCGCGCGGCCGAGGCAAGGGCGAATCTTGATTTTGAGCATCGTTTGTTGATGCCGGAGGGTTCGGTCAAGTACATCCACGTTCTAGCTCGCAAGGTGGAGCCTTCCTCGGGTACTCTCGAATATGTGGGTACCGTGATGGATGTCACCGAACGTAAGCGGGCGGAGAAAGAGCGCGAGAGACTGCTCCAGGTACAAGCTGATCTTGCGCACTTAAGTCGCGTGACTACGATGGGCGAGTTGACGGCATCGCTAGCGCACGAAATCAAACAGCCGATTTCCGCAGCAGTAACGAACGCTAAAACCTGCTTGCGATGGCTTGGCCGCGATGAACCCGACCTGCCAGAGGCACGCGAAGCGGTATCAAGAATAGTCAAAGACGTAAGGCGCGCGACTGACATCATTGACAGAATCAGCGCGCTGGTCAAGAAGGCCCCTTTGCAGCGGGAGTTGGTTGATGTAAATGAACTCATTCGAGAAATGATTGTCCTGCTGCGCAGCGAAACGAATCTCTACTCGATCTCAATCGGTACCGAGCTTGCTGAGGACCTTCCCAAGGTGATGGCAGACCGTGTACAACTGCAACAGGTTTTCATGAACCTCATGCTTAACGGGATTGATGCCATGAAGGAAATGAATGGCGGAAGTGAGCTCACTATCAAGTCGAAAGTCGACGATGGTCAACTGCTGATCTCGGTCAGCGATACCGGTGTGGGACTGCCCGCGGAACAGGCGGAACAGATCTTCAAGGCATTCTTTACGACCAAGCCTAACGGCACCGGAATGGGGCTTCGCATCAGCCAGTCAATCATTGAGTCGCATGGCGGCCGCCTGTGGGCGGCCAGCAACTCTCCGCGCGGCGCCAGCTTCTATTTCACCCTACCCTGTGCTGGCGCAGCGCAGCAGGTCGCGTAGCGCTGATACTGGGCTACGATGCGGCCAGCCAAACCGGCAGTAATCCGCCGTGAACGGAGGGACGAAGACTGGCCGCCGGCGAATTTGCTGGTGAAGTGGCGAAGTCACGTTGCCTGCGGATTCAATCTGACAACCGTGTGTTTGCTCTGACACTTACGTTTAAATAGGCTTTCTTGGTTCAACAGAACCATGACAGACTACAAAACAATCTTCGATGGCATCGAGTCTCTGCGCCCTTCGGCGCAGATCATCCAGCCAACTCCTTCGAGCGCGCAGAGTCAGAGTGCGTTCGAACTTTTGCAGAGTAGTTGCAGCTTCGAAAGAGTTGCAGCGATATTCCGCAGACGCGCCAAGCTCTCCGGTTGCGATCGAAGTCTCATGAGCGGTCTCTGATAGTAGAGGTGCACGGTGGTGTTACCCCGAGTACCCGTGCGATTTCAGCAAACGAGAGAGTGGCAACTACACTGCGCTGCGCACCCCAGGAGATCGAAGGTGTAATCTCTTCTCTGTTGATGGTGTGGCGCACTCGGTGAACAGACCCAGCGCAATCATGACGACACAGGGAGGCAGAAGGGCCCACATCCGGAAATGCGAACCCACCATTCCGGACAGCCCTGCTCCGACCAGAAACCCCGACCATACGCTCGCATCAATTCGAGCGCGGGCGAGATGGGAATCTCGTGGGCCTTCTCCTTCCGACAGAGGTTTCCGCCCCGCGGCTGCGGCGAGATGGCCGCCTATTCTGTTCAGCGTGCCTGTCACGAAGGTGAGACTCACCGCTTCTGCGCCGACCTTGGACAATGCGGGATTCATCATCCCCATGCCCAGGCTGAGTAGCGCGACTTCGGCTGGGGCATTCAATAAGCCATGCCGTTCAAGACCAGCAAAGGTCGCAAGCAGGACTGCAATCACGCCGAAGATCAGGCGATGGGAATGACGTAGTCTAGATTGAGTAAAGAGGTTTCCCAAGAAACTACCGGTGACGAACGACAGGACGGCTATTGCGGAGGGTAAGGCGGCGTGAAAATGGCCCTGTCCGCTCTTTAGCCCGGTGAAAGTCGTGTTTCCGCTCATGAACGAGACATACGTTCCCAGGACAAGAAGTCCATAACCGTCCAAATAGCCGGCGATCAGGGCAAGGAAAATGGCTAATGCCCACTCTACCCGTATCTGGTAAAAAGGCAGCTTCATTGTGGCTCCGAACCACCGCGAGCGCTGAATAGTGCGGCAACCGCACGCCGATCAATGGAGCCTTTTGCCGTGCGGGGAAAGTCGGACACGATGTAGATCCGTTCGGGAACTTCGGATTTACTGAGCTTCGTGCGGCAGTAGTCTCGCAGTTCACCCTCCGTCGCTTCCGATCCTGGACGCAGAATCACAGCCGCCTGGACATTCTCTCCGTAAATGGCGTCGGACCCGCCGAACGATGCGGCTTCGAGCACTTTCGGGTTAGACGAGAGGACCGAGTCGATGTCGCCCGGTGAGATCTTTTCTCCACCGCGGTTAATGATTTCCTTGATCCTTCCTCTCATAAAGAGGTAACCGTCCGCGTCTCTGCTGCCGAGATCGCCACTGCGGAACCATCCATCAACAAAGCTCGCGGAGTTTGCCTGAGGATTGTAGAGATATCCAGTCGTAACCGTTACGCCGCGAACCCAAATCTCTCCGATGCTGCCAGTTGCAGCATCCTTTCCATCTTCGGCGACAATTCGGATCTCGACTCCCGTGGGCAGGCCCACCGACGACGTCTTGTTGGATCCATGGACGGAAAGCGGGTTGGACGACACCTGATGGGAGGCCTCTGTCATCCCATAGGCAGAGATCAGCGGAACTCGGAACGTAGCAGTCATTGCTGCGGCGAGTTCTTCGTCAAGCGGTGCGCTGCAACTGCGGATGAAACGTAGCGTTACCGGCGAACCTGGGGATTCCTGGGAAGCACGGTTAAGGAGAATGCGGTGAATGGTGGGCACTGCTGTGTACCACGTTACGCCGAGGCGCACCACGTCTGCCCAAAACAAGTGAGCCGAGAACCGGCCTGTGCTCGGGAGATACGCGCTGCCGCCACTCGCCAGAGTCGCCAGTAACCCTGCCACTAGCCCGTGACCATGGAACAGCGGCATCACGATCAACGTCGTGTCCTGTGGGGATAAGTCATACCCGGAGGAAATACTATGGACTGATGCGACAACGTTGCGGTGCGTCAAGGGAACAACCTTGGGGGCGGAGGTCGTCCCAGCGGTGAACATCAGGAGCGCGACATCCTCACCCTCGATTGGGGTACTGGCCTCGGCAACCGAGCCAGAGGTTTCGCTTTGCCCGTTCTTATCCGTAATCCGTACCTCATAAGCGCCGCCGGAACTCTCGATACTCATGATCCAGCAGGCGGCACTTCCGGCGATGGCGTCCGCAGCCCCAAGCTTGTTCGCCAGATGTTTCGGAGCGAGCACGGCACGCGGGGAGAGTTCCGAGAGTCGTGTACTCAGCTCGGACGATGTGAACGCCGGATTCAACGGCGCGACACGAGCGCCCGAAGACGCAACTGCGAGAAGACCTACTACAAATTCAACGCAATTGTCTGCGACGAGTGCGATCGTGGCGCCGTGACTCAGTCCGAGCCAGGATAGTTGTGCCGTCGCCGATTGGACAAGAGCGTCAAGCTGGCTGTAGCTAATTACAGTTCCTCCGTCTGAGGTCCCGACAGCGGTGCGCTCGGGTTGCTCCTGAACATGTCTTGTGAGCAACTCGGAGAGGTTGTTCAGGAGTGGGATAGCGGTGTTGGCGGCAATGGTCGCCATGAGCGTCATGACGTCACCACCGATATAACGGCGCCGGAAGGCGCCGCGCCCTGGTGGTCGAATACGAGTGAGGTGATGCCCTCGGGAGCGAACATCGTTGCTGCGCCTCTCACTTTCGTCCACTGCCGATCTGGGAAGTCGGGTTCAGACTCTGCAGATGACCGCTTTCGGTTCCCGCTGTCGGATCGATGACACAGTTGATGATCGCCGGCTTACCGGACGCGAGAGCATCGGTGAGAGCCTGGGCGAGACCTTGGGGATCGGTCACGTGATGGCCCGTGCCGCCGAAAGCCTCGATGAGTTTGTCATAGCGCGCTCCCTTCATGAGAATGGTTGGTGAAGGATCGGCGCCTCCGCTGTGGTTCACGTCGTCGCCGCGGTAGATACCCCCATTGTTGAAGACCACGATGACGACAGGCAGTTCATAGCGGCAGATGGTCTCAATCTCCATGCCACAGAAACCGAAGGCGCTATCGCCTTCGATGGCAACGACAGGCTTGCCGCTGGTTACCGCCGCGCCGATGGCATAACCCATGCCGATACCCATCACACCCCAGGTCCCGGAGTCGAGACGCTTGCGAGGTTCCTGCATGTCGATGATGTTACGACCGAAATCGAGGGTGTTTGCCCCTTCGTTGACAACGTAAACGTCCGGTTTGTTGCGGAGCACGTCGCGGATTGCGCGGAGCGCACTGTAGAAATCCATGGGGTTGGGATTTCTGCTGAGGCGCGCTGCCATGCTCTCAGCATTATGTTGCTTGCGATCGGCAATTGCTTTGAGCCACGCGGCGCTTGGGCGGATGCTTCCGGGCTTGAGGGTTGTCAGCAAGGCAGAAACGGCGGAGCCTATGTCGCCGACAATGGGCGCAGCGATGGGGCGATTGCTGTCGATTTCTGTGGGCGAGATATCCACCTGGATGAAGCTGGCCGTCGGAGACCACTGCGGGGCCTTGCCATGTCCAAGCAGCCAGTTCAATCGGGCGCCGATCAGCATAACCACATCGGCCTGAGCCAGAACCAAAGAGCGAGCCGCAGCTGCGGATTGGGGATGGTTATCAGGCAGGAGCCCTTTGGCCATGGACATCGGGAGAAAAGGAATACCTGTCTTCTCTATGAACGAGCGAATGTCAGCGTCCGCCTGCGCGTAGGCAGCGCCTTTGCCGAGAATGATGAGTGGGCGTTGTGCGCTCGCCAGCAGGTCGAGGGCGCGTTGGATCGATTCAGCAGCGGGAATTTGTCGGGGGGTTGGATCGACAACGTGCACCAGGGATTTCTCCCCTATGTCGGCGTCGATTACCCGGAAGGCTGCCTTGGTGTAAGGCTTCGCCGCATTCAACTGATCAAGTTCTTCATAGTCGCCTTGTTGGAGATCGACGATTTGACGGTCGCTCGATCCACTGATCTGGATCATGGGAAAACCATTCGTGGTAGCGTTGGCGGTCGCGACGAGGCCGTTCAAGAATCCTGGTGCGGAGACGGTCAGACAAATCCCCGGCTTCCGGGTTAGGTAACCAGCAATCGCGGCTGCATTACCCGCGGACTGTTCATGCCGAAAGCCGACGAACCTTATTCCTTCCGCCTGGGCCAGTCGGGCCAGATCCGTGATCGGAATTCCGGCAAGTCCATAAATCGTGTCGATTCCGTTGAGTTTCAGGGCATCGACTACGAGGTGAAAACCGTCGGTCATTGCCGATTTATGTCCGTTCGATGATTCCAGTTCGTTTGATGATTTCGGTTCAGTCGCAAGCATGGAGTGCCTTCTTTCGAGTGAGTGATTGATAAGTTTCGAGCAAAACGTACCCTGGATTCAGATCTGATCTCTCAAGTTCCTATCCTGTCGTCCCTGGCGAATACTCATGTCCCATATGCCTCTCGAGTTCCTCGATGCGCTTGCGCAAGTTTCGCTCCTCGGCGAAGCGAGTTGTTTCGTCGCGAATCACGGCCACGATTCCTGTCACCTCTCGTTGCGGTCCAAAGAGCAATCCGACCGTAAATGCAATCGACAAGGCTTGCCCCTCCCTATGCACCGCGGGAACTCGCAGCAGGTCATGAACGTACCGCGTCTCGCCGCTAGCCATAGTCTTTCTGTAACCGGCCCAATGGCGTTCTCGCAAACGCTCGGGAACAATGAGATCGAGCGAGTTGCCGAGCGCTTCAGCCTGCGTGAATCCGAAGAGGCGCTCGGCAGCGGGATTCCATACATTGATTGCGCCGCTGGCGTCGGAGACCACAAGTGCATCGCCGATCCCCTCAACCAGTTGCTCGTAATCAATGGACGTTCGGACAATCGTATTCATTTCTTACTCCCGCCCCCTGCGAGGGCGGGCTCTCGAGAATCCTGATGAGTTTCCACAACACCGCTGGAGCGCTTTAACAGGACATTGGCCTGGCGCATCTGGGCGATCTGGTCGGAGCTGTATCCCAGGCTTGCCAGCACCTCGTCCGTATGCTCGCCCAACAGCGGCGAGCCGGTAATCTCAGGAGAGAAGTCAGAAAACTTGATCGGGCTGCCCACGGTGAGATAGGAGCCGCGTTGCTTGTGCGGAACCTCGACGATAGTAGCGCTCGCGCGCAGGGCCGGGTCGTACGCAATCTCCTTCATGCTCAACACGGGCGCGCATGGAATGCCGTAGGGCCGCAACTTGTCGATCGCTTCGTACTTGGTCTTGTCGGCAAGCCACTTCTCGATGTCCGCGAAGATCTCGAAGATATGAGGCTGGCGTGCGCGTGCCGTTGCGTAGGCCGGGTCGTTAATCCACTCCGGCTTGCCAATAGCCTGACACGTCGGCCCCCAGTCCTGCTCCTGGATGGTGAAATAGATATACGCGTTCGGATCGGTTTCCCAGCCTTTGCACTTCAGCACCCAACCCGGTTGCCCTCCGCCGCCAGCATTGCCGCCGCGAGGCACCACATCAGTGAAAGTGCCGTTGGGATATTGCGGATACTCTTCCAGATAGCCGACTCGCTCCAGTCGCAGCTGGTCGCGCAGTTTCACACGAAGCAGGTTCAGCACGCAGTCCTGCATCGATACCGATACCTTCTGTCCTTTACCGGTCTTCTGACGGCTAATCAAGGCAGTCAGGAGGCCAATCGCAAGGTGCATTCCGCTATTGCTGTCTCCCAGTGCCGCGGCACTGACCGTCGGGGGGCCGTCCCAGAAGCCGGTGGTCGAGGCGGCGCCGCCAGCGCATTGCGCTACGTTCTCGTAAACCTTAAGGTCAGAATAAGGCGACTGATCATTGAAACCTTTGACCGTACCGTAAATGAGCCTGGGGTTGAGTTCCTGAATGTGCTTCCAGGTAAAACCCATTCTGTCCATTGCACCCGGGCCGAAGTTTTCCACCAACACGTCGGCTGTCCGGATCAGCTTTTCCAGAATCTCTTTGCCTTCGAACGTCTTGGTGTTCAGGGCCAGAGACTTCTTGTTGCTGTTGAGTTGGGTGAAGTACAGCGCATCTACGTTGGGAATGTCACGCAACTGCCGGCGCGTAATATCGCCTCCGTCGACCCGCTCAACTTTCAGCACGTCGGCACCGAACCAAGCCAATAGCTGCGTACACGCAGGGCCCGCTTGCACCTGCGTAAAGTCAATTACTCTGATTCCTTCAAGAGGTAAGGTCATGATCCAAGTCTCCTTATTCGTTTGTCAGTTTCCGCGTCACAAATCCAGGCAGCCTCTGGCCTGCGCCAGCTTCTGAAGCATCTGCGATACCAAACTCACAAAACGATCTGAGGGCTCGTGGACGCGATTGCTGTTAGCCACTTAGCTCGTCGAGAAAACTCTGATCAGTTTCGACGGCGTCCGCCTTTCGACGCGGCTGTCCAGCAGAGGTCAGCAGGGTCGGGCGCAAACTGGCATTTCGTTACAGAAACACGCCCCCGAAGCATGGCAAGGAACTTGCTTCCTTTCGGGAGGAGCAGCCTAACATTTAGAAGCAATGAAGAAATAGGAGGACTGATATGAAGGTCGGAATTATTGGAGCGGGCGCGGTCGGCACCGCGTGCTTTTTGTCGTTGATCATGCGCGGAAGTGCGCGCGAGATCGTGCTGGTCAACCGGGACCGCAAGCGGGCCCAGGGCGTCGTGACGGACGTCCAATACGGCACGGTTCTGTCGTCGCCGATTGCAGTGCGCGACGGTGACTATTCCGATCTGGCTGGCTCGTCGGTGGTGATGATCACTGCCGGAGTCAACGAGAAAGCTGGAGGCGCAACCGATCGCAGTGATCCGGTCGGAAGGCTCCGGTTGCTCGTGGCGAATGCTGCAATTTTTCAGGACATCGTTCCGCAGATTCACAAATTCGCTCCCGATGCGCTGATTCTGGTTGTAACCGATCCGCCGGACGCGCTGGCCGACGTAGTGCGCATGTTGGGACACGAGCGCGTGCTGAGTACTGGCACATCTCTCGACACGTTACGGTTCCGGTTTCACCTGGGGAAGCGTCTTAACGTCAGTGCGTCGGACGTGGAGGCGCTGGTCTTAGGTGAACATGGTGTCTCGTCTGTTTTCCTGTGGTCATCAGCGCGAATCGGTGGCAGGAAGGTATTGGAGCTCTTTGGGGAGAGCTCAACGCCACAAACGGTGCGTGAGGAAATCGAACGTGAGGTGCGTTACGCCAACATCACGATCATTGAAGGCATCGGGGCCAGCCAGTATGGCATAGGGATGGTCTCCGCGCGACTCACGGAGATGGTATTGCATGATGAGCGGGCGGTGATTCCGATCGGCTATTACAACGCAACATTCGGCGTTACGTTGTCCTTGCCAAGTGTTATTGGCCGAGATGGCGTGCACCGGGTGCTCGAACCCGAGATGTCCGACACGGAGCAACAACGTTTGCAGGGCAGTGCCGAGGCAATCAAGGCAGCGCTCTCTCGCCTCAGTCTCAAGGAATCCCAGCGGCGAACAGCTTGAGACCCGTCTCTGAAAGACAATTGCTCATGTGAGAGCGGCTTTGCCTAAAATCTAGGGTAGAAGATCTAGTTTTTGGGCAGGGAGGCGGAATTGTTGGGCAAAGGCTTTTTTTCTTGGTCTTAGCCCTGTCACGCAGGAGGCTCCGGGTTCGAGTCCCGTCGCTCCCGGCATTTCTTCGATCCGAACGGCTATAGTCTTCTGTCACGTCGCGTCAGCATTGCTACCAGTATCATTTCGATCGGTGCGACATCCACACACTTCTTTTCATGTGGGCGAAAGGTTCGCTCGCTCCCTTGGACGAGACTGGGCTAGTTGGAATCAGTCTCTTGTCCAGATTTCGACAGCGGGACCGCCAATTGACTGTGCAATGGTGAAAGTTGCAGAGCGACTCGGCCAGCCTCTTTACCAATTGCCAATGAATCCATTGATTTGTCATCCGTTGGCGATTTTGGATTGAGTGGAAAGGAATTTGCAAAGCCTTGGTGACGGGTGGAAGAAAGATGGATACAGTTTGTCACCGGAATTTGGCTTAACCGCAAGTAGGCCATCACCGTGGACTGGCACTCGGCGCGAAAGCCTGGGTGTAGGTTGAAGAGTCGTTCGCTGATCGGAAGTTCGTACCGTGGCGATCGACGCGCGTGTTCAACCAGAAAAGCCTCTCGCCCGACTTAATCGATCACCGAGAAGTGGAGAACCGTTATGTCTACACACGTCAGCATCGCCTTTGGTACGTATTCCGCGCCGGAGTCCAGGGCAAAGCGTATTTACGCGCAGGCGGCAAAACTCGACCGCGTTGGCATAGGCCTGCTGCGCTTGGGACTCATCATCGTGCTGTGCTGGATCGGCGGGCTGAAATTCGCCGACTATGAGGCAGACGGCATTGTGCCGCTGGTGGCTAACAGTCCGCTGATGAGGTTTTTCTATCATTATCCGGCACCGGAATATCGCCAGTACACGAACAAGGAAGGTGAAGTAATCCCGGCTGATCAGCAGTGGAACGAATCGAATGGCACGTACTCATTTTCCCATGGGTTGGGGGTCGTGATCATTCTGATTGGGGTGCTGATCGCGGCGTATCCCATCCTGCCGCAAGTTTCCGTAGTAGGTAGCTTCCTTCTTATCCTGATGTCACTTACAACGCTCTCATTCCTAGTGACCACTCCTGAGGCATGGGTTCCTGCATTAGGAGCTTCCACACACGGATTTCCGTATCTCGCGGGAGCGGGCCGGCTGATCATCAAGGACGCCATCATGTTGGGTGCCGCGGTGGTCACTCTCGCCGACTCGGCCAGAACTTGGTTGGCGCGCAATCCGTGACAGCGATCCGCCGGCTGAGATGATTTCGCAACTGACGGAGCATCCCAAGTCACTGCGTGACTTGGGCGCGAGTAGTCGACGATTAAGTCGAAATGCATTTATAGCGGGCAATGCATCATGCGCACACCAGAAAGAGATCACAGTTTGACACTGACGCGGCGCCGCTTTGTCCAAGGAGTTGCCGCAGTAGGCATAGCCGCCGTAGTTGAGGGAAAGTTCAACCAGGCCGATGCCGAGGTTATTGACCACTCACCCTCTGTTCTGACGGGCAATCAATTCGATTTGGCGATTGAAGCTCATCACGTTAATTTCACAGGGCGGCGAGTCAAGGCTCTCAAAATAAATGGAACTTTACCGGGTCCGACACTGAAGTGGCGTGAGGGAGAGACCGTGACAATCGCCGTGACAAATCACGTTCCGTCCGAGACATCGATTCACTGGCACGGTATGCGTATTCCTGCGGAGATGGATGGCGTGCCGGGTTTGAGTTTTGCAGGAATCGCACCGGGCAAAACATTTGTTTACCGGTTTCCGGTGCTGCAGAACGGGACGTATTGGTATCACAGTCACAGCGGCTTTCAG
>WNFD01005028.1_pt1 | contig 16238 bp, 13 predicted proteins | sample 5400491 | NCBI WGS metagenome assembly WNFD01 (sample SAMN13153343, study PRJNA577476) | soil metagenome | isolation source: 120 cm saprolite under Douglas fir tree site 2 hole 2 replicate 2 | place: USA:California | collected 2015-04-18 | reverse complement strand
CGCTACACCAACCGCGGCCTGGGTTTCCTCGACCTCATCCAGGAAGGCAACATCGGCCTGATGCGCGCAGTCGACAAGTTCGAGTACCAGCGCGGCTATAAGTTCTCGACCTACGCGACGTGGTGGATCCGGCAGTCGATGTCGCGTGCGATCGCCGACCAGGGCCGCACCATCCGCATCCCGGTGCACATGGTCGAGACGATCAACAAACTGCTGCGAGTCACGCGGTTGCTGGTCCAGCGGCTGGGCCGCGAACCGAGCCCCGAAGAGATTGCCGAGCAGATGGAGATGCCGCTCGACAAAGTCCAGAAGGTGCTCAAAATCGTCAAGGAACCGATCTCGCTGGAAACTCCGATCGGCGACGAGGAGGAAAGCTCGCTCGGCGATTTCGTCGAGGATGAGCTCGCGCCTTCGCCGGTGGAGGCTGCGATCCAGGGCAACCTGGGCGAGCAGACGCGCAAGGTCCTGGCGACCCTGACGCCGCGCGAGGAGCAGATCCTGCGCATGCGCTTTGGCATCGGTCAGAAGACCGACTACACGCTGGAAGAAGTCGGCAAGCAGTTCGCGGTGACGCGCGAGCGGATCCGGCAAATCGAGGCCAAGGCGCTACGCAAGCTGCGCCAGACCGGGCGTTCGCGCAACCTCGAAGGATTCATGGAGCGCGAGTAGCGGCCGCGGCGCCCCCGGGCGGGCGCAACGCGCTCACGGCGTGTGTCGTGAGCGCGCTCCGTAGACCGCGAACGATTTGCCCTTCCACAACAGCTCATGGCCGTCGAGCGCGCGCTGGATATCGGGCCACCAAACCAGCATGTTGCCGAAGCCGGGGCTGATTACCACGACGATCCGCTGCGCGTCATCTATCTGCCGCATCAGCCGCGCGAGCTGACCCGGCATCAACTCTCCCGGAGTGAAATGGTTGGCGAACGGCGGCTCGAAGCGGGCCGAGAGCAACGGCCCCCATCCCATCGCGGTCAGCAGCAGCGCGCGATGGCCGTCGATCGCCCGCTGCGCCTGTTCCCAGTCCCGCACTTCTTCGGATGACGCCCACATCCCGGCCGTGTCCGGACTCGGCGCCGTGGTGCGCCATTGACCGGCGATTTGCGCGAAATGGGAGACGTTGCCCAGCAGAGCCATCACGGCAAGCAGGCCTGCGATTCGCGCCGATTGCGGATCCCGGATGCTGGTCGCGGCGCCCATCACCAGGATGTAGCAGTAGTAGCGCCAGCTCACCTCCGAGCCGAAAAAGACGGTGACGAACGTCACGTGAAGTATCGCGCAAGTCAAAACGAATTCGTCGGCAGTGACGTCGCTGGCGCGCGGCGCCGATAACAATCTCCGTCCCGCCTGCACTCCCGCAACGATTAGCCACAAAGTCGCGGCAATCCAGAAGCCGACAACGGAAAAGAGATAGTATGGCAGCCCCAGATGCGGCTGATACCAGAAATCGCGCCCGACCCCGCGAAAAAAGCCCGATGCCTGGTTATGATGCGCCGCCATTCCGGCCAGCGGCAGGATAGTCTTTGCCAGCGCGAGCGGCCCATAGACGGCGGACAGGATGAGTATCAGGACGGCGCCAGTGATCGCGGCCGGTGTGACCGTGCGTGATACGTTCGGCCAATCGATCGAAGAGCCCGCAGCATCATCCAGCGAGCCGCGGTCATCATGCGGCCGCCGGCTCTCCCACAACAATCCGAGCAACAGCACGAGGCCATAGAGGTACGCCATGCTGGGATTCACGAAGCACGACACCGTGGTCAGCGCGAGGGCGGTCGCGCGTCTTTGTGCAGCCTGCTCCGCCAACGCATTGGATAGGAGCGCGGCCTCCAAAGCGTAGGTCAGGGTGAAGGTTGGAAACGCAAAGGGCAGCGCGACTACGAGCAGGACGATTCCGAGCGTGCCCAGGCGCAACGCGGCGGCCATCCGCGCGATACCGATCGCGACCAGCAGCGCACAGACGACCATGATCCCCTCGTTCGCCTGCGGAGTCGCGCCGAAGAGCACAAACCACAACTGCGCCAGCAGGATCGGCGCGAGACCCCAATGGTAGCCGAAATCGATCGCCGGGCGGCTGCCGTGCGCGACCAGGTACGAGATCGAAAGGAAGTCGCCTCGATCGCCGAACGCGTTGGCGTCGAAGCCGAGATCGGTAGGCAGCCGAAACAGCGCATATGCTAGCGTCTCCGCGCCGAACAAGCAGCCGAGCCACATCGCGCTGCGGCTTCTCGGCGGGGACCATAGTGCGTCGCCGAACAGCAAGCCCGCGCGTGCCGGCGAGGATTCCGGCTCCGGCGCGCTAGCCAATCGCCCGAGCCTCACGCAGGCGGGTCAGCTCCTCGAGGCTGAAGCCGCGCGCCGTCAGGACTTCGGTCGTATGCTCGCCGACCAGCGGCGGCCGCGTGACGTGGCCCGGCGTCTCGGAGAGTTTCACCCCGAGGCCGGTCGTCATGATCTCGCCGCGCACTGGATGGGGCAGGCGCAGGAGCATCTCGCGCGCCGCGATTTGCGGATGATTGAACATCTCCTCGATAGTCAGGATCGGACCGGAGGGGATGCCCGCGCGGTTGAGGCGATCGATCCAGTGCGCTGCGGTATTTGATGCGAGCGCGAGGTTGATCTCGGCGGTCAGCGCCGCGCGATTCTTTATCCGATCGCCCAGCGAGGAGAAGCGCGAGTCGTCTTTGAGCTCGGGGCGTCCGATCGCTTCGGCCAGTGCGTGCCACATCGTCTCGTTGCCGCAGGCGATATTGAAGGGCCGATCGGAAGCCGCGTGGACGCCGTGCGGCGCCGCGAGCGGATGATGGTTGCCGGCCGGTCCGGGCGTGCGTCCCGTGTCAAAGTAGATACCCGCCGACCAGCTGAGCACGCTGACGATCGCTTCGAGGATCGAAGTCTCGACCCGCTGGCCGCGGCCGCTGCGATGACGCGCCTGGAGCGCGAGCAGGATGCCCTGCGCGGCGAAAATTCCGCCCAGCAAATCGCAGATCGCGAAGCCCTGCGCGATTTGGTCGAACCCAGGCGTATCGCGCATCGGACCGCTCGCGCCGAAGCCGGAGATCGAGCATACGATGATGCGCGGATTGCGCGCGGCGAGCGTTTCGTAACCAAGGCCCATCGCCTCCATCACGCCGGGACGAAAGTTGTCGATCACCACGTCGGACTGGCCGGCAAGACGCAGCATCACCTCGCGCCCGGCCGGCTGCCGGAGATCGATCTGCACGCTCTTCTTGGAGCGGTTGGTGCTCATGAAGAAGTAGCTATCCTTGCCGGTATAACCTCCCATCTCGGAGCGCGCGCCTTTGACCGGCTCGATCTTGATGACCTCGGCCCCGTAGTCACCGAGAATCTGCGTGCAAAACGGCCCCGCCAGGTAGCGGGTAAGATCGACGACCGTGATTCCGGCAAGCGGGGCAACGTCCGGCATCGCGCTTGGCACCTCCTCATAACGATCGCGGCAACAATATCGCGGCAACAATATAGGATGACGCGGCAGGGGAAAACCGAGCCCTCGGGGTGCTGCGCGTGACGGATGACAGCAGGGCGGCGCGGGTGTTAGCATCGGGCATCTCGACCCACGGAGGACGCTATCGTGGCGGTGATGCGCATCGGACACGTTTCGGTTCGAGTAACGGACATCGAAAAAGCCCGCGACCATTACTCCAATGTGATCGGGCTCATCGAAACCCATCGCGAAAGCGGCGGTACGACTTACTACAAGGCCTGGGACGAATGGGATCGCTACAGCGTGATCATCACGCCTTCGGACCACTCAGGCGCCAACTATATCGCGTACAAGGTAGAGCGGGACTCCGAAATCGACACGTTTGGAGACGCTATCGCGAAACGCGGCATCGAGGTCGAGCAACTCAAGCCCGGCGCGATCCCATTCGTGGGCCGCGCGATCCGCTTCACGCTGCCGAGTAGCCATCGGATGGTCTTGTTCGCGGAGAAGGAAGCGGTGGGCAGAAGTGTCGGCGCGGTCAACCCTGATCCATGGCCGGACGACGTCACGGGCGCGGGCGCGATGCATCTGGACCACTGCCTGCTGATGGCCGAGATCGAGCCGTCTCAAGGCATCAACCGGGTCGCCGACACCTGCCGCTTCTTTACCGAGGTGCTCAACTTCCAACTGACCGAGCAGGTGATGGTTGGTCCGGGTAACAGCATCCAGGCCGCCGCGTTTCTATCCTGCACGAGCAAGCCGCACGACATCGCGTTCGTTGGCGGTCCGCGTCCAGGCTTTCATCACTTCGCTTTTTATCTCGATAACTGGAATGACGTCCTGCGCGCGGCCGACGTGTTGTCCAAGCATCGGGTCAAGATCGACATCGGGCCGACCCGCCACGGCATCACGCGCGGCGCGACGGTCTACTTCTTCGACCCCTCGGGTAATCGCAATGAGACCTTTGCCGGGCTGGGCTACTTCGTGACGCGCGATATGCCTACCATCACCTGGACCGAGGAGCACCTGGGCGCGGCAATTTTCTATCACGGACGCGAGATAAATCCCGACTTCACCAACGTCTACACCGAGGCAACCTGAGGCGCAGCTTCGCCAAACTTTCGCGGTGCTTTTCAGTTCGACTCACCGAGTCGCCCGGAACCTGCGGGACGGTTCGGAGGTTTGTTATTGGCGAGGACCTTATGAGGAGGAAGTCCGCGCCCGTGCACTTGAGGTTGATCGCCGTGATTGGCACGATCACGTTCGCTTTGGGAGCCGGAACCCTCTTCGCCGGTGAGCGCGCGGCATTCTCGCAAAGCAACGCCTTGTCTGAGGACACTCCGGTGCTGCTGGAGCTTTTCACCTCCGAGGGATGTTCGAGTTGCCCGCCTGCCGACGAATTGCTGAGCAGGCTCGGCGCGTTAACCACAGGCGTGATACCGCTCGCCTACCACGTCGATTATTGGGACAGCTTGGGATGGTCGGACCCGTTTTCGTCGAGTCAATGGACGATGCGCCAGGTTGAGTACGTTCGCGCGATGCAACTGAGCGGCTCGTACACGCCGCAAATCGTGATCAACGGCAGATGGCAATGCGTCGGCTCCGATCCCAACCGTATCGCGCGTGCGATCGCGACCGCCCGTGCGACGCCGCCGCCGGGCGTGGTCACGGTGCGCGCGACGCCGCCGGCCGCGGGCTCGCACAAGCTCAACGTCAGCGTGAGCGCGCACATCATACGCACGGCCGGGGACAAGTCGCTGATCGTGGTGGTCGCGATCTACGAGAACGGGCTGATGGCCAAGATCGACGGAGGCGAAAACAGGGGCCATCGGGTCAGGTACGACTACACGGTAAGAAAAATAATTCCGGCGTTCGAACTGCGCCCGACGGCCGGCTCCGCGCTGGAGAACGAACTCAGCGTCGACCTCGATCCGTCATGGAAGCTCGACCATCTCGGCGTGGCGGCATTCATCCAGGACGAGACTTCGCTGGCGATCGACGGCGGTGTCGCGCAATATCCGATCGCCAAAACCAAAAACTGATCGCCTGAATACGTCGCGGCGGTGCGCGCCGCTATTCGACCGTCACCGATTTCGCCAGGTTGCGCGGCTGGTCGACGTCGGTGCCGCGATAGACCGCGATATGGTACGCGAGGAGCTGCAACGGCACAGTCGTGAGCACCGGCATCAGCATCCGATGCGTCGTCGGGACCTCGATTATCTCCCACGCAACCTCCTCGAGCTCGGGCGTGGGATGGTCGGTGATGGCAATGATACGGCCGTTGCGCGATTCGACCTCGCGCAGGTTCGACAGTGTCTTTTCGTAAACGTTGTCGAACGGGATGATCACGACCACCGGCATCTCCTCGTCGATGAGTGCGATTGGCCCGTGCTTCATCTCGCCCGCCGAGTAGCCCTCGGCATGGATGTAGGAAATCTCCTTGAGCTTGAGCGCACCCTCCAGCGCGACCGGGTAGTTGATGCCGCGGCCGAGATAGAGGAAGTCGCGCGCCTTGCCATACTTGCGCGCCACGCGCTCGATCTGGCGCTCGCGCTTTTCCAGCACTTCCTTGATTTGCGCCGGGATCGCGAAGGCCGGCTGGAGCATCGCGTTGACTTCGCGTTCGCTGAGCCTGCCCAGGCGCGCGGCGAGATGGATCGCGAACAGATAGAAGGCTTCGATTTGCGTCAGGAAGCACTTGGTGGTGGTGACGCTTATTTCGGGGCCGCAGCGGGTATAGAGCTGCGCGTCGGCCTTGCGCGCGATCGAGGAATCGACGGTGTTGGTGATGGCGAGTAGATGGCATCCGCGCTGGCGCCCTTCTTCCAGCGCGGCCAGAGTGTCGGCGGTCTCGCCCGACTGCGACACCGCGATCATCATCGTGCGCGCGTCGATCGGCGGTTGGCGGTAGCGGAACTCGGCCGAGTAGTCGACCTCGGCCGGCACGCCGCAAAGCTCCTCGATCATGAATTTGCCGATGAGCGAGGCGATCCATGAGGCGCCCGCGCTGACCATCACGATTCGCCCGATCGCTTGCGGCCCGGCCGCCGGCAACAGCTCGCCCTCGAAGCGCACGGCGCTGGAGCCGGCCGCCGCGCGTCCGCTCAGCGTATCGATCCAGGCCTGCGGCTGCTCGGCGATCTCCTTGCGCAAGTAATGCTGGAAGCCGGCTTTGGTGGCGGCTACCGCGTCCCATTCGATAAGCCGCGGCGCGCGTTCGATCGCCACGCCGTCGAAAGTCATCAGGCGCACGCCATGCGCGGTGAGCTCGGCCAGTTCGCCGTCCTCGAGCACAAGAGTGCGGCGGGTGTGGCCGAGGATCGCCGGGATGTCGGAAGCGACGAAGTTTTCGCTGTCGCCCAGCCCGAGCACCAGCGGCGTCGCGGTCTTCGCGGCGACCAGCTTGTCGGGCTCGGTCTCGGAGAGCACCACGATCGAGAACGATCCGCGCAATTCGAGCACGGTCTGGCGCACCGCCTCGGTCAGCCCCAGGCCGGCGCGCACTCGTTCCTCGATGAGATGCGAGATCAGTTCGGTGTCGGTCTCGGAGCTAAGCTTGTGGCCGCGCCCGGTAAGTGTGGCGCGCAGTTCGACGTAGTTCTCGACGATGCCGTTATGAATTACCGCGACCGGACCGGCCTTGTGCGGATGGGCGTTGCCCTCCGAGGGGCGGCCGTGCGTGGCCCATCGCGTATGGCCGATTCCGATCGATCCCGTAAGCGGTGCGCCGTCGAGCGCGCGGCGCAGATTCTCGAGCTTGCCGACCGCGCGGCGGATTTCCATCCCGGCGCCGTTGATCGTCGCCACACCGGCCGAGTCGTAGCCGCGATACTCAAGCCGCGCGAGCGCGCCCAGCAAAATCGGCACCGCCTCAGACGGGCCCACGTATCCGATTATTCCACACATCCAAGTTTCACCTTTCCCGGTCTACCCATAAGTTTGCCGGTCCGGGCGAGGCGGCGCCAGCGCTAATCCGAGCCCTTCCCGTCGGCGCGATCACCGTGGCGGCGGCGCCAATCGGCCGTCCATCCCGGCTTGATCTTCTGCGGATGATGTGAAACGCAGAGCGCGCCGTCGGGGACCTCGCGCAAAATCGTGGTCCCCGAGGCGACGTAGACGTCGTCGCCGACCTTGACCGGCGCTACCAATTGCGTGTCGCATCCGATCATACAGCGGCTGCCAATTCGCGTTAGATGCTTGTCGTAACCGTCATAGTTGACCGTGATCACGCCGCATCCGATGTTGGTCTCGCGGCCGATCACGGTGTCGCCCAAATAGCTCAGGTGGCTCGCCTTGGTGCCCTCGCCGAGCCGCGCCTTCTTTGTCTCGACGAAATTGCCGATACGGTTATGGCCTTCGAGCTCGGTACCGGCACGCAGGTTGGCGAAGGGACCGATTTCGCAATGCGGCCCGATACGGCATTCCTCGGCGCGCACGCCGAGCTTCAGATGGCATCCGTCGCCGATCTCGACGTCGCGCAGATATGCCGTGCCCTCGATCCGCACGCCTGCGCCGACTTTGCTGCGGCCGAGAATCTGCACGTTGGGGCCGACGGTCGAGTCGCGCCCGATTTCGACCTGCTCGCCGATATACGCGGTCGCCGGATCGACGATCGTCACGCCCGCCTCCATCAACTTGCGATTAACCGCCGTCCTGATCTCCGCTTCCATCTCCGCCAACTCCTTGAGTGAATTTATTCCGGCGAACTCGGCCGCGTCGGGCGCGCACCAGGCCTGCACGGCAAGGCCGCTGCGCCGCGCGATCGACACCAGGTCGGTAAGATAGTATTCGCCCTGCGCATTGTTGGGGCGCAACTCCGCCAGCGCTGCGCGCAACACGGCCGCGCGCGCGAGGTACACGCCGGTGTTGACTTCGCGGATCGCAAGCTCGGCGGGCGTCGCGTCGCGCGCCTCCACGATCGCCGTCACCGCACCCGCGTGGTCGCGCACTACGCGCCCATACGCACCCGCGCCGTCGAGTGTCACGCTGATGAACGATACGTCCGCCCCCGCGCGCCGATGCTCGGTGATGAACGCCTGCAACGTCGCCGGCCGAACCATCGGCATGTCGCCATAAAGGATCAGCACGTCGCCGTCGAAGCCCGGTTGGAAAGCCTCCAGGCCGCATCGCGCCGCGTCACCCGTGCCGCGCTGCGCGGGCTGCCGCGCGGCCTCGACGCGCACTCCCGGCACGCCAGCGCGCGCGGCCGCCGCGACCGCCTCGCCCTGATGGCCGACCACAACGACCAGCGGCGCGGGCGCAAGCGGCACGAGCGAGCGAATCACGCGAGCGATCATCGGCTCGCCGCCAAGCTCGTGCAGCACCTTGGCGCGCGCCGAGCGCATCCGGGTGCCGTGCCCGGCGGCCAGGACGATCGCCCCCGATGCTGTCGTCATGGGTTTTTCTTCTTGAACAGCGCGTCGAGCCGCTCACGCGCCGCGCGCTCCGGCGACGGCCGGGACGATGCCGGCTGAGACGATGCGGCAGCCGCGCCGGCGTCGGGCGCGAAGTACTCGCAGAAATTCGAGCGCTCCTTGTCCACCACCCGCTCCGCCATCGTCTCGCGGCACTGATTGTTGTAAGCCGGATCGTAGAGCGAGCAATTGCGGCACACGTGCAGCGGCCGATCGCATTGTGGACAATGCGCGTGGAACCCGACGCGCTCGATCGTCTCGACCTGATGGCCGCACTTCCAGCAGTTCATCGCAGGCAGTTCACGGTACGTCGTCGCGCGATACCATAAGCGGCGCGCCGACCGTGCTTTTGCGCGTTGCGCCCGCTTGATAGCATAGCGTTTGGATTAGACCCGAGTCGATGCAGGCGGAAATAGAGTCATTCGCGGCGGCGCTGGGCAAAGCCTCGCGCGCGGCCGACAATACGGTATCGAACTATCGCCGGGACTTGTGCGATTTTCGCCGCTTTCTGCTCGAGCGCGGGACCGCGCCTGCCTCAGGTGGCGAGGAAATCGACCCCGACGCGATCACCACCGATCATATCCGCAGTTATCTTTCCGAAGCGATGAGAACGCTAAGCCGCGCCACCGTCCAGCGCCGCCTGTTCGCGATCAAGGCGTTCTTTCGCTGGCGAGAAACGATGGCATCGCCGGCGAGTCCAGCAAGCCCGGCGCGCGCCCTGCGCTCGCCGCGCACTCAGCGCCGCCTGCCGGCGATTTTGCCCGAGGACGACGTGCGCCGGCTGATCGAAGCCGATAGCGAAGACGGGGGGCCGGCCGCTTTGCGCGACCGCGCGATCCTCGAAACGCTCTACTCCTCGGGTCTGCGCGTGAGCGAGTTGGTCGGCCTTAACTGGCGCGACCTCGACGACGAGGTCGGGATGGTGCTGGTGCGTTCGGGCAAGGGCAATAAGGATCGGATGGTGCCGATCGGCGAACCGGCGCTCGACGCGCTCAAGGCGTGGCGGCGCGCGATGCCTAAGGCGTGGGAACTCGACGGCCCGGTGATCACCAACCTGCGCGGCGGGCGGCTGACGACGCGTGCGGTCGAAAATATCCTGGCCCAGCGTATCGTGGCGGCGGGACTGGGTTCGTCGATCACGCCGCACGGGCTCCGCCACTGCTTCGCGACGCACATGCTCAACGCCGGAGCCGACCTGCGCTCGATCCAGGAGATGCTCGGCCATGCGAGCCTCGCCACCACGCAGCGTTACACTCACGTCAGTGTCAAGCATCTCAAAGAGGTTTACCGCCGTGCCCATCCGCGCGCCTGAGCCCGACACCGTAATCCGCGGGACGACGATCCTGTGCGTGCGCAACGCCGGCCACGTGGTGGTCGCGGGCGACGGCCAGGTCAGCGTCGGCCAAACCATCATGAAGCACGGGGCGCGCAAGGTGCGCCGATTGCACGACGACAAGGTGCTGTCGGGCTTCGCCGGCTCGACCGCCGACGCGCTGACGCTGTTTGAAAAATTCGAAGGCAAGTTGCAGGAGTTCAACGGCAACCTGCGCCGGGCGGCGGTCGAGATGGCCAAGGACTGGCGCACCGACCGCGTGCTGCGCCGTCTGGAGGCGATGCTGATTGTGGCCGACCGCGAAAGCTCGCTCCTGATCTCGGGGCTGGGCGACGTGATCGAGCCGGACGACGGGATCCTGGCGATCGGGTCGGGCGGCAACTACGCGCTGGCCGCGGCGCGCGCGCTGGTGCGCCATGCTCCAACGATGAGCGCGCGCGAGATTGCGGAGAGCGCGATGCGGGTGGCGGCGGAGATCTGCGTATACACCAACGATCGGTTTATAATTGAGGAATTGTAGAGCCGGCGCCCCGGCGCACGCCTGTCGGAGAGAGGCGCGCGGAGAAGGCGGCCCTATCAGTTGATGAAGGAACGATGGCAAGTCCGTACGTGATGACTCCGCGCGAGATCGTCTCGGAGCTCGACCGCTATATCGTGGGGCAGCACGACGCCAAGCGCGCCGTGGCGATCGCGTTGCGCAATCGATGGCGCCGGCAAAACGTCGCGCCCGAGCTGCGCGACGAAATCGCGCCCAAGAATATCCTGATGATCGGCCCGACCGGGGTCGGCAAAACCGAGATCGCACGCCGCCTCGCGCGCCTGGCCCAGGCCCCGTTCGTCAAGGTCGAGGCCTCGCGCTATACCGAGGTCGGCTACGTCGGCCGCGACGTCGAATCGATGATCCGCGATCTGGCCGAAATCGCGGTCAAGATGGTGCGCGAGGAGGAACGCGCGCGGGTCGCGATCCAGGCCCGCGACGCCGCCGAGGAGCGCCTGCTCGACATCCTCTATCCGCCGCCTACCAAGGTCCGTCGCCCGGTCGGACTCGCGCCTGACGCAGCCGCAGAGGGCGATTCGCACGCCGACACGCGCGAGAAGCTGCGCAAGCTGCTGCGCCAGGGCCATCTGGACGATCGCGAGGTCGAAGTCGAAATCAGCGCGCAGTCCACCCCGATGGTCGAGGTGCTCGCGCCTCAGGGCATGGAGGAGATGGGCGCGAACATGCGCGAGCTGCTGGGCCAGTTCATGCCTAAGAAGTCCAAGCGGCAGAAGGTCAAGGTGCCGCAGGCGCTTGAGCTGCTCACCCAGGAGGAAGCCGCGCGACTGGTCGACATGGAAAAGGTCGCACACGAGGCGATCAACCGCGCCGAGCAATCAGGGATCGTCTTTATCGACGAGATCGACAAGATTGCCGGTCGCGAAGCCGCTCACGGCCCCGATGTCTCGCGCGAGGGCGTGCAGCGCGACCTGCTGCCGATCGTCGAGGGCTCGACCGTCAACACCAAGTACGGCGCGGTGCGCACCGACCATATCCTGTTTGTCGCCTCCGGCGCGTTCCACACTTCCAAGCCCTCCGACCTCATTCCCGAGTTCCAGGGCCGCTTTCCGATTCGCGTGGAGCTGCGCGCGCTCACCCGCGAGGACTTCATCCGTATCCTGACCGAGCCCGAGAATGCGCTGACTCGCCAGTACGTCGCGCTGATGGAGACCGAGAACGTGCATCTGACGTTCACCGGCGACGCGGTCGCGGCGCTGGCCGAAATTGCGGCCGAAGTAAACTCGCGCTCGGAAAATATCGGCGCGCGCCGGCTCCATACGGTGCTCGAACGCCTGCTCGAGGAGCTGTCGTTCAGCGCGCCCGAGCTCACAGAGCGCACGGTCACGGTCGACAGCGAGTACGTTCATCGGCGGCTCGACCCGATCGTCAAAAACGAGGACCTGTCGCGCTACATTTTGTAGCGGCCTGGTTAGCCCTGTTTAGGATGCAGGATCCAAACACGATTGCGTCGGTACTGGTCGAGGCGCTGCCCTATATCCAGCGCTTTCACGGCAAGACCTTCGTTATCAAGTACGGCGGCCACGCGATGGAGGCGGCTGACTTGCGCGAGAGCTTCGCCCAGGACGTGGTGCTGCTGAAGGCGGTCGGGATGAACCCGGTGGTGGTGCACGGCGGCGGCCCGCAAATCAACCAGCTCATCGAACGCTTGGGGCTGAAGTCGAGCTTCGTGCGCGGGATGCGGGTGACCGACGAGCCGACGATGGAAGCGGTTGAGATGGTGCTGCAGCGGCTTAACAAGGACATCGTCGCGCTGCTCTCGCGCCATGGCTGCCGCGCGGTTGGGCTCTCTGGCAAGGATGGCGACCTGATCGTCGCGCGCAAGCTCGAAATGACCCTCAACGACGAAGCCGGCGTGCCGTCCAAGGTCGATATCGGACTGGTCGGCGAAGTCGCCGAGGTAAATCCCGAAGTGCTGCGCACGCTCGAGACCGCCGGCTTCATCCCCGTGATCGCGCCGGTCGGCCATGGCCGCGACGGCCTGACCTACAATATCAACGCCGACGTCGCCGCCGGCGACCTGGCCGCCGCGCTCGGCGCGGAAAAGCTCATATTGCTGACCGACGTCGAAGGCGTGAAGGGCAAGGACGGCAAGCTCATCCCGACGCTCACCGTCGGCGAGGCGAAAAAACAGATCGCGGCAGGCGCGATTAGCGACGGCATGATCCCGAAAGTGGAATGCTGCATCGCGGCGCTCAGGGGCGGCGTCGGCAAGACCCACGTGGTCGACGGACGCACCCCTCACGCGATCCTGCTCGAGATTTTCACCGAAGCCGGCGTGGGCACCGAGGTCGTGGCGGGCGCTTAGACCGCGACGGCGCGAGCAGGCGCTGCGCGTCGCAAGAAGGCCGAACCGCCGGGGCGAGCATTCCGCGCCGTCCTGTGGCATACAGCTTAGGCGGCCCGCCGAGCCCGCGTCCCCCTGCTCGAGAGCAAGCGGCTGGACGCGGAATGGCCGGTTTGCCACATAGCCAGGAGATCCAGGAAGAAACTACGATGAACAACGCTGAGATCGTCGCCCTCGCCCATCAAAATTTGATCAACACGTACGGCTGCGTGCCGCTCGCCTTCGTGCGCGGCACCGGCGCCTATCTCTATGACGCCGACGGCAACCGCTACCTGGATTTTTTCTGCGGCCTCGCCGTGACTTCACTGGGGCACGGCTATCCCCGCGTCGTGCGCGCGATCAAGGAACAGGCAGAGAAGCTCACGCACGTTTCCAACGTCTTTCACACCGAGCCGATGGCGCGTTTGGCGGCGCGGCTGTGCGGCCATTTCGGCGACGGGCGGGTGTTCTTCTGCAACTCGGGCGCCGAGGCGAACGAGGCCGCGCTCAAGCTGGCGCGGCGTTGGGGCCACGACCGCGGCGCCGGCCGCTTCGAGGTCGTCTCGACGCTCGGCTCCTTCCACGGCCGCACCTTTGGCACGCTGAGCGCGACCGGCCAGGAAAAATATCACATCGGCTTCCAGCCGCTGGTGCCGGGCTTCCGCATGGTTCCCTATGATGACGTCGAAGCGCTGGACAAGGCGGTCCACGACGAAACGATCGCGATTATGCTGGAGCCGATCCAGGGCGAAGGCGGCGTGGTCACGCCGCGCCTCGACTACCTCAAGCGCGTGCGCGATCTGTGCGACCGGCGCAAAATCCTGTTCATCCTCGACGAAGTGCAGACCGGGATGGGGCGTACGGGCAAGCTTTTCGCCTGGCAGCACGTCGGGGTCAAGCCGGACATCATGACGCTCGCCAAGGCGCTCGGCGGCGGCTTGCCGATTGGTGCGATGATCGCCAAGAGCGAAATTGCCCAGAGCCTCACGCCGGGCAGCCACGGCTCGACCTTCGGCGGCAATCCGGTCTCCTGCGCCGCGGCGCTGGGCGTGCTCGACGCGCTCGAGCACGACGGAGCGATGGAGAACGCGACCAGCGTCGGCGGCTACATGCTCGAACGCCTGCGCACGTTCGCCAAGGGCTGCGCGCGGGTTTCCGAAGTGCGCGGGCTGGGCATGATGATCGGTATCGTGCTGCACGGCGAGGCCAAGAGCGCGGCCGACGCCTGCCTGCGCGAGCGGCTGCTGGTCAACGCCACGGCTGAGAACGTGCTGCGGCTTTTGCCGCCGCTCACGCTGACGCGCGACGAGGCCGACGCCGGGCTCAAAATAATCGAGCGCGCGCTTTCCGCCGCGCCGGCGGTCGCATCGGCCGCTACACCAACCGCTACACGATGACGAAGGGCGGGGCACAGCGCCGGCCCGCGCATCCCACGAGTGCGGCGCGCAAACGGCGCCGGCCGAGCGCCAAGCGCGACTTTCTTGATCTGGGCTCGCTCAGCGCCGATGAGCTGGCGCGGCTGCTCGGGCTGGCGGCGCGCCTGAAGGCCGAGCTCCACGCGGGCCTGGAGCATCCGTACCTGCGCGGCCGTACGCTCGCGATGATCTTTCAGAAGCCCTCGCTGCGCACGCGCTTAACCTTCGAGACCGGAATGGCGCAGCTTGGCGGCCACGCCATCTACCTCGCGCCGCAGGATATAGGGATCGGCGAGCGCGAGTCGGTCAAGGACGTGGCGCGCAATCTCTCGCGCTGGGTCGACCTCATCATGATTCGCACTTTCGCCCACGAGATCTGTGTCGAGCTGGCTCTGGAAGCCACCGTGCCGGTTATCAACGGACTCACCGACCTGCTGCATCCCTGCCAGTTGCTGGCCGACCTGCTGACCCTGCGCGAGCGTTTCGGCGATCTGAGCAAGCTGCGAGTCGCCTACGTCGGCGACGGCTTCAACCTGGCGCAGAGTTGGATCGAGGCGGCTGCGCTCGCGCGTTTCGAGTTGCGGCTCGGATGCCCGCCGGGATATGAACCGCAGCGCGAGTTCGTCGAGCGGATGCGCCACGATAAATTTGGCATCCTTACGCACGATCCGGTCGAGGCGGTGCGCGGAGCCGACGTCGTATATACCGATACCTGGACTTCGATGGGCCACGAGAAAGAGGCGGCAGAGCGCCGGCGTGACTTCAAGGCCTTTCAGGTCAACCGCGAACTGCTCGGCCACGCGCGCCGCGGCGCGGTCGTGATGCACTGTCTGCCGGCCCATCGCGGTGAGGAAATCACAGACGAAGTTCTCGACGGTCCGCGCTCGCTGGTGCTCGATCAGGCTGAAAATCGCCTCCACGCGCAAAAGGCCGTGATGGTATGGCTGCTGCGCCCGGCGATAATCGGCACCACCGATGCGTCCGGCACTACTTAAGGCGCGGGCGCGAATGCCTTAAGATGTCGGGGTGGCGACCACCGAAATAAAAAAACTGGTGCTCGCATACTCGGGCGGGCTCGACACGTCGGTCATCCTGCGCTGGGTGCGCGACTTTTACGGCTGCGAAGTGGTGGCATACTGCGCCGACGTCGGCCAGGCGGAAGAAACCGCGGGGCTCGAGCAGAAGGCGCTCGGGACCGGCGCGAGCAAGCTTTACCTCGAAGACCTGCGCGAAGAGTTCGCGCGCGACTTCGTCTTTCCGATGATGCGCGCCAACGCCGTTTACGAGAGCTACTACCTGCTCGGCACGTCGATCGCGCGCCCGGTGATAGCGAAGCGCCAGGTTGAAATCGCACACGCCGAGGGTGCCGACGCGGTTGGCCACGGAGCGACCGGCAAAGGCAACGACCAGGTGCGCTTCGAGTTCACCTTCGCGCGCCTCGCGCCGGAGTTGAAGGTGGTAGCCCCGTGGCGCCATCCGCAATGGCCGTTTCGCGGACGCGCCGATATGCTCGCATACGCGGCCGAGAAAAAAATCCCGGTGCCGGTCACCGCCGAAAAGCCCTACTCGATGGACCGCAACCTGGTCCACGTGAGCTACGAGGGCGGCATCCTCGAAGATCCGTGGCGCGAACCGTACGACGATATGTTCCGGCTCACCGTTTCGCCGCAAAGCGCGCCCGACACGCCCGAGTACGTCGAGGTCGAATATGCGGGCGGCGATCCGGTAGCGATAAACGGCAAGCGATTTTCTCCG
>WNFD01014705.1_pt1 | contig 16240 bp, 15 predicted proteins | sample 5400491 | NCBI WGS metagenome assembly WNFD01 (sample SAMN13153343, study PRJNA577476) | soil metagenome | isolation source: 120 cm saprolite under Douglas fir tree site 2 hole 2 replicate 2 | place: USA:California | collected 2015-04-18 | reverse complement strand
CGGCGCGCTTCCGATCGTGGCGGCTGGATTGTTCCTGGGCGGGCGCATCCAAGCCCGCTTCTCGCAGCGCGTCTTCGTCTGGCTCATCAGCGCACTGCTCATCGCCAGTGGCGCGGGCCTGCTCTTCAAGGGCTGAGCCCGCCGCAAGGAGGCCGTGCCACCACCGCCGGATCGCCCAGCGGGTGGCGAGGACGGTCGTGCGCCCGCTGCGGTCGGTCTGGTCAGCGACAGGCGAGTCGCTCGGCGCCGGCGGCCGCCACGTCCCTCCAAAGCGCTCCGCCGCGGATGACGCGTCCGAACCGACGTGCCTCGTGCATGACGCCGCCCGCCGTGATCGCCCCCTCCGTATCGATCGGACAACCGGCGACTGCGAGCGCCCGGGCCGTCCAGCTGTTGGAGTTGTCCTGGAGGCGGTACTGGCCGGTGGCCCGGTAGAAGGCGCTGTGGCCGTAGAGGCCGGGCGCCAGCACGACGGGGCGGTCCGAGGCGTCCAGGACATAGGTCGCGTGGATGAAGCGGGCCAGATCCTCGAGGCCACGGCGCGACAGCGTGACCTCGATGATCTTCGATCTGCCGAAGAACTCGGGAGGCGCCGCATCGAATGCGGCGACGTGGAGCACACTCCCCTTCGACCTGAAGGCCGCCTTCAGAGCGAGCCCGATGGTGCCTTGGGCGGTTGGGTAGTAGTCGGCGTCTCCCCACCCGACCTCGAGGTACCGGAAGCCGCTGAACTCCGCGCTCTCCGGCCAGATCGCCGCTGAGACCTCCTGCCGCTCTATGGCGATGCCGACATGCCAGCCGTGGTTGACCAGGTAGACGAACGCTCCAGATGGGAAAGTCTCCGGCGGCGCGACGGGCGGCAGCGGCGAACACCCGGCGGCGAGGGCGACCAGGAGCGGACCGGCCAGAACCCTCACGACCAACCAGAGACGATGCCACCACCGGCGAACTCTACCTCCCGCCTCAGCCTCCTGAATGTCCCAGGTACCTCACGATCAAATTGCGGTGTAGCCGCCGTCGATGAGCAGGTCGCTGCCTGTCATGAAGGCCGAGGCATCGCTCGCGAGGTAGACGGCGGCGCGGGCGATCTCCTCGGGCAGACCGAGCCGACCAAGAAGGTGCTTCGGCCCCATCATCTTGCGCGCCTCGTCCATGTCCTTCCAGCGCCGGAGCATGCGTCGTGTCTCGATGGCGCCCGGCGAGATCGTGTTGGCGCGGATGCCTTGCCCCGCGTGGTCGGCAGCGAGCACCTTGGCGAGCTGGATGAGGGCGCCTTTGGTCGCGCAGTACGCCGGGCGCCCGGGTGAGGCGACACGGCCGAGCTGCGACGCGAGAGCGTAGATAACATAAAACCCATTCTCAGTCATGGCCCGTCGAGCCCCGAGGGTCTTCCCTTGGCACAGCGGGCTGATCCTGGCGCTGCTGGCGAGCGCGAAGACTCCCGCGGTGCGCTGGCCGCTGATGGCCTGGGTCGATTTCTTCCGTGCCTTTCTGCCCCTGGTGCTCCCGATCTTGCTCTTTGCCGGGCTGCCGTTCGCCGGGCTGGAGCTGGGCGGCTTTGCCTGCGTTGCGATCGCCTTCTTCCTCAACACCGGCGCCTACTACGGCGAGATCCTGCGGGCGGGCATCGATTCCGTGCCGGCTGGCCAGGTCGAGGCCGCGCGATCCACCGGCCTCTCCAGCCTGCAGGCGATGGTCTACGTCGTGCTGCCGCAGGCGGTGCGCAACGTCCTGCCCGACCTGCTCTCCAACACGCTCGAGATGGTGAAGCTCACCTCGCTCGGCAGCGTGGTGCCGTGCCAGAGCTCCTCTACCAGGCGCGCCAGGCGCAGAGCCTCACCTACAACCCCACGCCCATCGTGGTGGCGGCGATCATCTACTTCCTGATGCTCTGGCCCGTCGTGCGGCTCTTGAGCAGACTGGAGAACCGCGCGCTCCCCGGTCGTACCAGCCTGATCGGGCTCGCCGGGCTATCCGGCGCCGCCCGGGCGTGGGATGATGAGCCCCTGGCCTCACTCGTTCGCGCGATTCGGGAGGAAGGCTACGCATGCCGAGCGACATCAAGTACGCCAGGAGCGGCGACGTTCACATCGCCTACCGGGTCTTCGGCGACGGCCCGCTCGATCTCGTCCTCATTCCGGGCACGCTGTCACACGCCGACCTCTACTGGGAGTTCCCCCTCAACCAGTACCTGCTGAAAAGGCTCACGTCCTTCGCTCGCGTCATCGTCTTCGACAAGCGTGGCCAGGGACTTTCCGATCGTGTCGCCGAGCAGACCCTTGAAGAGCGCATCGGCGATGTGCGTGCCGTGATGGACGCGGCCAAATCCCGCCGTGCAACGATCCATGGCTGGTCGGAAGGCGGATCGATGTCGCTGATGTTCTCTGCCACCTACCCGGAGCGGACTTCTTCCCTCGTGCTGTGCGGCAGCTTTGCCTCGATAAAGGCGGAGCCGTGGGCCGTGGACCAAGAGCAATGGGCGCGATTCCTTCGCCAAGTGGAAACCCACTGGGGTGAGGGCGTTCTCGTCCCTATCAACGCACCGAGCCGTCGAGACGACGAGGCGTTCGTCCAGTGGTTCGGCCGGCTGGAGCGGGCCTCGGCGAGCCCTGGAGCCGTCCTTGCCCTGATGCGGGCCAACTACGAGATCGACGTCCGCCACGTTCTGCCCGCGATCCAGGCACCGACGCTGATTCTCCATCGCGTCGGTGACAGGACCGTCCCGGTCGAGGCCGGGCGCTACCTGGCACAGCACATCCGCGGCGCCAAGTATGTCGAGCTTCCGGGCGATGACCATCTGCTCCAGGCCTTCGATCAGGAGACTCTGGATCTGCTGATCGACGAGATCGAAGAGTTCGTCACTGGCGCGCGACCCGGCCCTGAGCCAGATCGAGCGCTCGTCACCGTGATGTTCACTGACATCGTGAGCTCGACCGAGCGGGCGGTGGCCGTCGGTGACCGCCGCTGGCGAGAATTGCTCGACGGCTATGTCGGCCTGGCCCGCCGTCAGCTCGAGCGCTTTCGAGGGCGGGAGGTCGACGTGGCGGGCGACGGCCTCTTTGCCATCTTCGATGGCCCGGCCCGCGCCATCCGCTGTGCCTGCGCCATTCGCGATGCGGTCCGCCAGCTTGGTCTCGAGGTGCGGGCGGGGCTTCACACCGGCGAATGCGAAGTGACGGGAGCAAAGGTCAGCGGCATCGCCGTGCACACCGGCGCGCGAGTCGCCGCGGCGGCTCGGCCCCAGGAGGTCCTGGTGTCCGCCACGGTCAAGGATCTCGTCTCGGGCTCGGGCATTCAATTCGACGACCGCGGGAGCCACGTGCTCAAGGGTGTGCCCGGCGACTGGCGGCTCTTCGCCGTCACGTCGACCTGACCTGGCCGGTCATCACTGACGGCTGGGGCCGGAGTGGCCTAGCGCCCCACCGCCTTCTTGATGGTTCGGCAGAGGAGCTCCGGATCGACCGGCTTCGGCAGGAAGTCGTTGAAGCCGGCCGCCATGACGCGGTCACGGGAATGTTCGCGGCCGTACGCAGTCATGGCCACGACGGGCATGGCGCGTGCGGCTTCATCGGCGAGGCCACGGATCTCGCGCACGAGCCAGTATCCGTCGTGACCGACCATCGCGATGTCACTGAGCACGGCGTCCAGGCGCCGTTCCCGCACCAGTGCCAGCCCGTCGACGGCCGACGACGCCGTCATCACGGCGGCGCCGCAGATTTTCAGGAGCGTTGATAACATAACTCCCATTCTCAGTCATGGCCCGTCGAGCCCCGAGGGTCTTCCCTTGGCACAGCTGCTGCGGCTTCCGCAACGCTTATAGCCAACGGCGCACCCGCTGTTTGTAACGCAAATACGTGTCAGCGAATCTGGCCTCAAGATACCTCTCTTCTGGGATGATTACGCCGAAATGCAAAGCAAGAAACACCGGCAGCAGCAGAACCCACGCCCACGGTAGCTGAAACAACAGTGAGCCGCCAACGTACAAAGGCAAGAGCGATAGATACATCGGGTTTCGCGTAACACGAAACGGGCCGTCAGCCATGATCTCGACCACGTCACCACGCGGGTTGACGGAAGTGTGATGGCGACAAAACGTTCGATGCGCCCAAATGCCTAACGTGTGTGGCACTGTGAAGAGTACCAGCCCCGTCCAGAACGTCCAACTTGGCCATACCAGCAGAATCGGCCACAGTCGCCCCAGGCCCCAACTCGCTAGTAGGGCAATCACCGGAATAGCAGGTGGGAAAAGACATCTGCGCGGATCGCTATCACTCATGCAGTCACCGATACGCCCTCAGCCTCGGTATACCCTCTACTGGGAGTCAATTTCCTTATGATCAAGACCGCCTGAACCGTAAGCTGTAACTCGCGCCGCTGACACGGTTGGCTATTCACGGCTCGTGCGGCCGACGGACGGGCACGCGGGCCGCCCAGAGTAAGCGATGTCCCGACCGCCGTGACCTGGCAGTCTGTGGAGCTTGCACTCGCGCTCGTCATGCGGATAAAGGCTCGATGAGATCCGGCCCCTTCATTCTCCGGTGCGCACGCGATGACGGTGCTCGGGCTACTTTCGCTTCCGCTTCGAAGCCGTCGATCGATCCGCAAGTGCGTCTTCGCGGTCGACTCTCGCCGCGAGCGACGGACGGCAAGGCTGAAAACGCGAGACGAATCGCTCGTGCAGGACTTGCACGGACAACACGGCAACCGCCGCCGACACGTAGTTGGAATCCTCGAATCGCTTGTCCTCGATCTCTCGGACGAGACGGTTCACCGCAGTCTCGCTGAAGATCCCGGTCGCGCGCAGCCGTTCCTCGGAAATCGCCTCTCGAATCCATGGCGCGCGCGGCGACTCGAACAACGAAGTTGCCGGCGCCGTGTACGCCTGTTTGCGGCGCGAGCGGATCGCCGCCGGAAGGATATCCTCAAAAGCGTGCTTGAGAATCTGCTTCTCGCCCCCGATTCCAACGCCCGGCTCGCACGGGATTCCCGCCAGAAACTCGACGAGGTTATGATCGAGGAAGGGCGGCCGCGACTCGACGGAATGCGCCATGCTCATGCGATCGCCTTGCGCTGCGAGGAGGTATCCGCCAAGGAGCGTATGCACGTCGAGGAGTTGCGCGCGTGCGAGTGCCCCTCGCGTCGCGTGATCGCTCGGAAGCTGGCGTGCCAATTCCACGAGGGGATCGTGATCCGCGAGCTCGCGCTGCACGTCGAGAGTGAACAGCTCGCGCAGTTCGCGTCCGCGGGCCCAGCGAACGCCGTGAACGCCGAAGACGGGATGGCAGGCTCGACTGTGGCGCTGATATTCGGCGATGGGTTCGCTCGTCGCTTCGCGCACGCGCCGGGGGTCGTAGTAGGGATCGGTGAGGAGCGCGCGCGAGCAGTCGTCGATCGGCGTCGCTCGACCGTCGCGACCGAAGCGTTCCCAGATCGAGGCCGCCTTGTACAAGTCGTAGCCCAGAAGCACCTCGTCGGCTCCCTCGCCGGTGAGGACGACGCGCACTCCGTGATCGTGAGCGGCGCGACTGAGGAGATAGAGCGGCGCCGCGGCGGTGCGAACGAGCGGCGCCTCCGCGTGCCAAACGGCATCGGGGAATGCGCCAAGGATTGCGTCGCGATTGACGCGAAGGACGTGGTGTCGGGCGTCGATCTCGTCGAGCACGAGATTCTGGTACGGGCTCTCGTCACAGAGCTCGTCGTCGAACGCGATCGAAAAAACGTCGATGGGTGTGGGCGAGAGCGCGGCCGCGACGAGGGTGACGACCGAGGAATCCAGCCCGCCGCTGAGATAGGTGCCGACGCGGACGTCGGCGTCGAGCCGCCGCCGGATGCTCTCTTCGAGGCGGCGACGAAGCTCCGTAGCGTTCGCACGAGCGTCATCGCGAACCGGCTCGATCGCTCGCGGAGGAGGGAAGCTCCACCATCGCTCGCGGTGCTGGCGTCCGTCTTCGATCGTCAATCGTTCGCCGGGTGTCAGCGTGCTCACGCCTTCGAACGCCGTGCGCGCCGTGGACGGGCCCCAGAACGTGAACGCTTCGTCGATGCCGCGCACGTCGAGCCGTCGCTCGACTCGCGGGTGACACAGAAGCGCTTTGATCTCCGATGCGAACGCGAGTTCGTCGCCGGCGATTGCGACGTGCAGCGGACAGATGCCGAATCGGTCGCGTGCGAGAAGGAGACGTCGCTTCGCGCGATCCCACACCGCGAGCGCGAACTGTCCGTCCAATCGATCGAGGAGCGCCGTGCCGCACTCCTCGTAGAGATGGACCAAGAGCTCGCCGTCCGTTCGGCTGGTGAATTGGTGGCCGTTCGACTCGAGCTCGGCGCGGAGCTCGCGCCAATTGAAGATCTCGCCGTTGAAGACCGCGCGCACGGTGCCGTCCTCGTTCCGGAACGGCTGTTGGCCGTGATCGAGGTCTAGGATGGCAAGTCGCGCACAGCCGATGGCGGCGTGAGAGTCGCGGAAGAGCCCGAGGTGATCCGGTCCGCGATGGTGGAGCGCCGCGCCCATCGACGTCAGCGTTTCGAGGGAGGGCGCGGGCCCCTCTCGAAGCTTCACGATTCCGACGATCCCGCACACGTCTATGCTCGTCCTTTCGAAGGCCGGACATCCACGTCGCGAGCGATGCTCCCGGACCGCTGCGCCTGTGGTCGTTCGCGTGGCGATTCCTGAGGTCGCAGCCTAGGTCACGTGGATGGGTCCTAAGCCTCTCGGCTGTTTTCGAACACACCGACCAATGAGCTTTGGCGATCTTAGCTCATCCGAGGCGCCCGCGTTGGATAGACGAGACAGCCCCGGCCAACGGGAAGCGCGGCCGACGCTCCGCACGCGCGTGGGCCAGGCTCAGCGCCCGGGCGGGGCCGCGCGCCCCGGCCCGCCGAGGCCGCGGATGAGCACCAGGACGGCCGCGGCGACGACGGCGACCACACCCAGCGCGATCAGCGAGAGCTTGACCATTACCGCGGCGAGGAGGCCGCCGATGATGCCCGAGAGCGACTCCGCACCGACCTGGAGCGCCTGGTTATTCCCCATGACGCGCCCCTGATCCCGCTCGTCGACTGACACCGACAGGAGTGTGGCGCAGGACGGCAGGCAGACCGCGAGCGCGAGCGACGTCAGGAACAGCGTGATCCACAGCGCGCCCTGGCTCGACGGAATCACGACCAGCACCATGAACACGCCCGTCAGCACCGCCGACCACACGGTGAGGGTCGGCATCGAAAACCGCCTCGACAGCGCCCCTGTGAGCCAGAGATTGGCGAGGACGATCGGCACGCCCACCCACGCGATGAGCTCGGACTCGCGTGATAGCCCGAGGTGGAACTCGTCGACGAGGTACATCGGATAGCAGCGGAAGAACCCGAAGATCGCGAGGTAGAGCAGGAAGTTCACCAGGTAAAGCGACCGGACGCGGCGGTCCGTCACCACGCCAGCGAGCGTCGCGAACGCCGCGAGGTAGCCGATCGACTGCCGGCGGCCGGGCGGATTGGTCTCGCGGAAGAGCAGCGCGAAGACCACCCAGAACGGCGTGGCCTCGGTGAACCAGCTCACCACCGACGGCTCGGCGAGCTTGCCGCCCGCGAGCGGCCCGACGATGTAGGCCAGGCTCACCGCCATGTAGATGTAGCCGAAGAAGCGCGCGCGATCGTCCACACCCACGACGTCGGCGATGGCGCTCTGGGCCGTCACGATATTGGCCTCACCGAGGCCGGCCAGGAACAGGCTCGCCGCGAGGAGAGGCAGGTTGGCGATCTGAAGCGCCGTCGCGATCAGCGCATAGCAGGCCGTCACCGCGGTGAGCGAGGCGAGGAGGACCGGCTTGCGCCCGTAGCGATCGGAGAGCGCGCCGAGGACGGGCGAGCCGATGAACTGCCCCGCGGGATAGAGGCACAGGATGAGGCCGAGCACGATCGCGCGGCGGGCCGCCGTCGCTTCCGGAGGGAGCATGGCGCTCCGCGACCCGAGCAGCATCGGCGTGAAGACCGTGATCATCAGGCTGTAGCCGACGAAGCCGAAGAAGATCACGACGTAGAGCGGCACGAGCGGGCGCAGTGACGGAGTGGGCGGCATGAAGGTCGCAAGCGTGCGCGAGGCCGAGTGTAGCAGATTGGTAGTCACCGCCAGGGGTCCTTGACTCTGATCGTCGGAAGAGAACATAGACATCATTACCGGGGTATGGCCGCCAGGGGGGGGCCGGGCGTCGGCCTCGGCGGCGAGCGGCCCGGCGAGGAGCACCGCACCAGTGCCAGCAAGGAACGCCCGTCGGTCCATCAGTGTATCCTCTTCGCTCAGTTGAACCATCCGGCCTTGCGAATGCGGTCCCGCTCGGTCAGGAGCCAGGGGACGTGTTGCTGGACCTCGCGCCACGCGTCGGGTGTCCACGAGAAGCTGAGCACGTACCGGAGGGCCACTGAGGGTCGCCTCCGCCCAAATCGTTTCAGACGTCGTACACGATGGTTGCTTCCTTGATCAAGTGCTCGACGTTCTCAGGTCACCCGGCGCTAGCCGATTGACGGCAACCACTAGCTCTCGGTAGAGCACAAGCCTCCCGCGGCACGCCTCGTCCTCGAGGGGCCCATGTGTGGCGATGTCTCGCTCGACTGCGGCCTGCGCGCTGTTGAGATCGATTGCAGGTATCTCATCACCGCGCCGCAGATGCTCGGCCAACGCCTCAAGGGCCGCCCCCGCGTCCATCGGCAGCCGGAGCGTTGCCTCATGAGCCGTCTGAGGGAGCGCACCCTCGTGGCGGGCGATCGCCAGCAGAACGAGGAAGACGCTCTGGGCATTGCCGATCAGCCGCTGGATGGCCATCGCGCCGCCGGCGTCGGACTCGAACTTCGAGGACTCGATGAAGCCCTGAACGTCCGCCACCTGCTGCGAGATGAGGCGGCGTTGTGCCTCCACCTCGCTCGAACGGAGACCTCCCGGCTTGGCGCACGCGAGCGCAAGTCCGGCGAGTGAACGGAGTACGTCGGCAAGGCGCTCACGCATCCGATCCGCCGCGCGGACAGGCCAGAGCACATGCTCCAGTAGGCCGAACACGATCAGACCGAAGGCGATGCCAATGAGGCGGTCCCGCAGGACCGTGGCACTGACCGCGGGACCGAAGCCCTGAAACACCGCTTTGTAGAAGGCGAGCCCGGTCTGGTACCCGCCGTACGAGACACGTGGCGTGCCGAAGTTGATCCACGCGGCAACTGCAGTGCCGGCGCCGAAGACCAGCCAGAAGCCGCCGATGCCGTCGACGTTCGGAAACGCGTACACAAGGGCGACCAACCCCATCACTCCCCCGAGGGCGGCGCCAGCGAACCGCAACAGGCCCTTCTGATTGCTCGACCCGATGGTCGAGAGCGACACGACAAAACAGGTGATGACCGAGGTGTAGATGCCCGGGTAGTCGAGCCCGACGAAGAGTATGTAGCAGATCAGACACGCCACCGTCCCCTTGACGGCGAACTGGACGTATTCGGGATTGGTGAAGGCATCGGGCAGGAGCAGGCCCGGCCTCGCTTCTTGGGGTCGCTCCGCCGGCCCCTGGATCCGGACCGCGAGCATGATCTGGTCGAGAGCTCCCTCCATGTCCGCGAGCGGCGGCCACCCTCTGGTGGTGGCAGCGGGACCTGAGAGTGCCCCCCAATCTCGAGGCGCGGGTCGCCGCCGCTCCGCGAACGCTTCTCTCACCAGCTCGCAGGCATCCCCCACCCGGAGCAGCAATGCCTGCGTGGCGGCATCCGGCGGCGATGACGACGCGAGCGTCTGGAGCGCCGCGGCATCCGTCACCAGCCGGTCGACCAGCGTGATGATCGCGGCCAGCTCCTCGTGACGCTGCCGAGCCCAGTTCCGCGTGAGCGAGGCGTTCTTCAGCAGGGCGAGCGGCCGAGACATGCCGGAAGTGGCGAGAGCGTCGAGGGAGGTGGCCGGAGGCGATGCGGAAACTGCCACGCCGGCGAGCCGGCGGACAGTCTCGGTCACGACACGGAGCCTCGTATCGAGCTCACGCTGCAGGAGAGTCAGCGGGTCGCCCGGCGCGAGCAGAAGCTGCACGCCGAGATTCACTCCGAGCCCGAGGGTCACGCTGAGCCAGAGCCAGAGGACGAGCTCGGTGAGCACCTCCGGCGATGGCGACGAGACGTCGGGAACCGTCATCACGTCCGGCAAGATCATCACGAGGGCGCCGGGGAGGCCGAGAGCGGAGCCGAGCGCGCCGATGCTCAGAACTCGCTTGAGGAAGAGTCCTCCGAAAAGGAAGGCGGCGATGATGCAGATACGCAGCCAGGCGATGTCGAGCGCGATCATCCACGCGAGGAGGGCCAGACCCAGACTGATGGTGACGCCGACGACCCCGAGGATCGAACCGAGGAGTGTGGCGGCCGTGTCCTCCTGCGTGATCAGATACATGACGATCATCACCACGAGGCCGAAAGGGATCCGGTGCGTCAGGATCGGGACCGTGGCGATAAGACAGGCCAGCGTAAGGCGAAGGGTTGCGCCGCCTCGCCCGGGCGTGGGCGCGAGCTCGCGGCGCATGAAGGCCACCCACGCAGCCACGAGGTCACCGATCCGCGCGCTTGAGCGTGCCGTGAACGGTAGCGACCGCGGAGGCGCCTACCCGGAACGATTCGTCGGGGTCCTCCACCTTGATGCGCACTGGAAAGCGGGCGGCGAGCCGAATCCAGTCGAGGGACCGCTCGACGCGCGGCAACCCGTTGACGCTGGTGCCATTCTCCGGTAGCACGGCCCAGCCCAGGCCGACGACGGTGCCGCGGAAATGCCGGCCGGGGTGGGACTGAAGATAGATGTCTACGAGCGCCCCGGCGGGAATGTGTCGGAGCTGTGTTTCACGAAAGTTCGCCATCACGTACCACGTGGCGATGTCGACGAGCGTGAAGACCTCAGTACCGGCCCGGGCGAAAGCCCCGATGGAGATATTGAGGTTCACGACCCGGCCGCTGAAAGGAGCTTGCACGCGAGTGTACTCGAGGTCCAGCTCGGCCGCGCGCACCGCTGCCTCCGCGGCGGCCACGCGGGCGTTCATGCCCGCCACCTGTCCGACGGCATCTTCCGCTCGCGCTCGCTCGCTCCTGGACTGCTGAAGGGAGGCCTCGGTGGCAACGTGCTGGGCGCGCGTAGCCGCCAGCGTCGCCACGGCCGCCCGCTTCCTGGCTCTCGCCTCGTCGAGAGCGGCGTCAGTGGCGAGAACCGATGTCCGCGCCTGCTCTACAGCCATGGAAGCCGAGATCCGCTTGGTGCGGGCTTCCTCCACCCGGTCTTCGGTCACGAACTGGCGAGGGAGCAGCGGCTCGAGACGGTTCAGATGGTCCCCGGCCTGCTTGAGCTCGGCCTGTGCCCGGCGCAGAGCTGCCTCGGAAGCCACCCGCTGTGCTTCCAGACGGGCAATCTCGGCGTCGGCGGCGACCGGATCGGTCTCTCGACGCCTGACGTCGGCCGCCGAGGCGTCGAGCTGCGCGGCAGCCTTCGCGACGCCCGAGGCGGCCGAAGAGACACCGTTTCGCAGCCCGTCGACTTCCTTCCGCGTCAGCGCGAGCGCGGCTTGCGCTCGCGCGAGAGCAATCTCGTAAGGACGTGGGTCGATCAGGAAGAGGAGATCTCCCTGCTCGACCTGCTGATTGTCCCGGACGCGAAGCTCGACGATGTGCCCATTGACCTGCGGCGCGATCCCCACGAAGTTAGCGCGGACCGTCGCGTCGTCCGTCTGCGGCCTCGTCTCCCATTGCAGCAGCGTCACAGCGACGGCAATCGCCGCAGCGCCGACGATGCCCGCCCCGAGCAGTCGACCAAGGACACGGCGGGTACCTGGGACCGACGGCACCTGATCGTCAGTCATGTCGCTAGACTCTGAAGAACGCCACCCACAGAACAAGGGTGACGAGGATGGCAAGACTTGGATAGACCAGCGCCCGCGGCCCCACATAGGGATCGATCCCCGTGCGTATGAAGAGAAGCCGCAGGAGCAGCGCCGCCACGATGCCGATCAGGAGGCACAGCATCCACGAGGGGAAAAAGGAGCCGATGATGTTGATCTGTGGCCCCATCACGCTCCTCTTCTATCGCCCCGGGGACTGACCCTGCGGAGAGTCGCCGGTGGTGAAGGCCAGCCCTGCTGAGGCATTCAGAAGCTGGAGCTTCGTGTCGACCTCGACGAACCGGGATCGGCTCAGCTCGCGGCGGGCGGCCAGGAGGTCGGTCAGGGTGCTGAGTCCATGGCGATAGGACTCCAGGATGGATTCGTAAGACTGCTCGGAGGCAGTCACGAGGGCGGCGGCGACGTCGAGCCGGCGAACGGCGAGGTGGACATCCGTGTACGCCTTCCATACCTCGCTGACGGCCCGGTCACGGGCGGCCGTCACTTCGTTCTCGGCGGCGCGACGCTCGGCCTCCGCCAGCTCCACCCGCCGCCGCGTGGCGCCCCCCTCGAAGATGTTCCACTCGAGGTTGAGCCCCACGCCGTAGCTGGGCTCGGCGGCTCCGAACCATCCGGTGTTCTTGTTCCCTCCGGTGATCCTTGCCTGGCCCGTGATCGAGCTGAGATCACCCACGAGGGACAGCGTCGGAAAATAGGCCGCCCGCGCCCGGCGCACCTCGGCCTCCTTGGCACGGACCACCGCCACCTTGGCGATGAGATCCGGGCGCTGCTCGAGCGCTCGCTCGATCACCTTGTCCACGGAATCTTCGAGGGCGGCCGGGGGCGGCAGCGCCGAAAAGTCGGTGACCTGAATCGCCGTCGTCGGAGTGACCCCGATGCTCTCCGCGAGCGTCACCTGCGCGTCACGTTCCCTGGCCAGCGCGTCCTCCAGATCGAACGCGGCCTGAGCCTCCTGCTGCCTGGCGAGGGACACCTCCGGGAGCGTGGCCAGCCCAGTCCGTAGCTGGTCTTCGGAGGCCTCGCGCACCGCTCGGGCGGCGTCGAGGGAGCTCTGGGCGACGAAGATCTTCCGCTGAAGACTTGTCAGGGCCAGAAACGCGCGCTGGACGCGGAAGATGATCTCCTGGTGCTTTCGATTGAAGGCCAGGTTGGCGGACAGCAGGCGTTCCTTGGCCGCGTCCAGGGCATTCCCCCGCCGTCCGAAATCAAGCAGGAGCCATCGCAGGTTCAGCATGGGAACAGCCTGCTGAAGATCCACGCGGAAAAATCCGTTGGGAGCGACATCCTTGGGTGCGGGGACGGCGACGCTCTTGTAGCCGCCGAGGGCCGCCAAGGCAAGCACCGGGAAGTATTCGCTCTGGACCAAGCCGATCCCGATCGCGGCCTGACGGGCTCCCTCCCACGCCACACGAGTCTCCGGATTGGTCCGCTGGGCGAGGTCGATCAGCTCGAGGAGATCGTAGCGCTTCTGTGGGTCGATGGGCACGCGCTCGGCTGCCTTGAGCACGTTTGTGTACTGCTGCAGAGTAGGTGGCCGCCAGGGCGTGCTCGGATTCGGGGCTACCTGACGGCTGAGTCGCTCGGGCATGCCGCCGTCGACGCGCGTGGACGGCGATGGCTCCGAGCGGCTCTCTTGGGCGGGCGCCGGAGGGGCGCAACAGATCAGCAGGACGCCGAACGCCGTCGCGGCCAGTGTTCCGACCGTCTCGCGAGACATCACTGGCAGTCCCCTGCTAGGCTCCGGACGAGCTCCGTCATCACCGCTCCCGAAGCAATTAATTGCGCCCCGTTGCGACGCATGAGGGCCAGCAGATACCTGCCCGCCCTGTCAACCTGCACAACCGCCGACAGATCCAGGCAGAGCGAGCGACCGTCGAGACTCGAATTGGCGGACCGCCAGCAGTCCTCGAGCTCGGTCACCCAGGCCCCGGTGAGGTTGCCTTCGAGCTTCAACCTGACCTGCGTCGGGCTGCGCTGTACCGTAATTCTGAGCATGGCGCTCCTGTCGAGCAGATCGTCGAGCGTGGCGGCGACCTCAAGACGTTCGTGCATGATGTTCGGTTCTCCTCGTCTGACGCCGGATTACAGAGGCAATCGGAGTGCCAGGCGTCAGCCCGTCCGCGTGGCTTCGCAACTCGTTGAGGCGGCAAGCCGATCGGGCACACCGGAGGCCCCGATCGGATACCCCGCGCCAAGACGGCTGTGCCAAGGGACTAGCAGGTGCCAGCCGATTGGCACTGGAGAAGCGCCGAAGCCAGCAAGACAAAACCATCGAGATCAGGCAGATCTCGGAGGTTTTGTGAACTGCCGGACGCCCGCTCGGCCGCTAGGCCGAGCCTCAGGCCGCGCCACTCACTGGCGGACTTGTTCAGGAGCTCCGGGCTCTTGAAGTTCAGGAAGAAGCCCTTGACCTTCTCGCCCCGCTTCTCGGAGATCTTCTGGGCGAGATTGTTGGCGCCCGCTTTGAGCTACGGTCTAGTTCGTTCGAGCTTTCACGCCCGTCTTGCCAGCGGTTATCGCCGCATTGGTTCCGGCTGGACGCCCAGCTCGCACACTCGATCGGCGAGATCCTTGAAATTCTCGCCTAACTGTTCGAGGGCGAAAGCCAATCCGAAGATCCGGTCGACCGCCTCACCGGACAACTCGTGCGTAAGCCCCAGACGCCGCACCTCAGCCATCGCCGCGGCGTAGTCGTCGAGCGCCTGCGCGACACTATCGAGCGATGGTGGCGACGTGCGCGCCACGAGGGCACCGTGGGCCGTGCGCAGGAAGGTCGAAATCTCGGCCGAGGCACGCGCCGCGGGCCCTGCTAGCCGGCTGCGCACCGGTTCCGACAGCGGCTCGATCATCGCCCGATCGACCATGGTGAGGTCATTGCGCAGCCGCCGTAGGGTACGTACGAGCGGCCCCGGGTCCGGCGCACCCGTCAAGTGGTGGGCGCGCTCCCGCACGGCCTCCGCGGCTACAGCCTCGACGCGTCCCACGGCGTCCCGGCTCCGATTCCTCAGTTGTTCGAGCACGACGGGATCAGGCGCGGCGGCGAGCCCCTCAAGGAGCGTCACGATGTGCTCAGCCATCACGTCCAGCGCACGGCCGGCCGCCTCTGCCAGCAGCCCGTGGGCACGGACCGGCAGCACGAACAGGGCGACCACAAGGGTGACCAGGCAGCCGAGGCCGATCTCGAGGATCCGGTCGACGCCAAACTTGACCGGGCCAGTTTGCTGGCTCTGCGAGCCGAGCAACACAATGATCGCGGTGACAGGCGCCACGCCATAGGCCGGCCGGAACGCTGCAAGGAGAGTCAAGGGCACGAGGGCCACCGCGAGCGCCATCCCGAGTGACACGATGCCGGCGTGAGGAATCGCGACGGAGACCACGACGCCCCAGACAGCCCCGCCGAGCGTACCGCCTAGTCGGTCGAGTGTCGCCTTCAGCGAGGCGCCCACACTTGACTGCATGACGACGACAGTGGTCAGCACCGCCCAGTAGACCTGGGGCAGCCCCAGTACGTGGCCGAGCGCGAAGGTGATCACTCCGGCGACGACACTGCGCAAGCCTAGTCTCAACTCGGCCTGAGGCCGCCGGCGCCACGAGCCGAGCCACTCAACCATTTAGCCTAGTCGCGCCGATGCTCAGATGTTCCGCAAATTACTCTCGATGGTGGCCACCTCGTCGATGTGACCGGTGAGCGACATCTTCGCCATGGACAGCGCGAAGCCCTCCGCCTGAGCGAGCGTGAAGTGCGAGGGGATCGCCGGAGCCTGAGTGACCGAGCTCCTGTCGAGCAGATCGTCGAGCGTGGCGGCGACCTCAAGACGTTCGTGCATGATGTTCGGTTCTCCTCGTCTGACGCCGGATTACAGAGGCAATCGGAGTGCCAGGCGTCAGTCCACCCGCACAGCTTCGCAAATCGCTGAGGCGGCAAGCCAATCGGGCACGCGGTGGCACCGATCGGATACCCCGCGCCAAGACGGCTGTGCTGAGAGGCTACCAGGTGCCAGCCGATTGGCACTGGCGAAGCGCCGAAGCCGGCAAGACGAAACCCCCGAGATCTGCCTGATCTCGAGGGTCTTGTGGACAGCGGGCGCCCGCTCGGCCGCTAGGCCGAGCCTCAGGCCGCACCACTCACTGGCGGACTATAGATACATCCCCGTCGTCATGACCGCCTCCACCTTCCGGGACTTCTGCTTGGACTCCCCCGTAAGCGGCTTGATGAAGACGATGCGCTCACCCTTCTTGCCCGCGATCTTGGCCCAGTCGTCCGGGTTCGTCGTATTGGGCAGGTCCTCGTTCTCTTTGAACTCTTCGCGCACGGCGTTGAGCAGATCGTCGAGGTTGATGCCCTTCTCGCTCGT
>WNFD01005057.1_pt1 | contig 16249 bp, 13 predicted proteins | sample 5400491 | NCBI WGS metagenome assembly WNFD01 (sample SAMN13153343, study PRJNA577476) | soil metagenome | isolation source: 120 cm saprolite under Douglas fir tree site 2 hole 2 replicate 2 | place: USA:California | collected 2015-04-18 | reverse complement strand
AAACCGGCTCTTGAGGGTTCAAATCAACCTCAGGTTCGACCCGAACCCAACCAAATCACCCCATCTTCAAGGCAGGATCGCCGTCATCAAGAAATCAGACCCCTGCGCAGACGCTCCCTAAGCCTTACCGCACGATTTTTGCGTTTGGTGTAGAGGACCTTAACCCGGTTTTCCGTTCCACGGCGCCTCAAACCCCATGATCTACTGCAGCTGGAGTGTAATGGCAAGGAAGGGGATGCGATGACAAATTAACTCGCCAAGGAGAGAGCATGATGTGTCCCGGTCTCACGGGAAATCCGAGATAACCACACCTTGCCTAAACCGTGTGACCTCGTAAACGAAATATGTGTCCGGGCCGTTTGGATGGCGCCGAAGCCGCAATCTGGCGAAGGCGATGGCAGCCTCTCGAGTCGCGGCCGTGGGCACGTATTTCTGTGATAAATTCCTCTAATCGTGCCGAAGAAGTCTGCGATACCTGCCGTGTTCTTGGCGGCCACACAGACACCTGGGCCGGGCAGACAGCAAATTGCAGCGCTCCTGGGAGTGCCTGATCGACTGGTTGGTGAGCCTGCTAGGTCTGCATAGCGCGAACGCCCAATGGAGGTCGGGATGAAACGCCACCGCAAGCAGCCAAGTGTAGCCCATTACAGCCGACATCAAAGGCGCAGTTGTAAACGTAAGGAGTCATATCGGAACTTGGCAGCCGCTCAACTTGTCGCCGCCAAGGCATCAGAAAGAGCCTGCGATACAATAGTGGCGTACAAGTGCCTCTTCTGTGATGAGTTCCATATTGGTCATCCAGGCAGAAAAGCCTCCGAGCCACAACTATAGCGTCAACAACCTGGGGGTAAATATCTCTTTGACAAACCCAAGACCATTTCGGCGGTTAGAGAGTTACCCCGAGATCATTCAATTCCAGAACTGTCATAGCCAGAGACTTCTTCGCGTATTCTGCATCGTCTAGTAGACATCTGAGGTTGTTCAGATTGACATGTGCGGCAGGGAAAGATCCGATGATGCTCGTTGGAAGGGTGCGTCCTGGCAGAGAGAGGGCCACCAATGCGCACTGACTTTAGAGGTTGGATCGTGACAATTTTAGGATCGATTCCATGCTCTTGCGCTGCACGAATGGCTGAACGCCGGCGCGTCCTACCCTAACCTCCAGCACTTCCACTTTCTGTGATTTACATAATCCGATCAGACAGCGTGAGCTTGAACGCAAGGTGCTGGCTATTGACGACAAGCGAACAAACGTTGTGTCAAACTCTTGGACAGAACGTTCTACAATCCTCCAAATCCCTCCTCTCTTATCTCCCCTAAGGAATCCAAGACCGATCAGAGTCCTTACGGCTTCACAGTCGCAGTTGAGCAACCTAGCTGCTTCGACACATGAAATAGAGCCCTCCTCTCCAGGCTCTACCTGACATCTCATCCAGACAGATAGCTGGGCAGATGAGATGAGAAGCCCTTGAACAGTTCCATCGACGCAACCAACTATTGATACTTCCTGTCTGAGAAGCTCATGGATGAACTTCGCTTTCTCTCTGGCTCCGTAGCGAGACTTGCGAAGAAAACTTCTTAATGTCGTTACGCCTTGGAGCTCAGGAATGCCCGGTTGTTCGGGAATAAGGGCCGACAGTCTCATCCTAAAAGCATTGACATCTCCCTGATGAAATCCTGGCAGTCCGAACACTTGATGTCGTACTTCGAATGCACCCATCTCCTTCAGACAGCGCAGCACCTCTACCGGCACTCCAATCTCTGCTGCCGCTTTTCTTATCCGGAAACATTTTCGTTCATCGATATTACCCATCTCTACAAAGTTTGCATCTCGGATGAACGTGGCGTGTGGCCCTTCATTCATGATCAGTTGGTTCCGCTGAACGTGGCGCTTGAAGGTTCTGGGGTCGATTTGAAGGTATCTTGCGGTCTCCGTCAAGCTGAGAAAACGCTTTTGCACTCTATTTTTCACACGTTTCAACGTTCTTACATCGACCCGGCGGCCGTCCCAATGATTGGAAATGAACTCTAAGAATGCAATTCGGAGGAAGTCTAAGTCCTCGATACGTTCCGTGATCTTTCTCCCAAATAGGGAGGTATACAGTGGTGCAAACTGCTCTCTGATGTTGTGTGATTTTTCTGTTCTACGGCTACCCACGCTGTGTAGAAGGTCGAAGAAATTGTTCGGCCACGCGGCCAGAACGTTCGCCGCTGCAGTCATGAGTGCAATGTCGTCTTTGTCGTACGCTGGGCTTGCACCCATTGTCATAGAACATGAACCCAGAAGGGTAATGATGGAGAGCAACGCGTCAAGATCCAGTCGACCCAAGTCATACACCGGCAAAGTTGCCCCACAGTCTGCAAATGGCAAGAGTCTCAGAACCTTTGCTCGGACTACCTCGAGCAAACTACAAAGAGACATCGGCATAGATTCAGATGCATTGCTGTGTAGCTTTGCTCCGCACTTACACTGAAGCAGTTCCGGGCGATACCAACTCATTTCACTATTGCAAACGGAGCAGTGCGTTACGGCCCAGCACAGATGGATCGGGCATCCAACCATGTAAGCCAAGTCCCAATGCGCCTCAATGAATCCTCGATTCAAAACACATAACGAGCATATTCTCGGACGAGAGAAATCGAGATTGCCCGCGCTTATAGAATGATCGAGAAGACGACACTCGTTCTTTGGTCCAGTCGTGGAGTAAGCCAGTGCGGATAGCTCAGTAGGCGATCGCTTCGTTATTGCCGCCAACTTAGTGAATTTTATTCCTGTTCCTCGACTCTCATGCTGTTCCATTCCAGCTCGTGAAAATAGGCTCCAAATACTATCGAAGCCATTTGCTTGGCTGACACGAAGAAGATATCCGTAAAAACTCTCGGTTGGTCGCGGAATTGGGTGTCGCACAAGCACATGCTCATGGCCACATTCAGTCTTGGTATCACGCATACACTTCCGCACTTCTTTGCCGGGCCCGGCGCCTCAGTGTAGCCCGATGCAAGAAGGCCTCAAACTTACTGATCTTCGAGAGATCAGCGTGATTTTTGCCTAGTCTCAACGTGACTATAGAGATACCTTGTCTAGCGCAAGATTGAAATATTATACGATTGGTTGTATTGAAGGCGGTCGCGACTGACGTGACGAACGTGTATGTTCTAATAAATTCTGCGATGGCAGCTTCACTAATCCACCATGCAGGTCCTCTTCGAATGCCGTGCAATAAACCGCGTCCAATCAATAAAGGGATAGACAGATGTGAACACCGCAGGGACATTGCGGTTTCAACACTAGACCTAAAATTCTGAGGATGACTGACAGCATCACGGCCCTCTTGAACATTTGTGCTGATAGCGCGGATGGTTTCGTCGCGAACATGAGCCCGGAATAGACTTTTGGGGATGAGAAGACCTCCCAGGGTACTGTCTGCACGACCTACAACCTCGATTTCTCCCCTCACCACGAGACGAAGGAAATTCACCCTAACTTCAACTCTCACGGATCTACAAGATGCGATCCAGTCAAATCGAAGGAGAGAACGCGAAGAAACCTGGACAGCAGCATCAAGGGGAGCAAGGCTCTGTAGCTTTAGGATGAATGCGCGAATGTCGACTTCATGCCACCCAGCCATGCCCTTAGGAAGGTGATTAACCTGAAAATCTCCACTAGCCTTAAGACCTCGAAGTATCGATGCTGGAACACCGATTTGTGAGGCTGCTCCCTCGAGAAAATAGATCTTGCCGCCAACTCTCGTTAATGCGGCAATTGCTGCTAAATCAAAGTATCTTCGCTTCCCTCGTCCTCGCTGGACGTCGACAGACAAAATGTTCTCGTTTTTGAGTATGCGTGCTGCGGTCTTCGGATGAATGCCACATCGGGCTGCAGCTTTACCCAACGTAAGAAATTGCTCGGCGCATTTGCTATTGGGCGACTTGCCGATCTCTTTTCCTCTTCCTCCGTCGACGTTGTTGTTGAGTGCAAAGGATGAGAGAGCATGTTTCATAAAAGCTATGTCTTCTCTTGGAGTGATTCCGAATTGAAGGGAGAAATAAATCTTCTTCAACCTGCCATTTGTTAGTTTCATGGGAGCACTTCCAGTGGGGCTCGCAGTGAGTCGCTCGAGTAGACGCTCAAAGTTAGTTGGCCAGTCGCTAAAGATCGCTGAGGCAATCGGGACGATACGCTTACAGGAGTCGGGCGTCAGTTGCTCTCTCCGCCTTGACTCCATTCTTCCGAGCATTCCGATCAGGAAGAGAATCGAACGAAGCTTCATGCTGCCAAGCTGATGGGATGGAATACCAGATTCATATTCGATAGCGGATTGCAGACCCAAGACTTTTCGTCTTATTACGTCCAGAAGGTCCGTCACGGCAGTGCCCGCGAGCGGAAGACTGCTTCTTAGCAACTGGGCGCCACATACACATTCAGATAATCCCGGCCTACGCCACCGCAACGCTTGGTGGCAGTGCGGACAAATTTCAACAAGCATCTTTTTATGTATAGGACAGGCAATCATTACGGTTAAATCGAAATAGGCTTCAAGAAATCCTTGTTCCTTTGCACACTCTGGGCACAATTTTGGTCTAGTCAGCGAAAGGTCTTGTTGTCTTACCACGTGATTGAGTAGACAGTGCTGACTGCGCTTCTTCGCATGCAAGTGGTAAGCGATAGAGAGCATACTGGCCGGAAAGCATTTTGTTAACTTCGCCACTTCGGTCAACTTATAAGACTGTCGAAGATTGGCAGGACGAATTCTCGCACGGGACAGAATGCTGGTAGGTGTCTCGTAGCCGTTCTCTTGGCTTAGTCTGAGTATGTAACCTAAAAGGCTTTCCGTGGCATGATGAGCGGGATGACGCGGAAGTAGATATCCGCTCATGATCAATTCCTCACTTCCCTGTGCGACTGGCTGATCTGGACATACGTTTAAAAGGCGTGAGTGGACGGCTCTCTCGTCGCGAGCTAAGAGCCGTGGGTGGTAGACCAATCATTGCTGCCACATTCAAAACATCGAGTGTCTCAGCGAGTTCGAAATCAGTACAAAACGGACGCCACGCTTTTGCTGCAACCTCATTTATGAGCGCAATATCAAAATCTTCCATGTCAAGCTTCGTCTTTTTCTGTATTACCGAATGGACAAGAAGCTCCGACAGAAGGTTCTTCAAGTATCCGATGAGTCCGCCGGTTGCACAGTAACAACGAAAGGCCCATGGCTCTTCGTGGAAGCGTGGAACTCCGCAATGCTCACTAATGACTTCGTAAAATGTTTCTAAACATGCAATAAATTCATCTCTTTCGGCATCATTTTGCCATGAAAACCTTGGGAGACGGATTGGCGCACGAAAACGCCTCGCCAGTTGCTCATTTTGTTCAATAACGGCTGAGCACTCCGGAAGTCCAGCAACAACTAATACACACCGAACATTGTCGACCAAAACCTTGAGCCAGTCAGCCACGTGGTGCCACACCACATGACCGTGTTTGTCGTAGAAATGCTGGAACTCATCTAACATAAGAAGTACGGTACCGCAGTTTCTCATGAGGACCTGGATACGCCGGGTCAACTCGTTTTCTGTGTACCGTCGCTCGTCGCTCTTGTCGATGTCTTTCAGGATGAGATCTCCAAGACCTTTTATGGTGGGTTTCGATGGCACGGAGACACGAATGATCGGGATATGTAGCCCGTCTGGACCCCGCGAAGGTTGATGACGTTGATAGACGTAGTCCAAGACACGGCTTTTACCCGATCCAGACGGGCCGAGGAGTGCAAAACAGACAGGCTCTTGCATTGCCTGAGCCGACTGAAAAAACATCTCAACGCGATCGGTTGCTGCCTGGAAGGCTTTATGGGGAATGAGAACATCATCCAAGAAGGTAACCGGATTAATCATTGCGGCTCCTCTGCTGGATGATTGCCTTATAGCGCGGTCTGTCAGGCGAGAGATAAGATCCTGAATTCAGTGCAACGCTCGTCTTGGGAGGATGAACTACATCCCCCGCCGTAAGGGAGTGAGCGTCGAGGCGGTCCCATTCCTGAACCAACTTTCGCTGGCCTTCCAGTAAACGCCCCACTCCTCTTTGAGGTCTGCGACGCATAACCGAATATTCTTCTTGAAATTTGCGCCGAATTTTTTCTTTCGATTCGAGATATCCATCAGGGGCATTGTTCGGGCGGTTTGCTTGAAAAAGCTTATGCTGCCACAGGCTTATCCCATTGGCGTACACGAAATTTAAGGCCTGTGCTTTGATGACATTCTGTTTAAAGAGGACGTAGATCATTCCAACGTCACTCTCATCGACCCGAATCTCAACCTCCAAACGTGATCCGTGACGATTCCGCAATTCACTTAGAGAATCCGAGTTGTACAGCAATCCTTCAAATTCAACTCCCTTATGGGATAGAACTCGTTGATGAGGGCGTCCCATGATGACATCGAGCGCTTCGCGATCTTCGGGCATACGAATGTCTTCAGATTTTGCATTTTCCGTCCACATTTGAGCTGGAGGTATGCCCAGTGTGCGATGTCGCCTCTGGTGGTAGACATCACAAATCCACATATGCATCGCGGCTTTCAGAGTAGAAAGTCTCACTGTCGCGAAGTGGTCAGGATTATAATCGCCCTTTTCGAAGATGTTGCTAAACGTCGTCCCAGGTGTACCGTGGGCTACTTCCCTATTAAGGGTTCCGACTAGTTTCTCTATTTTCCCCTTAAACCATGCCTGCTTGCGCGGGGCGTAGTGAATCTCAATGCCCAATCGAAAGCATGCTTGCTCCAGAGCATCCGAGTGGAACTCGAGCGCTTGATCAACACATAGTTCCCTCATTACGCCGTATGCCGGCCAGTCGTTACGTATCTCTGGATATTCCTCGCGAATAGAGAACTTTGGCATAAAAGCACGTTTTAAGCAGAGCGCCACGGAAAGGTAACTTGGAGGGACGAAACCGACATAAATACCTAATACACAGCGCGTGAAATCATCTACGCAGAGGGTGATGTATGGCCGTCCTAAAGGCAGCATGTTCTGGTCGTCAAGGACAAACAGATCGAGAGGGGTATGATCAATTTCTGCTCGCTCAAGGGGCGCAGTCGTTACTCTATGTCCCTTGACCGAGCGAAACCGTACGATTGCGGCCTGACGTCCATACCGAGCGGCACATTGATCAAACGCGGGGATTGCATGCTGTAGTCGCCTTAGGAGGTATCGGGTGGGCATCGAGAGAAGGGTTTGCCCTCGTTGTTTTCGAACTTCGTTATCTTCCTTCACCCTCTGCTTTGCGTAATCCATCGCGTCCTGAAGAGTGTTGCGCTCCCTCGCCAGATAGATCTTGTCAATCGCTTCTTCGCAAATCTCAATCAACTCGGGTGCGCGATTGCTCGATCTCCGACTCTGCTTGTTTAAAAGCGCATGCAGGTCGCTTCCATAGGAGGCGTAACGGCATCTCCATCGATAGACGGTGATCCAACCTGGCGGCCTGCTAGCTCCTGCACACAACAATGCCTCCGATGTCACGTTCTTATTCAGATCAATCCAAACATTGGCGATCGCTTCCTCAAAAGCAACCTGCGAAACCGGAAGGTGCTCAACAGCCCGAATATATTTCAGTCGCAGACTTGCGGATGCTTTCTCGCTCGATGAAAGATCAGAGCGCAATTTCCTGATTTGGACATCTTCTTGTTCGATCACGAACTTGAGTTTGCCATTTGCGTAAAGACGCAGAAGAACATCAGTTTCATGTTCGAGTATCCGGCCGTTTTTGGGATTCTCGAGTTGCCAACAAGTATTGGTAATCTTGCGCCGAAGGACATACACGTGATCGTCGATCATGACGCGAACGTTGCGAGCTAGGGAAGCTGCACCCATGTTAGTCACCCGTAAATTGGCAGAAAACTCGTGTTCGAGGAGAGGGGCTTCGCATGGTCCATCGTTAGTACGCGCTCAGTAAACGTGCTGACCTCAGGCATGGCATCCAGTATTCGAAATGCATTGAGTTCGTTAATCGATTCCCACTGCACCATTCTGCCCGCTTTCCAACTCGGATATTTACCGGTTGCACGTGCTCGAGAGCGCATTACAATTCGGCGCATTCGCAGCTGGTCTCCTGAGCAAAACGTGATCCTTCGAATGTTGCCAATTTCTGGCAGGACAGAACCGTGAAAAACGGATGGCAGGATCATTCTGACCAATCGGAAGACAGGAAGAAGAACGATAGGAGTGGTCGCTGATTCTGGTGACAGACACAGAAATAGCAGAGAAACCCTGAGCAAGAAGATTTCTCGCCTTGGGTGAAATTGAGGCGAGATATACAGCTTCGAAGAGTCAGAAATCGCGTATTGGAACCAAGACTGGGCTCAACCGAGCTAGGGAAGGAAGGCAAATTGATTCCGCCGAAAGCAGATTTGCCATCTTTCCACGGCGTTCGAAGGCCAAACCATACGGTCTGCTCGCATTTGGTGAGGATTTCTGCCCTCCCACGTTTCGAGATTAGTCAGACAAGGCGATGGACCTGCAATTGCACAGATTATGGTGCATTTCCCATGCCGTTGTCACTCTTTTTTTTGTGGAAGAAGCGCAAATCAAGAAAGTGACACCACACACCATTCGCAAGACGTAATGACGCGGCAAGTATCGGCCAGCAGCGCCCTCGAATTCGGTCGATCTTAGGGTAATAAAGTACTTGACTCAGCAGGCATTTGAGCCTTGGCTTTCTTAGCAGCCTCAAGACGGCGATCCAGTTCGGCCTTAGAGACGGACATGATCTTGTCCATAGCTTTGTCGAACTTCTCGAATTCTTCTGAGTGTTTGCCCTTTGTTGTCATTGGCAACCCACCTCGTCATCTTCGTAGGCTTCACGGATCTCTTCTTCTGTCATTGGGGCTTCGATACGCTTCACAGCACTGAACTGGGTTGTCCAATCAAACCCCTCGTTACCAGTTCCTCGCCTACTAGTTCTAGTGAAATGATTACCACTTCTGTCCATCCACTTCAGCTTCAAGCGAAGCCCACGCCAAATTTCCACAGTCTTCCCTTGAGGTCGCTGCACAGCCTGATAAGCAATGTGACCTGGCCCCTCGCTGCCCAACTCTATGATTGAAACGGAGTCGGTGCTACGGATTGGGAGCGCTGATCTATATCAGACGCGTTGTTGAAGATAAGACCAACGAACTGATCGAAGTAGCCGCAACACTGTCGGAGTCGCACAACATAGACGCGGTTGTCATTGCCAAGATGAGGGGAGCGGCAAACTCCAAGACTTTTACTCCTTACGAAGAAAAGCTGAGGATCGCCGCCACGATCTTTCCGGACAGCCTCAAAGTCGGCAGCGTCAACCCTCTTGGTAGTCTCTATAGTCTCGTCAGCAAAGGCATCCATGGCCTTACAGAGAATGAATGCATCGATGCGTTCGACACAACGGTTGACGTATTCGACTACATTTTCACCAACCTGAGAACACAAGTTGCTGATCGCAAATCCTTTATCGAAAAGGTCAAGAGACTCGGTTAGGTCTTCTCCCTTTATAGGTCGCACTCCCACGTTATGGGTCAACCTACAGTGCGCTGTAGTTTGACGCAGAAGTTGAACATTTTCTCAATTGACATCGTGGGCAGGACCCTTCCAACTCAGTTCGCCAGGCTTTACCTTCTCCGATTTCTTCGACTTGACCACTACCGGGACATCGAGTGCGCCAGCAGCCTTCAGATCCTCTTCGGAGATCAGAGGTCCGGAACAGATTCTCTCAAGCAGTTCAGCCTGTTGTGGCTCAAGTTCGACCAGGAGCCCGAGAACGTTGAGGACGTCGAGCAGTTCGGTCGTGTATTCAGGGAGCCAGTGATCGGGCTGGATGTCGCCCAGCGTTGAGGGTGGGCGGCGGTCTCCGATGATCGGTCGTTCGCGGTCTTGTTTGCGGTAGCTGAACCACTGGAGGAGGACCTGTTTGCCGGAGACCTCGTAGCGCCAGACTGTTGGAGGGACGTTGTCAATGAAGCCGTGACCAACTAGCAGGCGGTGCTTTGCTGCGTCGTAGTTGAGGGTGTCCGGCATCTCGGAGGGATCGCTGGAGATGGCACCACCTTTGGGGAGGGACGGTGGTTGAGTCATGCGTGGCGGGCTTGATGGACGGCCCTGCGTGGGGTCAGCCATGCGCTCGCCGAATGTGTGCAGCCAGAGCACTTTACGGCCCAACTCGCTTGCTTCGGTGAATAGGGCAGGATCGGCGGTGAGGGGGATGCGCAAGCCAGGTGTAGAGAGGTCATCCTGGAAGCGGGCGGTATAGGCGGGATTCGCGGCGACGGCGGCGATGTATGAGAGGAGATCTTCGGCGTTGACGGTTTGGCCGAGGGTCTTAGCCATCTGGTTCAAAACCCCCGACTTCACGTTAGATTTGCTACCTGCGCTGTCACGCCAGAGGGGAAAAGCACGACCACCAAATGACCCCTTGTAATGGTGGAGGTCTGGAATCAGGGCTGTAAAAGTAAGCGCTGGCCCTGAAGAGGGAGACTCTTCAGCGAAGGCTGTCATGTATATCTGGTCTTTTGATCTTGAGAGCCAAAGCTCTGGATTTGGCCTATTAATTAGGCGCTTATCGGGAATGATCCATTGGCGATCAAATGATCGAAAGCCATAGCGTACGGGTGGGACAAGAGAGGAGGGGTCATCCGCGACCGACCTGGTTTTGAGAGGAAAGCCGTGCAAGGCATCTGTTAGCACCTTTGTGCTATGCCGGTCTCCGTTCATATGCGGATGGAAGAGGATATCCATTTCCGCTAGTGGTACGGATTTGAGCTCCGTCCAACGCTCTTCAAGAGAGTTTGCATCTGGGGCAATGATCCATGTTCTTCCGGGCATGACGCCGGAGCCGTTGTAGAGAAAGAGTTCCTCAAGTGCAGGAAAAGTAGCCCAAGCACCCTGTGAGACAGGAAGGAAAGGATCGCGCCAGCCTGATGGGCAATTGATCCATGCTCCGTCGTCGAGTCGAAGTTTGGCGAGGGCGGCGAGTTTATCCTCGCGGCGGCCTAGGGGCAGAGCGCGGAAATGGACAGTGGCGGGCTTCTCAGGAGTAGTGGCACTGGAGCGAGAGGCCATGACGATGCAGACAGGCTGCTGGACACCTTGGAAGATGCGGGTGTTGACCTCTGGCTGGTGGCCTTCGGGGGAGCAGTCGATGACCCAGATGTTGTCGCAGGTGCGGCGGAGGTAGTCGCGCATCTTTTGGAATCCGAGGCCGCTGAGGAAGCCAGCGGCGGTGATGTAGCTGACGATACCGGAGTTGTGCTGTGGGTTCTGGTCGAATACCTTCCAGGTCGCCCAGCGCCAGAAGTAGATGTAGAGGTTGTGGAGGTGTTTGCTATGAACGCCGACGCTCCACTCGGACGGGGGCATCCATGCTTCGAGCGGGGCGGGGTCTTTGGAGTTAGCGGTGCGGTGCTCGACCCAGCCGCCGAGACCTTTGGCCTTTACCTTGTAAGGAGGATTGCCAAGTACAACAGTGATTGACTCTTCACGTTTGATCTTGTTGGCGTCCTTTCGTGACTTGCCAATCTGGGCAAGGAAGCCAGGAAGCCACTCGGCGTCGTTATAGGGGTCGCCGAGCGTGTCCGTAACGTACATGCGGAGCGGAGTAGCGGATGCCGAACCGGTGAGATCGACGACCTCGGCCAGGATTCGGAGCTGGGCGACAGCGAATGGGCCGAGTTGCATTTCGAAGGCTATAAGGCGCTGGAGCGCGGCCTGGATGGCGGCTGGAACGGCCCCCTCGCCTTCGCTCTTGCTGACCCGCTGTGCAATCTGGCGAAGGACACCGAGCATGAAGGTTCCTGTGCCGGTTGCGGGGTCGGCGAGAGTAACGGCAGGTGCGGCGAGGCCCTGATGGAGATGGAAGCTATCGCCGCGAAGGGCTTCGTCGACGAGTCCAACCATGGCTGAGACGACCTCGGGCGGGGTGTAGTAGGAGCCGGTCTGTTTACGGAGGTCGTTGTCGTAGACGAAAAGGAAGTCTTCATAGAAGTAGAGCCAAGCATCGGGCTGGCCCTTGCTGATCTTGCTCCAATCGACTTCGTCGAGAACACGGGTAAGCGTTCCGAGAGAGGTCTTGAGGGTAGCCTGGTTTTCCGCGTTGTCGGTAAGGAGGCGGAGGGCTGCACCGATGAGGGTGCTGGTGTGGCTGAGCTCTGAGGCAGCATGCTGGAGCCCTGCGGAGAGGGAGATGTTTTTGGCGCGGGCCATCAACATACCGAACGTGACGGCCTGAGCGTAGCCGTCGGCGAAGCGCTCGTTGGTTGCATCGGGAAAGAGTATCTTGCGCCAATCGGTAGCCAGACTGGTCAGAGCTTCGCTGCCCAGGTCGAGCTGCTCGGTCACCTCATCGCGAAGGAGGCGGCAAAGACGAGCGGTGGTGTGGGCTAGTTCTTTGGCGTTGCGCGGGGGGATGGGTTTCCATCGGAGGAAGCCCACAAAGAGACCCTGTAGACCGGGCGGCGGGGCGAGCTTCGCGCCTGAGGTTTCAACGTCACCGTCCAGCTTGAGAACGGTGCCAACGATCTTGCCGTCCTGCCAGAGGCTAAAGGCGTTGCCATCGGTGTAAATCAGATTTGGAAGGGATTGGAGCTTCACCCATTGTGCTTTGTCGTGCGGATCTGTGAACTTCCTCGGGTCCGCGCCTTTTCCGGGGGCCTTAAGCTCTACGAAGCCAACAAGGGCCTTGTGGACTGTAACCGAATAGTCAGGCCGAGTCTTGAGATCACTTTGTGTGGTTTCTCCTACGGCGACAACCGCACCTGCTGAAAAGTTTGAGATTTCTGCGATTTCCTTCAGCAGATGCTCGAATGGAGCGCGTAGCTGGTCTTCAGGTTGGCCTGTCGCTGAGGGATTGTTAAGCTTTGCTTTGGTGGTGGACCCGAAGGTAGCAATAGCCATTTCTATGGTTGACTTCATTCGCTCTCTACTCTGCTGTGCGTGAATTGGCTACTAATGATCGCGATCTCGAACCTAGGAACTCGCCTGAACCTCTTGGGCTGCTGAAGCCAAGGTTACCTGATTTTGCCCATCGAGCATGTGGAGAATGCAATCCTCGTTATCCAAACCATCACTATTGTTCCGACAGCCGAATTGCGTTAGGCTCCAGCAACATTAAGGCAGCCCAGTCGCCCGCTTCTCACTGATACCACCGGCTAATGGAGCCGCCTCCGATGCAGCACCGCAGATCGGCCCGTGGTGTATGAGGTGACCGTAGCCGATGGAGGCATCGTTGGCCGGACAGTTATAGAGACGTGGCTTACTTTCTCGCCTCGCTTACTACCCGCTACCCAAGCCAACTACCACGAAAACGGGCAGTCTGAAGCTCGATCCCATTTTATGTGTCCAGAATCCCAGGTTATGTGTCAACCTACACGGTGAACATCCGTTGCATACGGCATACTGCCTTCGGGCTACTATCGGTGCTAATCTTTCACGAAGGGCTGCTCCCCCTGCAGGCCGCGACTGGAGGGTCACTAAACGATCAGGCAGCGCCGTCAGGGAGCTCGATAGCGGGCAGTGGATAAAATCGCGTCGCAATGGCGCTGGCGGCTTCCTCTGTTACAACGTCATGGACGAACTTTCGCTTAGCAACTCGGCGGATGCATCGCAACCCGGACTCGTCATAAATTTCCAGTTTCGCCAAGAAATCACCGCCTAGATCGATGTACACCGGGCAGGTGGCATCGAGCCAAGTACGCCGAGGTCTAATCCAGTCATATTGGTGATGTCCCCTATATGCCTCATTCACCTCTGCCTCGATCTCGTGTATGCCGTGCATGTAGCCATGCCGCATAGTCGCCTTTGTCATGTCAGGCTTTTCCAAAACTCCCTCCGACAATCGCATAAAGAGCCCGCGTGCGGCTCCCTACATTGGGCGCGTCGCTTTGAGCCACACGATGTCCTGAGCCAACTCTGACGCCGGATGCGGTAGCAGATGGCAAATGTCAAAGTTATTGCGGAAGCCCCTGCCGTCAACAATCCATATAAGGTTTTGGTAAAAGGATTCACGAGACAGGCGCTCAGCGTCGTTCATCTGGGAATGCTGAACCTCGATCACGATGCCTGTGGGCGTCACTAGGTCAGCTCGGTGGATCTCGCCGTCAGGCGCTGTGTATGAAATCTCGCGGCATTCTTCGGGGAATAGGTTCTTCCATTCACGGTGCCAGGCAGTTTCGTTTTCCCACCAAGGGTCACAATCTTTGCGGCTTGCATGTGCCCAATGATGCATGACCCGGGAACCGCATTTAGCCACGGTCGGCGAACCGCATGTTGGGCACTCTCCGTGCCCTCCCGGGAATGCTTCACGTCGTGAAGTATCTACCAGCGCGTACTGCAAACCTCAACCTCATGTCGCGTTTCGGATCGGCGCGAGAACAATGGCTTAGTCAGCTAAAGCTGGGAGCTGTTTAGCCGGAACTCAATCTCGTAGGTCATGAATTTCACATGGCTCAGGGTAGAGAGTGCATACAAGGCCGTTTTATCGAGCTTGTGAGAAATGATCAACCCTTGGACAGTTTTTCTGTGGGGCCGTCCCAGGTGCTTTTCAACCCAACCTATATAACGCAACACCTGTCCCACAGTCGTATCCGTACTCTGATCCCGCTTGAGTTCTATCACCAGCATTTTGGATTCCGTCTTATGGACCGCCAAAATGTCGATGGGCCCGACATCGGTGGGGAATTGATTTCCGGCTTCAGGGTCGTCTTCCGTGCTGTAGATCAGCCACTCTTTCGCCAGATCAGTCCGTTCCCAATTCTCCAGCAGGAAGTTTTCCAGCTGCCTCTCCAAAGCGAAGCGGTTTGCCGCTTCGGACTGCACCTCGACAACTACTTGCGGCGCGTCGACGTTGTCGTTTGCGGTGCCGTCGGGGTCCAGGATTGACCACCATATCGCATCCAGGGTCCAAAAATCCGTTCCAAGATCCGTCTTGAGCCGTGCGAGCAGGGCATTTACTTTGGCGTACTTCGAGCCGATGCCCTCTCCTCTGTCGAACTCAGGCCATATTCCGATTTCACGTAATGCTGACTCAGACGTGTTGTTCCACACGCCATAAACATCGGGATATGCCACGGTCAGGATGCCTGTCGCGGTGCCTTTGCCTAGCCCGTTGACGTTATCGAGCGCTTGACGGAATCGCTCCGTGATCGGTTTGCTCTCGTCCAGCAGAAGAGCAAGCGCCGCTCGCAGATTATCCATATCCGCTGCGGCCTGAAGGCCTTTTCTATAGAGGCCGCTCCAGTGACGATTGTTCTCGAAATATAAGAATGAGGTGTACTCGTCTTTGGAAAGGTTCGCCACATGGTCCGGCGAGAAGATCGGCCTGTACCTTGCAAACACCTGGTCCCTGGTCGCCACAATCTCCTCATAGGTCCTTTGCCCCGGCTTAATCCTGAGCATGGCGACACGGAGACTGCCGAGGGCGGCTGAATATGCAGATTCGTTCGGTGCGGTCACTTCAATCCTCGATCTTGCGGTGCTGATCTATGAGAGCCTGTCCATCTTAGATCATGCCCTAATGCTCAATATGCCATCCCTCCAGACAAGTCGCACCCTTTTCATACACGAATGGAAAAAGTAGATGTCGTGACGAACAGACCCTTGGTTGCCTTATGACGATCCAGACTGCCGAAGAAGTCGCGGATCGCTCCCGGCCCGATGTTATTGCCGAGGCCATACCGCTTGGCCTGAATGTACACTCGGTCCAATCCCAGTGGGTCTTGGTCAATCACCCCGTCAACCCCGTCATCGCCGGAGCGGCCGAGTGTGCGCCCTGCATTCTCGCTTGAACCGCCATATCCCATGCTTAGCAGAAGAGCCACAATTAGTCGCTCAAAGAAATCGGGTGGAGCTTGCCGAATACGATCCGTTGAGATGACTCCCAAGACCGCACTTGTGGAAGCCTCTGGTTCATTTAACCAGGTGAAGTTTCTCCCGCATACACAAAATTCGCTTGCTGGGCCTCACATATGCTGAAGGCAGGACCTCTTGGTCCGACCTTCAGCATATGTTCATGAGATCGCATCCTTAAACTTTCAAGTTAGTCGACAAAACTTTCACGATAATCGACAAAACTTTCATTTTAGGTGGAAACCCACAACAGCTTCATCGGATAGTGGAATGAAACCTAACTGCAGCCGCTGGTGCTTCCGCATTCCATGCAGCGGTAGCAGGAGCCGTTTCTTGTCATGATGGCTCCGCAGGTGGCGCAGGAGGGGGCGTCGCCCATGTCGTACATGG
>WNFD01004995.1_pt1 | contig 16249 bp, 16 predicted proteins | sample 5400491 | NCBI WGS metagenome assembly WNFD01 (sample SAMN13153343, study PRJNA577476) | soil metagenome | isolation source: 120 cm saprolite under Douglas fir tree site 2 hole 2 replicate 2 | place: USA:California | collected 2015-04-18 | reverse complement strand
CAGGCGGTGATGGCGGTCAAAGCAGGCGCCGACATGATCGCGCCGTCGGCGATGATGGACGGGCAGGTGGCGGCGATACGTCGCGCGCTCGATGCCGCAGACCACGTGGACACGCCGGTGATGGCCTATTCCTCGAAATTCGCGTCGGCGTTTTACGGGCCGTTCCGCAAAGCCGCCGGCTGCGATCTGATCGGCGATCGTAACGCCTATCAGATCGATCCGATGAACGCCCGCGAAGCGCGGCGCGAGTCGAGGCAGGACATTGCCGAAGGCGCGGATATCCTCATGGTCAAGCCGGCGATGCCCTATCTCGACATCCTCGCCGACCTGCGGCGGGAGACGCTGTTGCCGCTCGCCGCGTTCCAGGTCAGCGGTGAATACGCGATGGTGAAATTCGCCGCGGCCGCGGGCGCAATCGACGAGCGCCGGGCCGTGCGCGAGACGTTGGGTGCGCTGAAGCGGGCTGGGGCGGATCTCATTCTGAGCTACTTCGCCCGCGACGTCGTGATCGAGGGATGGTGAGAGAGTTGGAGCTACCTCGTTAGTCTCCAGCGGCTACTCCCGATGCTTTCTCACGCTTTGGCTCGCGCGCAGATATAACCCCTAGACTCTAGGGAACGACCGTTGTGAGCCGGGGCAAAGATGGGAACGACAATGGACCACGACATGCTCTTCAAGCCGCGGCTTGACGGTCTACGAGATGAGGGGCGCTATCGCATTTTCGCCGAGCTCGAGCGTTGCGCCGGCCGCTTTCCGCGGGCCTTTGATCATCGCATCCGCGACGAGATCACGATCTGGTGCTCGAACGATTATCTCGGCATGGGGCAGCATCCCGACGTGCTGGCGGCGATGCATGCGGCGATCGACCGCTCCGGCGCCGGCGCCGGCGGCACGCGCAACATCTCAGGAACCAACCATCAGCATGTCGAGCTCGAGCGTGAACTCGCCGATCTGCACGACAAGGATGCCGCCCTCATCTTCACCTCGGGGTATGTGGCCAACGAAGCGGCCCTGGCGACACTCGCCGGCGAGATCCCTCACTGCATCGTCTTTTCCGACGCGCTGAACCACGCCTCGATGATCGCCGGCATCCGCAACAGCCGCGCGGAGAAGCGAATTTTTCGCCACAACGATCCGGCGCACCTCAACCGTCTTCTCGCGGCGAGCGACCCGCGCTGTCCCAAACTCGTCTGTTTCGAATCGGTTTACTCCATGGACGGGGACATCGCGCCGATCGCCGAGCTCTGCGACGTCGCCGAACGCCATGGCGCCATGACTTATCTCGACGAAGTTCACGCCGTCGGCCTCTATGGACAACGCGGCGGTGGCATCGCCGAGCGCGATGGCGTCATGGACCGCCTGACCGTCATTCAGGGGACGCTCGGCAAGGCGTTTGGTGTCATGGGCGGCTACATCGCCGGCAGCGCCGCCTTGATCGACTTCGTCAGAAGCAGCGCCTCGGGCTTCATCTTCACGACGTCGCTCTCGCCCGTCCTCGCCGCCGGCGCGCTTGCCGGCGTGCGCCATCTCAAGGCAAGCGGCGTCGAGCGCGAGCGTCATCAGGAGCGCGCCGCCACGCTGAAGCGCCGCCTCGCGGCGGCCGGCCTGCCGGTGATGCCGTCGGCCAGTCATATCGTCCCGATCCTCGTGGGAGACGCCCGGCTCTGCAAGGAGATCTCGGACGATCTCCTCGATCGGCATCGCATCTATGCGCAGCCGATTAACTATCCGACCGTGGCGCGCGGCACCGAACGTCTCCGCCTGACGCCGACGCCGCTCCATTCCGACGCCGACATGGATCGCCTGGTGGCCGCCCTCATCGATGTCTGGGCGGCGACGTGCGCCAGGAAAGTCGCTTAACGGAGAGACGACGCCTAGTGCGGAGACGCGCTCGCACGCATTGGCACCGCGTTTCGCCAGCCGCCCGAGAACATTGAGAGGTCATGTCGCCCGATGCACCGTTTCGCCAATCCGGGCCGGTTCATGCGAATGAGCGAGGCCAGTCTACCCTGGCTCGGCGTTTTAACCGCCGCCCTGCTCGTCGTCGGCCTGATCTTGGCGCTCGTCGTCGCGCCGCCCGACTATCAGCAGGGCGACAGCGCCCGCATCATGTTCATTCACGTTCCCGCCGCCTGGACGGCGCTTTTCGTCTACGTCCTCATCGTGCTGGCGAGCGCCTCGTCGCTCATCTGGCGTCATCCGCTGGCGGACCTCGCGGGTCGCGAGGCGGCGCCGATCGGGGCGGGTTTCACGCTCATCTGCCTCGTCACCGGCTCACTCTGGGGGAGGCCGATGTGGGGCGCGTGGTGGGTGTGGGACGCGCGCCTGACTTCCGTCCTCATCCTCTTCTTTCTCTACCTCGGGTATCTCGCTTTAGCCAATGCGTTCGACGAGCCGACGCGCGGCGCCCGCGCCGCCGCCGTCCTGGCGCTCATCGGTGCGATCAATCTACCGGTCATCAAGTTTTCCGTCGATTGGTGGAATACCCTGCACCAGCCGGCGAGCGTTCTTCGCCGGGGCGGGCCCTCGATCCACCTCTCGCTGCTGGCGCCGCTCGGCGTCATGGCGGCGGCCTTCACGTGTTTTTTCATCGCGGTTTGGTTCGTGCGCATCCGGGCCGCCATCCTCGTGCGCAAGATCGCGGTCCTCGGCCAGATCGAGGGCGCCCAGATGGACGAAATCATCGAGCAGCGCGGTGTCGCCGCCGTGCCGGCGCGGTGAGGGCGGCATGATGCGAACTCTGCTGAATTTTCTGGCGATGGGCGGGTATGCAGCGTTTGTCTGGCCGGCCTACGCCGCCGCGGCCTCGATCATGACCATCCTCTGGTGGACGAGCATGTCTTCCTATCGCCGCCATCGCCGCGAGCTTGAGTCGCTGCAGCAGGGCCGGCGGCAGCGCGGCGGCGCGGCATGACGCGCAAGCGGCGCCGCCTCTACACCGTGCTTGCTGGCATGGCCGACAATCTTGTCTTTTTTTACAGTCCGACCGATCTCAAGACCAAGCCGGTGCCGGTCGCGCGCCAACTGCGCATCGGCGGTCTTGTCGAAGAGCACAGCGTGGCGCGGGCGGCGGATGGCAAGACAATCGCCTTCCGCGTTACCGATGGCAGCAATACGGTGGGTGTGACCTATGGCGGGAGCCTGCCCGACTTGTTTCGCGAGGGGCAGGGCGTCGTTGCCGAGGGCATGATGCAACGCGACGGCATCTTCCGTGCCTCGAACGTGCTCGCCAAGCACGACGAGAACTACATGCCGCCGGAGGTCGCCGAGGCGTTGAAGAAATCGGGCCATTGGCAGGAGACTGCGGGCAGGAAGCAATGATCGTCGAGTTCGGTCACTACGCGCTGGTTCTCGCGCTCTTCCTGGCGCTCCTGCAGGCGAGCCTGCCGCTGGTCGGCGCGTCGCGCGGCCAATTCGCCCTGATGGCGCTCGCCGACAGCACGGCGGTTGGTCAACTCGCCCTCGTCGCCATCGCCTTCCTGGCGCTCGTTCATGCCTATGTGACGTCCGATTTCTCGGTGCTCAACGTCGTCGAGAACAGCCATTCGGCAAAGCCGCTGCTCTACAAGGTGACCGGCGTCTGGGGCAACCACGAGGGCTCGATGGTCCTCTGGGTTCTCATCCTCTCGCTTTACGGCGCAGCCGTCGCTCTCTTCGGCGGCAATTTGCCGCCCGCCTTGCGCGCCCGCGTGCTCGCCGTCCAGGGCATGATCGGCGCCGCCTTCCTGCTCTTCATTCTCTTGACCTCCAACCCGTTCATCCGCGTCGCGCCGGCGCCGGCGGACGGCAACGGGCTCAACCCGCTGCTCCAGGATCCCGGCCTCGCCTTCCATCCCCCCTTCCTCTATCTCGGCTATGTCGGCTTTTCGATGGCCTTCTCCTTCGCCGTCGCCGCACTCATCGAGGGGCGCGTCGACGCCGCCTGGGCGCGCTGGGTGCGACCGTGGACGTTGGCTGCCTGGTGCGCCCTGACCTTCGGCATCGCAATGGGCAGCTGGTGGGCCTATTACGTGCTCGGCTGGGGCGGCTGGTGGGCATGGGACCCGGTCGAGAACGCCTCGTTCATGCCGTGGCTCGCCGGCACCGCCTTGCTGCACTCCGCCATCGTCGTCGAGAAACGCGACGCGCTGAAGGGCTGGACGATCCTTCTCGCCATCATCGCTTTCTCGCTGTCGCTCATCGGCACTTTCCTGGTGCGCTCGGGCGTGCTGACCTCGGTACACGCCTTCGCCGTCGATCCGGCGCGCGGCGCCTTCATCCTGGCGCTCCTGACGGTTGCCATCGGCGGCTCGCTGACGCTCTATGCGGTCCGCGCACCCGCGCTCAAATCCGGTGGGCTCTTCGCGCCGCTGTCGCGCGAGGGCGCTCTCGTTCTCAACAATCTGCTGCTGGCGACGGCAGCGGCGACGGTGTTCCTCGGCACCCTCTATCCGCTCTTCCTCGACGCCATCACCGGCGAGAAGGTCTCGGTCGGCGCGCCGTTCTTCGCCGCCACCTTCGTGCCGCTGATGGTGCCGCTGCTTGTCACCTTGGTGTTCGGCCCGCTCCTCGCGTGGAAGCGCGGCGATCTCACCGGTGCGCTCGGCAGGCTGAAATTCGCCTTTGCCGCCGCGGCTCTCGTTGCGCTGGCGACGTTCTGGCTGGAGACCGGCGGGCCGGTCGGTGCCGTCTTCGGCATGGCGCTGGCCGCCTGGATCTTCATCGGCACCGCACTCGAATACGCCGAGCGCATCAATCTCTTTCGTGCGCGGTTCAGCGACAGTTGGCGGCGGGCCTGCGCGCTGCCGCGCGCCGCCTATGGCATGACGATCGCGCATCTCGGCGTGGCGATTCTCGTCGTCGGCGTCACCGCCTCGGCCTGGCAGGTCGAGCGGGTCGAGACGGTGCGCCCGGGCGACAGCGTCGATGTCGCCGGCTACAGCTTCCGCTTCGAGGGGACGCAACCCGTCCTCGGCCCGAACTACACGGCGCAGCGCGGCCGCTTCACCGTGACGCGCGGCGGCGCTCCGGTCACCGTCATGCAGCCGGAGAAGCGCTTTTATCCGGTGCAGAGGATGCCGATCACCGACGCGGCCATCCACACCAACGGCTTCGCGGATCTCTATGCGGTGATGTCCGAGGAGGCGGGTGACGACGGCGCCTGGGTCGTGCGACTCTACTACAACCCGCTGGTGCCGTGGATCTGGTTCGGCGCCGTCATCATGGCGCTTGGCGGTCTGGTCAGCTTGAGCGACCGCCGCTTCCGCATCGGTGTGCCGGTGCGCCGGGCGCTGAAGCAGCCGGCCGCGCCGGCGCGCGCGTGAGGACGATCGATTTGCGCCGCCTGCTGTTCATTCTTCCCCTCACCCTCTTCGCCGTTCTGGTGGGGTATTTCGGGCTCGGCCTCTCTCGTGACCCGTCGGTTCTGCCCTCGGCGCTCATCGACCAGCCGGCGCCGATTTTCAACCTGCCCGGGCTGGGCGACAGGCCCGGCTTGGCGAATTCCGACCTTGCCGGCAGCGTCACCCTGGTCAATTTCTTCGCCTCGTGGTGTGCACCATGCCGGGTCGAGCATCCGTTGCTCATGCGTCTCGCCGCCGAGGGCAGCGTCGCGCTCTACGGCATCGACTACAAGGACAAGCCCGAGGAGTCCGGCCGCCTGCTCACTCATCTCGGCGATCCCTACCGCCGCATCGGTGTCGATGGCGATGGGCGGACGGCAATTGATTTCGGTGTCTATGGCGTGCCAGAGACCTACGTCCTCGATCGATCCGGCCGCATCCGCTACCGCCAGGTCGGCCCAATCACGGCCGAGGATTACGACCAGAAGATCCTGCCCCTACTGAAGCGACTCGGCGCATCATGAGAAGCAGGATTGGCCCACCAGGACACCAAGGCAGGTTAGCTTGCCGGTTGCAGGGTGCCGCGTGTGATTGGCATCTGATGGCGCTACGCGCCAGAATCCTTCTTGGCGTCTTGGTGTCTTGGTGGTTACTCCTTGCATCGACAGCCCCCACCCTCGCCGTGCTGCCCGCCGAGCGGCTGGTCGATCCGGCGCTCGAGGCGCGGGCGCGGGGGCTCAGCCAGGCGCTGCGCTGCCTCGTCTGCCAGAACCAGTCGATCGACGATTCGAACGCCGATCTTGCGCATGATCTGCGCGTGCTGGTGCGCGAGCGGCTGGTCGCGGGCGACAGCGACCAGCAGGTGCTCGTCTATCTGACCAGCCGCTACGGTGACTACGTCCTGCTCCGCCCGCCGGTCAAGCCGGCGACGTGGCTGCTGTGGTTCGGTCCGCCGGCGCTGTTTATCGTCGGCCTCGCTGGGGTCATCGGCCGCGTTGTCGCCCACGGCCGACGCCGCCGAACTTCCGTCGCCGCCGAGACGGCGGCGCTGAGCGAGGACGAGCGGGGTCGGCTCGTTGATCTGATGAAGAAAGGCGCCGTCCAATGATGTGGCTTCTCCTGGCGGTTCTGGCGGCGGCGGCACTCGCGCCTGTAATCCTGCCGCTCCTTCGTGCGCAGACGCGGGCGGCCGGGAACGGCGAGCGCTTCTCGATCTATCGCGATCAGCTGGCGCAGCTGCCCGACGACATCAACCGCGGCGTGCTCGAGGCCGGACAAGGCCCGGCGGTGCGGCTGGAGATCGAGCGGCGGATGCTGGCTGCTGCGCTCGTCGAGGACGCGGCGGAGGGCGCCAAGCCTATTGCCGCCGGAGCGATGCGCGGCAGAACGGCGGCGGTTCTGGCGACGGTGCTCGCGGGCGGATCTTTCGCCTTTTATCTCAGTTTGGGCTCGCCCTCTCTCGGCGAGGCGAGCGGGGGGGCCGCGGTCGTCGCAGGCCGCGACGCGGCGGAGCGCACGACCGACGCCGCCCCGCGGGTGCAGCGGCCGGATCTGGTGGCCAGCGTCGCTTCTCTCACCCAGAAGCTTGCCTCCGGCGCGGACGGTGTCGACGAGTGGCGCCGCCTCGCCCGCATGCAAGCCGAGCTCGGGCGTTGGCAGGACAGCGCCGAGTCCTATCGCCGCCTGGCGGCGCTCACCGGCGGGTCGATTGAAGATGCGGCGGGGTACGGAGAGGTCCTCGTTCTCGCAGCCAAGGGCGTCGTGACGCCGGCCGCGCGCACCGTATTCAGCGGCGCGCTGGTGCGCGATCCGAGCAACATGTCGGCGCGCTATTACCTTGGCCTCGCCGACGTCCAGGCAGGAAACCCGGTGGTAGCGATCGAGCGCTGGCGGCAGCTTGAAGCCGATGCGCCGAGAAATTCTCGCTGGTTGACGACGTTGCGCCGGCAGATCGCCGCGGCCGCGTCGATGGCGGGCATCGACGTGCCGCCGATGACGGCAAGCCCGGCGCGCTCCTCCTCTGGCGTCGCCTCGTCCGGTTCGCCATCCGCCTCGCCGGCGCAGCCGGAGAGCCCGCCAGGCGTCGCCTTGACAGCGGCTTCCGAGATCGCCACTGGGACCGCTGGGCCCACTGCAGACGATGTCGACGCGGCGCAAGCTTTGCCGCAGGACCAGCGATTGACGATGATCCGCGGCATGGTCGACCGGCTGGCTGCGCGCCTCGAGACGACGCCCGATGATTTCGACGGGTGGCAGCGTCTCGCCAGATCCTACGGCGTTCTCGGCGAAAAGAGACATGCGGCGGCCGCGGCGGAACGCGCCGCCGCGCTGCGGCCGAGCAGTGAGACGCTGCTCGAGGCGGCGCGGGCGGTGTTCGCGGTGGAAGGCGCCGAAGACCCCCGCGTGAAGCTGCCACCCTCGTTCGTCACGTTGTTGCAGCGCGTTCTCGCCCTCGACCCGAATGAAGCGGACGCCTTGTGGTATCTTGGGTTGGCGCAGGCGCAGGAGAATAATCTCGAAGGCGCCTCACAGTACTGGCGCCGTCTGGCCGCTTCGTTGCCCGAGGACAGCGAGCGGCGCAAGACGGTGAACGCCGCTCTCGCCGCAATTGAATAGGACCTCCGAAAAAAAATCGCACGGCAAAAAGCCGCCTGTTCCGCGCAATCGTCGGCGTCACGCCGCTCGAGAGTGCCGTCGCTTGGCTCATGATCGCCAGCGTTAAGCTGCTCTCGCGTAGGCTCGCAGGGCATTATGTAGGAGCGCAAATTATGAGTCAGGCTCTAAGAAGATGAGAGATATCGCGGCGCGGAACCGGCGGGAGATCGTCGGCGCCAAGCTAAGTCGCCGCGATCTGTAAAGCTCGGCCTGCTCACCGCGGCGGGCACGCTGGCGCTCTAGCTGTACCATTCGCCTAGGTCGGCAATGCAGAAGGTACCTTACCTTCTCGGTATCGGCGCGCGCGTCGCGGAGAGGAGCCTCGGTCGGCGCGCCGTCGCTCTCCGCCGGGTCTTCCTCCGCAGGTGCGTGGCCGGGCCCCCCAGAGCTCTCGAACCAGGAACTAACGCTATTCGAGGTACCTCCTATGAGCTCTTCATGGCCGCATTCGCTTGTGGCGTAAACCACGCCGTCCCGTATTCTGAGAAGGCGCAATCGGCGTCCCTGTGAACTGTGCCGCGTCAACTGCGAGCGAAGAAAGTGTCGGCATCATTCCTCGGCTTCCGTCCAGACGCGAGCTTGCCGGTCCGTTTCTTTGGGATTGACTCATGGTCCGATCTTCTTATTGCGGCGCGCGACGCCGGCGGAGCTTGCCCCTGGTTCTGTGCCTGCTCATCGTGGCCGCGCCCGGCATTGGCATCGCGGGCGACAAAGCCTCGTCGCGGATGGCGGACGACCCCGTCCTTCTTTGCGTCGTTCCGCCCGCCCCCGGAAACCCGCCCACCGCGGGCTTCTCGTGTAAGGCCGGCGGACTAGGGGACGTTGATCTCGATCAGCGCTATCGTACTGGAAACAGTCCGCTCGATGTCGCGCCCGATAAGAGCAAGCTCTTCATGGTGCTTCTGATGCTCCGCAGCACGAACGGACGGTACCCCTTCCTCGTCCTTCATTGAGCCTTCGCGGGCCGATCAACGAAGAGAATTGATGCCCGAAGCGCCGCGCCGAAGGGGCTACCACTCTTACCGAGAGCGCTCCAGATCCAGCACGTAGTGCTGAACCTCGAGCGCAATACAATCGAAGCGGTGGAGCACATCGAGTCGCGCGAGCTGCTGATCATGACCGTCGCGCCGCGCGGTTCGGAATCGGCGGTCATCAAGGTCGTCGATACCGGGCCGGGCATCGCGGCTGACATCGCAGAGCGGTTGTTTGATTCCTTTCGTTTCGACAAACGTAGAGAGTGCTCGGGCCTGCTCTGTTAGGTCGTCGAAGCGCATGGGAGTTGACGTGCTGATGGCGCAGTGTCGGCTAGTCGCCGAAGGGCGCAGCGGATGAGCCACCGCCACTTCCCGGGACAATGCCCGCAGACGGATACCCCCAGTTGTCTTGTCCCAAAAAAGCGAAGTCATCGGCCTCGATATTGCGAGGGGTAGTCCTACCTCGTTTTTGCGCGCGGGAAAGTGCGAATCCAATAAGCCCTTTGCGCCGTTGCAGGTAACCCAGATGAAGTAGCTCAATTGACCCAGATCATGGGGAGGTAGCCATGGCGGGGCGGGGACGCGAGACCGTAAAAAAAATCTGCGGGAGCGCCGCTCTGGCGATCGCCGCCTTGGCATTGTCGGGCTCCGGCCCGACGACGGCCCAGACAACGACGGGGTCGCTTTCTATCGATCATCCGGGTGCCAGATTTTACCAGTACGCGCCCGCGATCGTCGTGGAGGATGGGTTCGAAAATCTCTTCACCTGCGAGAACGTCGTTTCCGGAGTTATCCGCGACAACATCGTCCACCGCCGCTATATTCCGCGCCGCTTCGTCCCGGGGGGCTATGTCAACGGCCGCTTCGTCGCGGGTCATTATGCCGAGGGCCGCGAGGCCCATGCCGACATCGCGCTTCGGCCGTCCGACGATCCTCAACGCTTCGACAGCGTCCATGTCTGCGACCCGGAGATCGTGGCCGGAAAGTTCTTGTACCGTGGGAGCTCCTATCACTACGCCCTTCTCTACTCGGCGAACAACAAGCCGAGCGCCTTCGGGAATCAGATCGGCATCGCCTTCGCCAACAGTCTCGATGGGCCGTGGCAGCGTGCCGCGGAGCCTCTGCTGGCTTTCGATTTCGGCGGCGCCGAGCGCGCTTCGTGGGGGGTCGGCCAACCGGCGGCCGTCAATACGGACCGCGGGGACGGTTTTTTGCTGTTCTATACGCAAGGGGGCCACGGCCGGACGCAAACCCTGATGAGCCATGTGCACGTGCACTCGATAGCGGATCTGAGCGACCCGCCTTTCATCGTCGACGCGCCGCTCTCGGTGTCCGAAAGCGGCTTGCAACAAGTCGATGGATGGACGCGAGATTACCTCAGCAACGCGGCGTTCGCCTATTGGCCCGCCTCGAATGCCTTTCTCATCGTGCGGCCGCAGCGTCCTCTTCCCGCTGGCCAGCCGACGTTCCTTGAGACGCAGCAGGAGATCGACATGGTCGGTGGCGTGGATTTGCTGGCCGGCAAGGGAATCTGGCGCAGGCTGATGGTCATCGGCCCCTCACTGACCGGGGCGCCGCGCAACCACAATGCCGGTATCGAGAAGGATGTCTGGGGAGCGATATCGGACCCGCGCACGCTCGCCGCCTTTGTCACGACGAGCGACGCCTGCGCCGACCCGCTACTCTGCTTTCCGCAGCAGCTGTGGAGCTATCGTGTTCACCGGTACAACATCCCTGTCGCAGCCGCACCGTGAACTCTAGCGAGCTGTGCCTGCGCGGCACTACGGTTCGGCAGTTTCACCCGTCGGCTCGCTTGAGTGTGTCGACATGCAGGGTTCACCAATTAGGGTAGAACCGTGGACATAGTGCGCGCCGTCTCCGCGAAGAGCGTACGCGGTCACGGCGCAGCCGCCATCGGGCGCGCTGCCGACGCGCTGGGGCAAGCGGGACTCGGTGCGCTGGTGAAAGGGCCTGGCGACGGGAGCTGGCCATAAGGAGGTGTGATCAGACGGCCGGTGCAACCTGACGGCCGATAGCCCACAGGAGATCCGCCATCTCACGCGCGATGTCGGCGATCACGACGGGCAGCTTCTTGCCAGCGGCGCTGAGGCGGCGATAGAGAGCGCAAAGCCGGATCTGCGCCTTCCAGGCGATGTCGCGGACCGCATTCAACCGCCGAGGAGAGTCGAAGCGCCGCATATCGCCGATCTCCGCCGCGAAAATCACGACGACCAGGAACGACGCACCGCGCATCGCCTGATAGGCCTCAACTACCGGTGCCATCGACCAGTGTGGTCGCATCCTCGGGCAGGTGGCGCGCCGTTGCCCGTTTCGTATGATCGCGGCCAACGACTTGGCCGGGTGGGTTCGAGGACGCCCACGTCAAGAATGTTAACTCATCGCAAGGATGGATGAACCGACGAGCAACGGCGATCGCCCGTTGGTCGCTTCTGTCGATGGCGAGCTCGTTGCCGAGGCCTCCCGCGTGGCCAAGGCCTCGCTCGCAAGGGATGCGCGCCGGCGAATGGCGGCGGCCTTGGCGCGGAGGCGAACCGGCCGGCAGGGCAGGGGACTAATCCTTTTGCCCATTGGACGACGCTCGGCCTTCGGGCGATAGGAACAAGCGAGGGAGCGACCATGGATCAACAGGTGCACGAGCAAGTTCTGCAAAAGCCGATGCTGCGCTGTCTCGCCGGCGAGACGCTCGACCGCCCTCCGATCTGGCTGATGCGGCAAGCCGGACGCTATCTTCCTGAATATCGCGACGTTCGCCGCGGCATTCCGAGCTTCCTCGATCTTTGCTACAGGTCGGATCTCGCGGTCGAACTGACGTTGCAGCCGATCCGGCGCTACGCTTTCGACGCCGCCATCCTCTTTTCCGACATTCTCGTGGTTCCCGACGCGCTCGGCCAGAAGGTCGCGTTTCACGAGGGAAGGGGGCCCGTTCTCGAGCCTGTCCGCTCCCTTGCCGACCTTGCGCGGCTGCGCCCGGAGGGCATCCACGAGAAGCTCGCACCGGTCTACGAGGCGGTGCGGCGTCTTGCCAAGGCGCTTCCGCCGGAAGTTGCTCTGATCGGCTTCGCTGGCGCACCATGGACGGTCGCCACCTACATGGTCGAGGGCGGCACAAGTCGGAGCTTCGAGAACGTTCAGCTCTGGGCCTATCGCGATCCCGCAGGTTTCGCCAAGCTGATCGATTGTCTTGTCCTGGCGACGATCGAGTACCTCTCGGCGCAGATCGCCGCTGGCGCCGAGATCGTGCAGCTCTTCGACTCATGGGCCGGAATCCTGCCTGAGCCGGCGTTCCTGCGCTGGGTGGTCGCGCCGACCCTGCGGATCGTCACGGCGCTTCGGCGGCGTCATCCGAGGCTGCCGATCATTGGTTTTCCGCGCGGCGCAGGGTTCCAATGCGCTGAGTATTTCGCCACGACCGGCATCACCGCGCTCGGCCTCGACAGCACGATCCCGCTCGATGTGGCGCGCGACGGGCTACAAAATGTCGGCCCCGTACAGGGCAACCTCGACCCTCTTCTCCTGGTCGCCGGCGATGCGCCGATGGCGGCCTCCGTCGCGGCGATCCTGGCGGCGTTCTCCGGAGCTCCCTTCATTTTCAACCTCGGTCACGGCATCGTCCCGCAAACGCCCCCGGAGAATGTTGCGGAGCTCGTCGCCCTAGTGCGCGGGGGCTGATCTGCGGCGATGAGCCGAACCGCCATCGTCCTCTTCAATCTTGGCGGTCCGCATCGTCGCAAGGCCGTCCGGCCGTTTCTCTTCAATCTCTTCAACGACCCGGCGATCATCGCCCTCCCGCAGCCGCTGCGCTGGCTAGTCGCCTTGCTGATCTCGGGGCGTAGCCGCCTTGCGCGAAAAGCTGGCCCTGCCAGACCTTGACAGCGTCGTCTGCTATCAAAGCCGGGTCGGGCCGCTCCAATGGCTCGGCCCCGCCACTGATGCCGAGATCAGGCGTGCCGGCGCCGACGACGTCGCCGTCATCGTCGCGCCAGTGGCTTCTATCTCCGAGCATTCCGAGACCAAGGTCGAGCTCGACATTGAGTATCGCGCCCTCGCCGAGCGGAGCGGCGTTCCGGTCTACCAGGTCGTGCCGACCGTCGGCCTCGACCCGTTGGTCATCGCCGGTCTCGCGGCGATGGTGCGGCAGGCGGCGGGGACGGGAGTGCGCTGCGGCGAAGCCGGCAGGGTTTGTCCGAGCTCGTTCGCGCGCCGGCAAACGTCCCTGTGCGCCTTCGACGGCGAGTAGCGAGTTCACCTCATCTATTTTCTCGTCGAGAAGCATCGCCGCCGCGATTACGTCTTTTTCGAGCAGCGCGGTGGCCCCTGGGTTGTGGCGTTAGATCGCCGCCTTCTCCATCTTGAAGGTCTCGAAGGTCTCGCGGGCGCTGCGTGCAATCGTCTCCAATTTACCCGGCCCATCTGCCATCGGAATGACCCGATAGTGGTGGGCAACGAACTCGCTGATCCGCGCCGCCTCCAGTGCGAGCGCAAACCGCAGGTCCCCCCGACGCCGGTGGTCGGCGTCTTCCGTGATTCGCTTCAACGTTTCCATCTGCTCTCGTGTCGCAGCGAACTGCTCATCGGCAGCGGTACGGGTGGCCTTTGCCTGTCTCAGGCCGGCTGCGTAGGCCATGAGTCCCGCGATCAGCGTCAAGATGCCGGCGAGGAGGCCGCCGAGATCCGTGAGAATCTGATAGACATTGGCAACCCCCTAGTAAGTACTGCTCTGACCCATTCATTGTCTCCCTGATATGGCCGCCCAGGCACTGGCGATGACCCTGGCCCGACCGTCGGGTCGTCGAGGGTCAATGGACCAAAGAGGTCGGGTGCGACGTGGTCTCTTGCGGTGGATGGTGCGCCGAGCTCGAACAGCTTTCGCGACGTGGCAATGATCGACGTATGGTCGAAGGGGGTAGGGTGGACCTCGGTGCGCAATGCCCCGCTGGTGCGGACCGCACACAGGCGCCCGGGGCATGAAAAGATGACAGGCGTTTCAATAGCTATCTCGTCGTTGGATGGGTGGCGCAAGCTAGCCGTTTGCGCCATTGCGTGGGCTCGGGATGAGGTTCCATTCTGCGCCCCCCAACGCCAAACGGAAGTTTGCCGATGCCCTGTCTCTTTGCAATCGTCGTCATCGACCTCATCGGCTTCGGTCTCGTCATCCCGCTACTCCCGTTCTACGGCGAGCATTTTTCCGCCAGCCCGCTCGTCGTCACCTTTCTGATGTCGACCTATTCGCTGTTCCAGCTGTTCGCCGCGCCGCTCTGGGGCCGTCTCAGCGACCGCCACGGGCGCCGCCCGATTCTACTCGTCAGCCTCGCCGGCGGTGTCGCCGGCTATCTCTGGCTCGGTGTCGCCGATGCCTTGTGGATGCTGTTTGCCGCCCGTGCGATCCAGGGCCTGTGCGCCGGTAACATCGCCGCGGCGCAGGCCTATGTTGCCGACGTGACGACACCGGAGAACAGGGCCAAAGGCATGGGCATAATCGGTGCCGCCTTCGGCATCGGCTTCATCATCGGCCCAGCTCTCGGCGGAGTCCTCGCCGGCAGCAACCCGATGTCGCCCGATGTCGCGGGGCCCGCGTTTTTCGCGGCCGCTCTCTCCGCCTTGGCTTTTTGCGCCACGCTGGTTTGTCTCAAGGAGAGCCTTTCCCCGGCGTTGCGCGGGGTCAAGCGCCGCAATCGACGCGATGCGGTGACGCGGGCGCTGCGTCGTCCGACGCTGCGTCGCCTCCTTCTGATTTTCTTTGTCGTCGGCTTCGCGTTCGCCGGAATGGAGACAACCTTCGCGTTGTGGGCGGCGCGGCGATTTGGCTGGGGCGCCGCTCAGGTCGGCTACGTGCTCGCGTATATCGGCATCTGCTCGGCGGTGGTGCAGGGCGGCCTCATCGGCAGGCTGAGCAAGCGCTTCGGGGAGGAACGGCTGCTGGTCGCAGGGATTCTCTCTCTCGGTCTTGGTCTCTTCGCCATCCCGTTCTCCGTGGGCATCGCCGCACTCGTCGTCGCGACCGGTCTCCTCGCGCTCGGCATGGGCATGACGCAGCCTTCGATCAACAGTTTGATTTCGCATCGTGTCGCTTCCGGCGAGCAGGGCGAGGTGATGGGTGTCGTCCAATCCTTCGGCAGCCTCGCCCGCATCCTCGGCCCGGCCTTCGCCGGCGTGCTGTTCGGCGGCGTCGGTCCGAGTGCGCCTTATATCGCCGGTGCCGCGCTGATGGCTGGGGTCCTCACGCTGACGCGCCGGACCGTACGCGGGGAGGCAATCCTGCCGCTGGGCGGCGCGAGGCAGCAGATCGGCGGCATCAAACCGCGCTAAAAATGCGAGCGCTGCGGGGCCGCATGCGTCCAGTAGATCTCACGACGGGGGACCGCGGCGTCCACGCGGACCTCGATCCCGGCCGTTTTGGGTGCATGAGATTCGGGCGAGGGAGCCCGTCGGTGGCGGCTCTCACCCAAATGCCCCATTGCACGGAAAACTGACTACCTCCCATCCTCTTCCTGATAGGCCTGTATCAGGGGAATCGACGGCGAGCGGCCATCCTGGGGCGACGCGGTGCAATGAATGCGGTTCCGGTGCGCGAAGCGCGGTAACGGAGGGCACTTCCAGCGCGTGCGTACTCCGAGCGAAGCCGGGGACGGTTTCCTGAAGAGCGACGAGTGCTCGCATGCCCGCGTCGCGTGCGCCGGGTTCGGTCGGTCGTACGGGCAATGCCGGTCAGGCCGCAGGAGAGCAGAGAATGACTAGCGCATACGCGACGCAGCCATCGCTGACGGACCGCACGGTCCAGGCCGGTCTTCAGGCGTTGAGCGGCAGAGGTCGTGGATTGCGACGGCTCATGCCCTTCGCCGGTCCGGCGGTGATCGCCTCGGTCGCCTATATGGATCCGGGAAATTTCGCGACCAACATTCAGGCCGGCGCCAAGTATAATTACGACCTTCTCTGGGTCGTCGTGCTCGCCAGCGTCGTCGCGATGTTCTTCCAGGCGCTCTCGGCCAAGCTCGGCATCGCCACCGGGCGCAACCTCGCCGAGCTCAGCCGCGAGCACTTCCCGCAGCCGGTCGTTTGGGCCATGTGGATCGCCAGCGAGATCGCCGCGATGGCGACCGATCTTGCCGAATTCCTCGGATGCGCCATCGGTTTTGCTCTCTTAATGGGAATGCCGCTCCTTGTCGGCATGGTGGTCACCGGCACCGCGACCTTCGCCATACTCTCGCTGCAGCGAAGCGGTTTCCGGCCGATCGAGCTGCTGATCGGCGGTCTCGTCGCCCTGATCGGCGCAAGCTACCT
>WNFD01006778.1_pt1 | contig 16252 bp, 16 predicted proteins | sample 5400491 | NCBI WGS metagenome assembly WNFD01 (sample SAMN13153343, study PRJNA577476) | soil metagenome | isolation source: 120 cm saprolite under Douglas fir tree site 2 hole 2 replicate 2 | place: USA:California | collected 2015-04-18 | reverse complement strand
TCGGGCCTGCGCGGACGCGGCGGAGCCGGCTTTCCGACCGGGTTGAAATGGTCGTTCATGCCCAAGGTATCGACCGACGGCCGGCCGAGCTATCTCGTCGTCAATGCCGACGAATCCGAGCCCGGCACCTGCAAGGACCGCGAGATCATGCGGCATGATCCGCATCTTCTGGTCGAGGGCTGCCTGCTCGCGAGCTTCGCGATGGGCGCCCATGTCTGCTACATCTATGTACGCGGCGAGTTCATCCGGGAACGCGAGCATCTGCAGGCCGCGGTCGACCAAGCCTATGACGCCAAGCTGGTCGGCAAGGACAATATCAACGGCTGGCCGTTCGATGTCTACGTAGCGCATGGCGCGGGCGCCTATATCTGCGGCGAGGAGACCGCGCTGCTCGAAAGCCTCGAAGGCAAGAAGGGCCAGCCGCGATTGAAGCCGCCGTTTCCAGCCAATGTCGGGCTCTACGGCTGCCCCACCACCGTGAACAACGTCGAATCAATCGCGGTGGCGCCCGACATCCTCAGGCGCGGCGCCGCCTGGTTCGCAGCGATCGGCCGGCCGAACAATGTCGGCACAAAACTGTTCTGCGTGTCCGGCCATGTCGAGCGGCCCTGCAACGTCGAAGAGGCGATGGGGATTCCGTTCCGCGAATTGATCGAGCGCCATTGCGGCGGCATTCGCGGCGGCTGGGACAATCTCAAGGCGGTGATTCCCGGCGGCTCCTCGGTGCGCATGGTGCCGGCCGAGCAGATCGTCGACACGCCGATGGATTTCGACAGCCTCGGCAAGCTGCGCTCTGGCCTCGGCACCGCCGCCGTCATCGTGATGGACAAGTCGACCGACCTGATCCGGGCGATCGCGCGGATTTCCTATTTCTACAAGCATGAAAGCTGCGGCCAGTGCACGCCCTGCCGCGAGGGAACGGGATGGATGTGGCGGGTGTTGACCCGGATGGCGGAGGGCCGCGCGCATAAGCGCGAGATCGACATGCTGCTGGAAGTGACCAAGCAGGTCGAAGGCCACACCATCTGCGCGCTCGGCGACGCCGCGGCCTGGCCGATCCAGGGCCTGATCACGCACTTCCGTCACGAGATCGAGGCGCGGATCGACGCATATTCGCACAAGGCTGACGTGGACGACGCAGGGATTCTCGATCCCGCGCACATGGTCGCGGCGGAGTGATGTTGATGTCGCAACCGAGCTTTTGGTGGCAGAGATACGGGACGCTGGCGCAGATGGCGCAAGCGTCCGTGGCGCTGCTCGGCTTTGTTGCGATCCTGTTCCAGATCAACGAAATCCGCACCGGCAATCGCGCATCCAGCGCGCGCCAGGCGTTCCTTGGCTACACCGATCTCGCGTTCAAGAATCCGAAATTCTCGCAACCGGACTATGAGCGGATCAAGGCCGGCAGCCCGGAGGAGCAGGTTCAGTATGAGAGCTTTGTCTCATATTTCCTCTATGCCTGCGAGGAAGCGATGTCGGCCTTCGCCGACCGGCGCGAATGGTTGGCGTCCTGCGACTACGATCTGAAGCCGCATCTGCCGTTCCTGTGCGCGAAGAACTCCGCCGAGCCGGCTTATCTTGCGACCTACAGCGCCGACACCCAGCAATGGGTGAAGGCATCTATGAAAACCGCCAGCGTCGCGCCGCCCGACTGCAAGCTGGGAAAGACTTGAGAGCATGACCAAACTCATCGTCGACGGCAAAGAGATCGATGTTCCCGCCGAGTACACGCTGTTGCAGGCGTGCGAGGCGGCCGGTGCCGAAATCCCGCGCTTCTGCTACCATGAGCGGCTGTCGATCGCCGGCAATTGCCGGATGTGCCTCGTCGAGGTGAAGGGCGGCCCGAAGCCCGTGGCAAGCTGCGCCTGGGCTGTGCGCGATTGCCGTCCGGGCCCGAAGGGCGAGCTGCCGGAAATCTCGACGCGTTCGCCGATGGTGAAGAAGGCGCGCGAAGGCGTGATGGAATTCCTGCTGATCAATCATCCGCTCGACTGCCCGATCTGCGATCAGGGCGGCGAATGCGATTTGCAGGACCAGGCGATGGGCTACGGCGTCGACACCAGCCGCTTCGCCGAGAACAAGCGCGCGGTGGAAGACAAATATCTGGGCGCGCTGGTCAAGACCTCGATGAACCGCTGCATCCAGTGCACGCGCTGCGTCCGTTTCTCCGCCGAGGTCTGCGGCGCGCCGGAAATGGGAGCGACCGGCCGCGGCGAGGACATGGAGATCACCACCTATCTGGAGCACGCGCTGACCTCGGAATTGCAGGGCAATCTCGTCGATATCTGCCCGGTCGGCGCCTTGACCTCGAAACCCTACGCGTTCGCGGCGCGGCCCTGGGAGCTCGGCAAGACCCAGTCGATCGACGTCATGGACGGCGTGGGTTCCGCGATCCGCGTCGATACCCGCGGCCGCGAGGTGATGCGCATCCTGCCGCGGATCAACGAGGCCGTGAACGAGGAGTGGATCTCCGACAAGACCCGTCACGTCGTCGATGGCCTGCGCACGCAGCGGCTCGATCGCCCGTATCTGCGCGACGACAAAGGCCGGCTTCGCGCCGCCTCCTGGTCCGAGGCGTTCGGCGCGATTGCGGCCAAGGCCCGCCGCATCGACGGCAAACGGATCGGGGCGATCGCAGGCGATCTTGCGGCCGTCGAGGAGATGTTCGCGCTGAAGGACCTGCTCGCCAGATGCGGCTCCGCCAATCTCGCGGTGCAGGGCGGCGACGCGTTCGACATCAAGGCCGGCCGCGCGTCCTATATCTTCAATCCGACCATCGCCGGTATCGATCAGGCGGATGCGCTGCTGATCATCGGCTCGAATCCGCGGAAAGAGGCCGCCGTTCTCAACGCGCGCATCCGCAAGCGCTGGCGCTCGGGCCAGCTCAAGGTCGCCCTGATCGGCGCCAAGGCCGATCTCACTTACGGCTATGATTATCTCGGCGCCGGCGCGGATTCGCTCGCCGAGCTTGCGAACGGCAAGGGGTCGTTCGCCGACGTCTTGAAGAACGCCAAGAACCCGATCGTGCTGGTCGGCACAGGTGCCGCGGCACGGCATGACGGCGCGGCGGTGCTGGCGCTCGCGGCCAAGCTTGCGCTCGCGGTCGGCGCGGTCAAGGACGGCTGGAACGGCTTTGCCGTTCTGCAAGATACCGCCTCGCGCGTCGGGGCGCTCGACGTCGGCTTTGCGCCCGGGCCGGGCGGCCTGACCGCGGCGCAAATGACCACGTTCGGCACGCTCGACGTGCTGTTCCTGCTCGGCGCCGATGAGATCAAGGTGTCGGACGATACCTTCGTGGTCTATATCGGAACCCACGGCGACAAGGGGGCCCATCGCGCCGACGTGATCCTGCCCGCCGCCGCCTATACCGAAAAATCCGGCATCTATGTCAATACCGAGGGGCGGGTGCAGATCGCGGGCCGCGCCGCGTTTCCGCCCGGTGAGGCCAGGGAAGACTGGGCGATCATCCGTGCGCTGTCGGACGTGCTGGGCAGGAGGCTGCCCTATGATTCGCTTGGCGCATTGCGGCAGGCGATCTTCAAGGTCGCGCCGCATCTGATGCGGGTCGACCAGATCGCGCCCGGCAACGCAGGCGACATCAGGACGCTCGCCGGCAAGGGCGGCTCGACCGAGAAGGCGCCGTTCAGATCGACGGTCGAGGATTTCTACCTGACCAACCCGATCGCGCGCGCCTCGGCGGTGATGGCTGAATGTTCGCGTCTCGCCTCCGGGCAGATGCTGACGGCGGCGGAGTAGAGCCATGAAGGTGATCGGCCTCATCGGCGGCATGAGCTGCGAATCGACCGCGCATTATTATGCGCGGCTGAATGAGCGGGTGCGGGCCGCGCTCGGCGGCTTGCACTCGGCCGAGATCCTGATGTGGTCGGTCGATTTTGCCCCGATCGCCGAGATGCAGGCGGAAGGCCGCTGGCCGGACGCTGGCCGGCAGCTTGCCGGCATCGCCAAGCGGCTGGAGCAGGCCGGCGCCGACGCGATCGTGCTCGCGACCAACACCATGCACAAGGTCGCCGACACGATCGAAGCCGCGGTCGGCATCCCCTTCCTGCACATCGCGGACGCGACCGCGTTGAAAATCCGCGCAAGCGGCATGCGCACACCTGCGATCATGGCGACGCGCTTCACCATGGAACAGGATTTCTATACCGGCCGGCTGCGCGACAAATTCGGCCTGGAAACATTGGTTCCCGACGAAGCCGACCGGGCGCTGGTGCACCAAATCATCTATGATGAGCTGTGCGTCGGCCGCGTCACCGAGACGTCGCGGGCTGCCTTTATCGACGTGGCGCGGCGGCTGGCGGACAAGGGCGCGGACTGCCTCGTTCTCGGCTGCACGGAGGTCGGAATGCTGCTCGATGAGCAGAACGCGCCGCTTCCGATCTTCGACACCACCCTGATCCATGCCGATGCTGCGGTGAATTTCGCGCTCGGCTTCGTCCCAACCGCGCAAGCAGCGGAATGAGCGTGACCTGATGGCCGATTTCTTCGCAAGCGCATTCTGGACCGGCTTCCTCTGGCCGCTGATCATCATGGTCGCGGAAAGCGTCCTGATGCTCGTCGTGCTCTTGATCGCGATCGCCTATATTCTGCTGGCGGACCGCAAGATCTGGGCCGCGGTGCAGATCCGGCGCGGCCCCAACGTGGTCGGGCCGTGGGGGTTGTTCCAGTCGTTCGCCGATCTCCTGAAATTCGTGCTGAAAGAGCCGATCATCCCGGCCGGCGCCAACAAGGGCGTCTTCCTGCTGGCGCCTTTGGTGTCCTGCGTGCTCGCGCTCGCGGCCTGGGCCGTGATCCCGACCAATCTCGGCTGTCGCTGTCGATCTACGGCATCATCATGGCCGGCTGGTCGTCGAACTCGAAATACCCGTTCCTGGCGGCGTTGCGCTCGGCGGCGCAGATGGTGAGCTACGAGGTCTCGATCGGCTTCGTCATCATCACGGTTCTGTTGTGCGCGGGCTCGCTCAACCTCTCGGCCGTGGTGGAGGCCCAGAACGCGCGGGGCTTCGCCAGCCTGATCGGCTTGCCGCAGCTCACGATCCTGAACTGGTATGTCTGGCCGCTGTTCCCGATGTTCGTGGTGTTCTACGTCTCGGCGCTCGCGGAAACCAACCGGCCGCCCTTCGACCTCGTCGAAGCCGAATCCGAACTGGTCGCGGGCTTCATGGTCGAATACGGCTCGACGCCGTATCTGTTGTTCATGCTCGGCGAGTACGTCGCCATCACCACGATGTGCGCGATGGCGACCATCCTGTTCCTGGGCGGCTGGCTGCCGCCGGTGGCGCTGCCGCCCTTCACCTGGATCCCCGGGGTGATCTGGTTCTCGCTGAAATTGTTTTTCATGTTCTTCCTGTTTGCGATGGCGAAAGCGATCGTGCCGCGCTACCGCTACGACCAACTGATGCGGCTCGGCTGGAAGGTGTTCCTGCCGCTGTCGCTGGCGATGGTGGTCGTGGTCGCCGGCGTTCTGCACTTCGCCGGCATCGCGCCGCAATGAGGCCTGCCATGAGTGTCAACGCAATCGCCCGTTCGCTGCTGTTGTCCGAATTCGTATCGGCGTTCTTTCTCGCCATGCGCTATTTCTTCCAGCCGAAGCCGACGCTGAACTATCCGTTCGAGAAGGGGCCGATCTCGCCGCGCTTCCGCGGCGAACACGTGCTGCGCCGCTATCCCAACGGGGAAGAGCGTTGCATCGCCTGCAAGCTGTGCGAGGCGATCTGCCCGGCGCAGGCGATCACGATCGAGGCCGGTCCGCGCCGCAACGACGGCACCCGCCGCGCCGTGCGCTATGACATCGACATGGTGAAGTGCATCTATTGCGGCCTGTGCCAGGAAGCCTGCCCGGTCGATGCCATCGTCGAGGGGCCGAATTTCGAATTCGCGACCGAGACCCGCGAGGAACTGTACTATGACAAGGCGAAGCTGCTCGCCAATGGCGACCGCTGGGAGCGCGAGATCGCGAAGTCGATCGAACTCGACGCGCCGTACCGGTGAGGGGATGAAGGTGGATATGGGGATGGCAGCTATTGCCGCTGGTGCGGTGGGCTCTCTCCCCCCTTGTGGGGGAGAGCTGGAGAGGGGGGTAAGCCGAGGCTTCGGTGCGCGTGGCTTACCGCCCTCCCTGACCCTCCCCCACAAGCGGGGAGGGAACGCAGCGGCGTTTGCCGCGTGCCTGCGTCACGGCGGAGGGGCATTCGCATGATCCTCCCCGCGCTGTTCTTCTATCTCTTTGCCGGCATCTGCGTCGCGTCCGCCGTGATGGTGATCGTGTCGCGCAATCCCGTGCACTCGGTGCTGTTCCTGATCCTGGCGTTCGTCAACGCATCTGGCCTGTTCGTGCTGATGGGCGCCGAGTTTCTGGCGATGATCCTGGTCGTGGTCTATGTCGGCGCGGTCGCGGTCCTGTTCCTGTTCGTGATCATGATGCTCGACGTCGATTTCGCCGAATTGCGCGAGGGCTTCCTGGAATATCTGCCGATCGGGCTCGTGATCGGGGGGATCTTCATGGCCGAACTGCTCCTGGTCGGCGGCGGCTGGGTGATCAATCCCGGCGCCGCCAAGTCGATCACGGCGGCGATCCCGGCGAATGTCAGCAACACCGAGGCGCTCGGCCTCGTGCTCTACACGAAGTACATCTACTACTTCCAGCTTGCGGGCATGGTGCTCCTGGTCGCGATGATTGGCGCCATCGTGCTGACCTTGCGCCACAAGGCGAGCGTCAAGCGGCAGGACATCAATGTGCAGAACGCGCGCACGCCCGAGCTTGCCATGACGGTGCGTCAGGTCGCCTCGGGGCAGGGGCTCTTGGACGCGGATGCGGCGGAGTGGGTGAAATGACGATCGGGCTCGGGCACTATCTGGCGGTCGGCGCGATCCTGTTCACGCTCGGGATCCTCGGCATTTTCCTGAACCGCAAGAACATCATCGTCATCCTGATGTCGATCGAGCTGATCCTGCTCGCGGTCAATATCAACCTCGTGGCGTTCTCGACCTTCCTGGGCGACATCGTCGGCCAGGTGTTCGCGCTTCTGGTGCTGACGGTCGCCGCCGCCGAAGCCGCGATCGGCCTGGCGATCCTGGTGGTCTACTTCCGCAACCGCGGCTCGATCGCGGTCGAAGACGTCAATCTGATGAAGGGCTGAGCGCATGATCCGGAAAAGCATGCCCTTGGGCTACGACCCAATGGGTGGATACCGGTACTTCCTCGCGACAAACGCGGAACGCGTTTGCGCGGAGATCATGCGCAGAGGAAAGTGCTAATGGTCCAGGCAATCGTTTTTCTACCGCTGCTGGGCGCCATTCTCGCCGGCCTGATCTCGCTGTTCGGGGCCCATGCGCGCAACCCGAGCGGCGACACCGTCGAGCATCACGACGATGCGCATGGTGCTGACGCTCACGCGTTGCATGCCAATGACGACCACGGCGCCGACGATCACGGCCATGACGATCATCACGTCAGTGAGCCTCCGGCGGCCGGATCGCGCGCGGCCGAGCTGATCACGACAGGGTTGCTGTTCGTCTCCGCGGCGCTGTCCTGGATGACGCTGGTCGACGTCGGCTTCATGCACCACGACGCGCGGATCGCGCTGTTTCCCTGGATCGTCTCGGGCGACCTGCAGGTGTTCTGGTCCTTGCGCGTCGACACGCTGACCGCGGTGATGCTGGTGGTGGTCAACACCATCTCCTCGCTCGTGCATCTCTATTCGATCGGCTACATGGATGAGGATCCGTACCGGCCGCGGTTCTTCAGTTATCTCTCGTTGTTCACCTTCGCGATGCTGATGCTGGTGACGGCGGATAATCTGGTGCAGCTCTTCTTCGGTTGGGAGGGCGTGGGGCTTATGAGCTATCTGCTGATCGGCTTCTGGTACCAGAAGCCGTCGGCGAACGCGGCCGCCATCAAGGCCTTCGTGGTCAACCGCGTCGGCGATTTCGGCTTCGCGCTCGGCATCTTCGCCGTGTTCATGATGATGAACTCGATCGATTTCGAGACCATCTTCGCAGGCGCACCGGGACTCGCTGGCAAGACCATCGATTTTCTCGGCTGGCATGCCGATGCGATGACGTTGATCTGCCTGCTGCTGTTCATGGGCGCGATGGGCAAATCCGCCCAGTTCCTGCTGCACACCTGGCTGCCGGACGCGATGGAGGGCCCGACGCCTGTCTCCGCGCTGATTCACGCCGCGACCATGGTGACCGCCGGCGTCTTCATGGTGGCGCGGCTGTCACCATTGTTTGAACTCGCCCCGAACGCGCAGGCCGTGGTGATGTTCTTCGGCGCGACCACGGCCTTTTTCGCCGCGACCGTCGGTCTCGTGCAGAACGACATCAAGCGCATCGTCGCCTATTCGACCTGTTCGCAGCTCGGCTACATGTTCGTGGCGATGGGGGCGGGGGCCTATTCGGTCGGCATGTTCCATTTGTTCACGCACGCCTTCTTCAAGGCGCTGTTGTTCTTAGGGTCAGGCTCGGTGATCTATGCGATGCATCACGAGCAGGACATCCGCAACATGGGCGGGCTGTGGCGCAAGATTCCTTACACCTTCGCGGTGATGTGCATCGGCACGCTGGCGCTGACCGGCTTTCCCCTGTTCGCGGGCTATTTCTCAAAGGACGCGATCATCGAATCCGCCTACGCGTCGCATAACCCGCTGGGGACCTACGCTTATATCCTGACCATCGTCGCCGCCGGCCTGACCTCGTTCTATTCCTGGCGCCTGATCTTCAAGACCTTCTTCGGCGAACCTCACGACGAGGAGCATTATGAGGCGGCGCATGAGAGCCCGGTCTGGATGCTGATCCCGATCGGCGTGCTCGCGGCCGGCTCGATCCTGTCGGGCTTCCCGTTCAAGGAATTGTTCGCCGGCCCAGGCGTGGAGGAGTTCTTCCGCGAGTCCGTCAAGATGAACCCGCACATCATCGAAGACATGGAGCACATGCCGCCCTTATTGGGATGGCTGCCGTTCGTGATGATGGTGATCGGCGCTGCGATCTCCTATCTCTTCTACATCCGGCGGCCCTATATCCCCGAGCAACTGGCGGCCGAGCACCCGATGCTCTACCAATTCCTGCTCAACAAATGGTATTTCGACGAGCTCTACGAGTTGATCTTCGTGCGGCCCACGAAATGGATCGGGCGCACGCTGTGGAAGGTCGGCGACGGCTATCTGATCGACGGCTTGGGCCCGGACGGCGTGTCGGCGCGCGTGCTCGACGTCACGCGCAATGTCGTCAAGATCCAGACCGGCTATCTCTATCACTACGCCTTCGCGATGCTGATCGGGGTCGCCGGATTGATCACCTGGTTCATGTTCGGCTTTGGAGGCCAGTAAATGACGACCTGGCCCATTCTTTCCGTCGTCACGTTCCTTCCCGTCGTCGGCGCATTGCTGATCTATCTCATCCGTGGTGACGACGAAGCCGCGCAGCGCAATGCGCGCTGGATCGCGCTGTGGACCACGCTGGTCACCTTCGCGGTGTCGCTGATCCTGGTCTGGCGCTTCGATCCCGGCGTGACGGACTTCCAGTTCGTCGAAAAGTCCGCGTGGCTCGCGAGCGGCATCACCTACCACATGGGCGTCGACGGCATCTCGCTGCCGTTCGTGATCCTGACCACCGCCTTGATGCCGTTCTGCATCATCGCGAGCTGGACGTCGGTGACCATGCGGGTGCGCGAATACATGATGGCGTTCCTGATCCTGGAAACGCTGATGGCCGGTACCTTCTCCGCGCTCGACCTCATGCTGTTCTATCTGTTCTTCGAGGGCGGCCTGATCCCGATGTTCCTGATCATCGGCGTCTGGGGCGGCCCACGCCGGGTCTATGCGTCCTTCAAGTTCTTCCTCTACACGCTGCTCGGCTCGGTGTTGATGCTGCTCGCGATCATGGCGCTGTATTGGAACGGCGCCACCACCGATATTCCGACGCTGATGCATACCAATGTGCCGCGTTCGCTGCAGACCTGGGCGTGGCTCGCGTTCTTCGCCTCCTTCGCGGTCAAGATGCCGATGTGGCCGGTCCACACCTGGCTGCCGGACGCGCATGTCGAGGCGCCGACCGCGGGCTCGGTGATCCTCGCTGCGATCCTCCTGAAGATGGGCGGCTACGGCTTCCTGCGGTTTTCGCTGCCGATGTTCCCGCTGGCCTCGCACGATTTCGCGCCGCTGATCTATTCGCTCTCCGTCATCGCCATCGTCTACACCTCGCTGGTGGCGCTGATGCAGGAGGACATGAAAAAGCTGATCGCCTATTCCTCGGTCGCGCATATGGGCTTCGTGACCATGGGCATCTTTGCCGGCACTATTCAGGGCGTGGCCGGCGGCGTGTTCCAGATGATCTCGCACGGCATCGTCTCCGGCGCGCTGTTCCTCTGCGTCGGCGTGGTCTACGACCGCATGCACACCCGCGAGATCGCCGCCTATGGCGGCTTGGTCAACCGGATGCCGCTCTACGCGCTGGTGTTCATGGTCTTCACCATGGCCAATGTCGGTCTGCCCGGCACATCCGGCTTCGTCGGCGAGTTCATGACGTTGCTCGGCACCTTCAAGGTCTCGATCCCGACGGCGTTCTTCGCCACGCTCGGGGTCATCCTGTCGGCGTGCTACGCACTCTGGCTTTACCGCAAGGTGGTGTTCGGAGCGCTGGTGAAGCCGTCGCTGATGAGCATCAAGGATCTGACGTTCCGCGAATGCCTGACGCTGTTCCCGCTGATCGCGCTGACGATCCTGTTCGGCGTCTATCCGAAGCCGGTGCTGGACATGTCGGCGGCGTCGGTTCAGCAGCTCGTCAACAATTACGCAAGCGCGGTGACGGCGGTAAAGGCCGCGGCGCTGCTGCAATGACCCGGCGTTTTCATTTCGAAATGAAAACGCGTCAAACAGATGAGAAGGGAGCCTCGGCCTTGACCGAGGCTCGTGATTAGGACCAGGCCATGAGCTTCGAGACCGCAGGTTATCAACTGCTGCCGGTAGTGCCCGAAATGGTGCTGGCGGTCGGCGCCATGGCGCTGTTGATGCTCGGCGCCTACCGCGGCGGGCAGGGCACGACCGCGCTCGTCACCGGTCTCGCGGTGTGCCTTCTGGTCGTCGTCGGCGTGCTGGAATTGACGCTGCCGGCCGGCAGGCTCACGACCTTCGGCGGCAGCTTCATCGTCGACGACTTCGCCCGCTTCCTGAAGATCACCGCGATGATCGGCTCGGTCGCGACGCTGGTCCTGTCGGCGGAGTTTCTGTCCGATCCGTCGCGGCGCATCTTCGAATATGCGATCCTGGTGCTGCTCTCCACGCTCGGCATGATGGTGCTGATCTCGGCCGGCGACCTGATCGCGCTCTATCTCGGGCTCGAGCTGATGTCGCTCGCGCTCTACGTTGTCGCGGCCAGCAACCGCGACAACGCCAAATCGACCGAAGCGGGACTGAAATATTTCGTGCTGGGCGCGCTGTCGTCCGGCATGCTTCTGTACGGCGCCTCGCTGATCTATGGCTTCACCGGCACGGTCAGTTTTGCTGGCATCGCGGCGGCCGCCAAGACCGGCAGCATCGGCATCGTGTTCGGGATCGTGTTCCTGCTCGCCGGGCTCTGCTTCAAGGTTTCCGCGGTGCCGTTCCACATGTGGACGCCCGACGTCTATGAGGGCGCGCCGACCCCGGTCACCGCGTTCTTCGCCTCCGCGCCCAAGGTCGCGGCGCTCGCGGTGTTCACCCGCGTGGCGCTCACGGCGTTTCCCGGCATCATCACGCAGTGGCAGCAGATCGTGGTCTTTGTTGCGATCGCCTCGATGGCGCTGGGCTCGTTCGCTGCGATCGGGCAAAGCAACATCAAGCGGCTGATGGCCTATTCCTCGATCGGTCATATGGGATTCGCGCTGGTGGGCCTGGCCGCGGGAACGGCCGAGGGCGCGCAGGGCGTCCTGGTCTATATCGCGATCTATGTGGCGATGACGCTCGGCAGCTTCGCGGTCATCATCACCATGAAGCGCAACGGCCAGGCGGTCGAGAACATCAGCGATTTCGCAGGGCTCTCGCGGACCAACCCGCTGCTCGCCTTCTTTTTCGCGATGCTGCTGTTCTCGCTCGCCGGCGTTCCGCCGCTCGCGGGTTTCTTCGCCAAATGGTACGTCTTCGTCGCGGCGATCAAGGCGGACCTGTTTACGCTCGCCGTGATCGGCGTGCTCACCAGCGTGGTCGGCGCGTACTACTATCTCACCATCGTCAAGGTGATGTATTTCGACGAGCCGCTCGGCAGGCTCGATCCGATGCGGATCGAGTTGCGCACGGTGCTGGCTGTCGCAGGCCTCTTCAACATCTTCTTTTTCGCGTATCCCGGGCCGCTGGTCAGCATGGCCTCGGCCGCGGCGAAATCGCTGTTCTAGGCGCATGATCCCGAAACGTGGAGCCCGGTTTTCGGAGACGATCATGCGCAAAACTCTCAAATGACGTTCTCGCTCGGTCCACGCGCCGCCGCCGCGGGTTACCGGCTTGCCGCTTTCGATCAGATCGGCTCGACCAACGCGGAGGCGATGCTGCGCGCCCGCGCCGGCGAGCGCGGCCCGATCTGGTTCGTGACGTCGGAGCAGACGGCCGGCCGCGGACGCAGGTCCCGGCCGTGGGTCGCGCCGCGCGGCAACCTCGCCAGCAGCATCTTGGAGGTCATCGACGTTGCGCCCGCGGCGGCCGCGACGCTCGGTTTCGCGGCGGGGCTCGCGCTGGAAGCGGCGCTACGGACGCTCAGCGTCGAGGCGGCGCTGCGCATGGCAGGCTCGGATGGCCTGAATTTCTCGCTGAAATGGCCAAACGACGTGCTGGCCGGACGGAGCAAGCTTGCCGGCATCCTGCTGGAAGCCGAGGCGATGGTGGGCGGTAGCCTCGCGGTCGTGGTCGGGATCGGCACCAACGTCATTGCGGCGCCCGAGGGCACGCCGACGCCGGCGACTTCGCTAAAGGCGCTGGGCATCGATGTGAGCGCGGAGGACGTGTTTGCGGGGCTTTCGGACGGCTGGGCGGAGTTTCGCGGCATCTGGGACGATGGCCGTGGTTTTGGCGCGATCCGGCGGCTATGGTTGGAGCGCGCGACCGGGCTGGGGCAGGCGGTCTCGATCAAATCCGGCAACATACTCATTGAGGGAATCTTTGACACCATCGACGAGCAGGGCTGCATGATCGTGCGCACGATCGACGGCGATCTGGTGCCGATTACGGCGGGCGATGTCTATTTCGGCTCGGTGGCCTCCGCGGGGGCGGTCTGATGGCGCGTCCGGACGAACTGACCTTCGCGCCGCTCGGCGGCGTCGGCGAGATCGGCATGAACCTGTCGATCTATGGTCTCGGCAACCAGCACCAGCGGGCCTGGCTCGCGATCGACCTCGGCGTCTCCTTCGGCGATGAAGAGCATCTGCCGGGCATCGACCTGATCATGCCGGACATCGGCTTTCTCGAGAAGGAGCGAAAGAACCTGGTCGGGCTCGTGCTGACGCACGCCCATGAGGATCATTTTGGCGCCATCATCGATCTCTGGCCGAAATTGAAATGCCCGATCTATGCGACCAAATTCAGCGCGGCGCTGTTCGAGGCCAAATGCGAGGCCGAGCCGGGTGCGCCGAAGATTCCGGTCACGGTGGTGCCATCCGGCGGCCGGGTCGATATCGGGCCGTTCAATGTCGAGTTCATTCCGGTGGCGCATTCGATTCCGGAATCGCACGCGCTGGCGATCCACACCGAGATCGGCACCGTGCTGCATACCGGCGACTGGAAGATCGATCCGACCCCGGTCATCGGCGTTCCGACCGACGAGCGGCGGCTGCGCGAACTGGGAGATGCCGGGCTGCTCGCCCTGATCGGCGATTCCACCAACGCGGTGCGGGACGGACGCTCGCCCTCGGAAGCCGAGGTCGCCAAGACCATCGCCGAGCTGGTCAAGGCGGCCCGTGGCCGGGTCGCCGTGACCACCTTCGCCTCCAATGTCGCGCGGCTGCGCGCGGTGGCCGAGGCCGCGAAGCTTGCCGACCGCGAGGTCGTCGTGGTCGGCCGCGCCATGGAGCGCGTGGTGCAGGTGGCGCGCGAAACCGGCTACCTTAACGGCGTGCAGAACTTTCGCGGCGCCGACCTCTACGGCCATTTCCCGCCCGACAAGGTGCTCGCGCTGTGCACGGGCAGCCAGGGCGAGCCACGGGCGGCGCTGGCGCGGATCGCCAATGACGATCATCCGCTGGTGACCTTGAACAAGGGCGACAGCGTGATCTTCTCCTCGCGCACCATCCCCGGCAACGAGAAGGCGGTCGGCGCCATCATCAACGGCCTGATCGACCAGGGCGTCGAGATCATCACGGACCGCACCCATCTCGTGCATGTGTCCGGCCATCCGCGCCGCGACGAGCTCCGCGACATGATCGCCTGGACGCGCCCGCAGCTCCTGATCCCGGTTCACGGCGAGGCGCTGCATCTGAACGAACACGCGCGGCTGGCCCGCTCCGTAGGCGTGCCCAAGGTGCTGATCTGCCGTAATGGCGATCTGGTCAGGCTCGGGCCGGGCGAGCCCGGCATCATCGACAAATTGCCGTCGGGACGGCTCTACAAGGACGGCACCATCCTGGAGGACGCCAAGTCGCGCGCGGTGGTCGAGCGGCGGCGGATGGGATTTGCCGGCTGCGTCTTTGTCGCCATTGCCATGACCGAAAAAGGCGAGCTTGCCGAGGATCCCGAGGTTGATCTTGTCGGCATCCCCGAGAAGAATATGGCCGGCGAGGAGCTCGACGACATCGTGTTCGATACGGTGGTCTCCACCGTCGAGAACCTGCCGCGCGCGCGCCGCCGCGATGCCGACGCGATCGCCGAGTCGGTGCGCCGGGCGGTGCGCGGGACGCTGAACGAGCACTGGGGCAAGAAGCCGCTCTGTCTCGTTCATGTCCTGGAAGTCTGAGCGCGTCCGCCAAGGGCGCGCCCGGCGTTCGGGAGACTAAACAGTTTGCGGCGCGCAAACCATTTGCGGCGCGCAAATGAGACGACGGAGGAAACGATGCTGGGCCGGCTCAATCATGTCGCGATCGCGGTCAAGGACGCCGAGAAGGCCGCCAGGATCTACGGCGCGGCGTTCGGCGCCGACATTTCCAAAGCCGTTCCGCTGCCCGAACATGGTGTCATCACCGTGTTCGTGACCTTGCCCAACACCAAGATCGAATTCATCCAGCCGCTCGGCGAGGCCTCGCCGATCGCCAAATTCCTGGAGCGCAACGCCGACGGCGGCATCCATCACGTCTGCTATGAAGTGGCCGACATCATCGCCTCGCGCGACACCCTGATCAAGGAAGGCGCGCGGGTGCTGGGCGACGGCCAGCCCAAGATCGGCGCTCACGGCAAGCCCGTGCTGTTCCTGCATCCAAAGGATTTTTCAGGCGCGCTGGTCGAGATCGAGCAGTCCTAAGCTAGCGGAGGCGAGCGATGGCGTACACGGTCTCGACATGGTTTGCGATCTACTTCGTGCTGTGGTGGGTCACGCTGTTCGTGACGCTGCCATTCGGCGTGCGCAGCCAGCATGAGGATGGCGTCGGCGCGCCCGGCACCGATCCCGGTGCACCGATCGCAAGCCAGATGGGCCGCAAGATGATCTGGACCACGGCGATTTCGGCGGTGGTGTTCGCGCTCGGCATGTTTGCCTATAGTGCCGGCTATCTCTCGGTGGAGAGATTGTCGAAGCTGATGGGGATGCCTTTTTAACTATTCGTTTTGTTTGCGTTGCGTTTTGGGGGAAGCAATGACGTTTCAGCGGATCATGATCGCGCTTCTGGTCCTGCTCGTCGCCGGCCTCGGCGCGGCGTTCTACATCGACTGGCGGCTCTCGGTTCAAGTCCGCACCCTGAAGGCCTTCGTCGAGGGCTATGTGTTCGCGGAAGCGGTCGCGGCCTGCGAGAAGGCGCCGAGCTCGACACCGTTCAAATGGAACGACGGCAAGAAAACCTCGGTCGTGGGCCTGAACTCGGTCAAGCTCGACAAGGACAACGTGGTCGCAAGCTACACGCTGGTCGCCGACGGCGTGTTCTGCGACTACGATCCGGTCAAGCGCAAGGCCGATATCGGCTCGAACTTCCTCGAACGGGAGTGACGGCTAGTGTGCTCGAAAGAGTCTCAGCAGAGGCGCCGAACCGCGCGATCGAGCTCGGCCAGCAATGTCCGCCACGCATGCTCGATTTCGTCCGACCAGTCGGTGCCAAGGACGTCGCGCAGCGTAGCGGCGATCACGGCGAAGA
>WNFD01011871.1_pt1 | contig 16261 bp, 16 predicted proteins | sample 5400491 | NCBI WGS metagenome assembly WNFD01 (sample SAMN13153343, study PRJNA577476) | soil metagenome | isolation source: 120 cm saprolite under Douglas fir tree site 2 hole 2 replicate 2 | place: USA:California | collected 2015-04-18 | reverse complement strand
GCGAGGAGCAGGCTGGGAAGTGTCAAGACGACATCCATCAGGCGCATGATGGCGATCTCGACGATGCCGCGGAAGAACCCGGCGACGAGGCCTAGCACGATGCCAGCGGTGAGCGACAGGGTGACGACGATAATGCCGATGATGAGCGATAATCTCGCGCCGTAGATCAGGCGGGACAGGAGATCGCGGCCGATCGCATCGGTGCCGAGCGGGTATTCGAACGAGCCGCCCTCCTCCCAGAAAGGCGGGCGCAGGAAGGCGTTGTCGTGCGTCAGGATCGGCGAGTGCGGCGCGACGACCCCGGCGAAGGCGGCAAGCAACAGGACCACGACGATGACGGCGAGCCCGCCGACGGCGCCGGCATTAGCGCTGAAATAGCGCCAGAACTCGCGCAGCGGATGCGGCGGCGCGCCGCTGCCGGTTTCTGCAGCGGCGGGAGGGAGGGTCGAGGTTTCGGCAGTCATGGGGCACCCAGCCGCGCGCTGTGCCGGTGACTCCGAGCGCCACCCCCAGCCACCTGGTCATCCCTTCCCGCCTTGCGGGGGAGGGATAGGGAGGGGGGTGCGACGCTGCCGCACAGCGTCAACCGCTCAACGCGCATGGCGGATGCGCGGGTTGATGACGCCGTAGAGGAGGTCGACGATGAGATTGACCGTCATCACCATGATGCCGAGCAACAGGGCGCCACCCTGGAGGACCGGGTAGTCACGCCGGAAGATCCCCTCGACGAGCCATTTGCCGACGCCGGGCCAGGAAAAGATCGTCTCGGTCAAGATGGCGCCGGTGAAGATGACGCCGACCTGCAGCCCGATCACCGTGACGACCGGGATGAGAGCGTTGCGCAGCGCATGGGCGCCGATCACCCAGCGCGGCGGCAGTCCCTTGGCGCGCGCCGTGCGGATGTAGTCCTCGCCGAGCACTTCGAGCATTGCCGAGCGCGTCATCCGCGCGATGACGGCGAGCGGCTGGGTTCCGAGCACGATCATCGGCAGGATGAGATGCGAGAGCGCCGAGCGGAAGGCGCCGGCATCGTCCGCGCGCCAGGAATCGATGAGCAGGAAGCCGGTCACCGGCTCGATGAAATACTGCACCGAGATGCGACCCGAGACCGGCGTCCAGCCGAGCGTGATGGAGAACAGCAGGATCGCCAGCAGGCCCCACCAGAAGATCGGCATCGAATAGCCGGCGAGCGACACGCCCATGACGCCGTGGTCGAAGATCGAGTTGCGCTTGACCGCGGCGACGATGCCGGCCGGCAGGCCGAGGACGATGGCGAAGAGAATGGCGCAAGTGGAGAGCTCGATGGTCGCCGGGAAGAGCGCGCCGAACTCCTTGATCACCGGCGCGTGGGTAACCGCCGAGATGCCGAGATCGCCCTGCAGCACGCGATAGATATAGAGCCCGTATTGCACCATGACCGGCCGGTCGAAACCGTATTCATGGCGCAGCTGCGCATGGCGTGCCGGGTCGATGCCGCGTTCGCCGGCCAGCGTCTCGATCGGGTCGCCGGGGATAAGGCGGACGAGCAAAAAGGTCAGCAGCGTGATCCCGATGAATGTCGGGATGATGAGACTGACCCGTGTCGCGAAAAAACGCAGCATGTCAAAGGATGAGGTGGAGCGGCACCGTGCCGCTCCACCTACCTTCCCGCCAACAGCGATCGGCTGTCAGCAACTATTTTATGTCGACGCCATAGAATTCATGCTGGCCGAACGGGCTCAGCTTGAAACCGACGACTTCCTTGCGCACCGGCTTGAACTGTACCGAATGCGCGATGGTGAACCACGGTGCCTCTTCCTTGAAGATGACCTGCGCCTGGCGATAGAGCGCGTCGCGCTTCTCGATGTCGGGCTGATGCTCGGCCTGGATGATTAGGTCATCGAAGGGCTTGAAGCACCATTTCGCGATGTTGCTGCCGCCGGGTTTGGCGGCATCGCAACCGAGCAGGACATGCAGGAAGTTGTCCGGGTCACCGTTGTCGCCGGTCCAGCCCAGCTGCGCCATCTGGTGCTCGCCCTGCTGGGCGCGCTTGCGGTAGTCGCCCCACTCGTAGCTGACGATCTTCGCCGTGATCCCGACCTTGGCGAGATCGGCCTGCATGAGCTCACCGATACGCTTGGCATTGGGGTTGTAGGGTCGCTGCACCGGCATCGCCCAGAGGTCGGTCTCGAAACCGTTGGCGACGCCCGCCGCGGCGAGCAGCTTCTTCGCGCCCTCGGGATCGTAGGGATAATCCTTCACGTCGTCGTTGTACGACCACATGGTCGGCGGGATCGGGTTCTTTGCGGCGACGCCGGCGCTGAGATAGACCGCGTCGAGGATCGCCTTCTTGTTGATCGCCATGTTAATCGCTTGGCGCACGCGCTTGTCGTCGAACGGCTTCTTGGTCGTGTTGAAGGCGAGATAGCCGATATTGAGACCGGGCTGGTCCATCAGATTGATGTTAGGATCCTTGCGGATCGCTTCGAGATCGGCCGGGTTCGGGTACGGCATGATGTGGCATTCGCCGGCCTTGGTCTTCTGCCAGCGCACCGAGGCGTCCGGGGTGATCGAGTAGACGAGATCGTCGATCGCCGCCTTGCCCTTGAAATAGCCGGGATGCGCCTTGTAGCGGATCACCGCGTCCTTTTGATAGTCGACGAGGTAGAACGGGCCGGTGCCGACCGGCTCCTGATCGGCTTTCTCGGGCGTGCCCGCCGCCATCAGCTTGTCGGCGTATTCCTTGGAGATGATCGAGGCGAAATCCATCGCCATGTCGGCGAGGAACGGCGCTTCGGCATCATTGAGATTGAAGCGCACGGTGTAGTCGTCGACCTTCTCGACTGACTTGATGAGGCCGGGAAAGCCCATATCGTCGTAGTAGCTGTGATTGTCGCTCGTCACCTTGAACCACGGGTTGGCCTTGTCCGACTGCCGCGCGAAGCTGAAGAGCACGTCGTCGGCGTTGAAGTCCCGCGTCGGCGTAAACCACTTGGTCGTCTGGAACTTGACCCCCTTGTGCAGCTTGAAGGTCACCGCCTTGCCGTCGGGCGCGACCTCGTAGCTGTCGGCGAGACCGGGAACCAGCTTGGTCGTGCCGCGCTCGAACTCGAGCAGGCGGCTGTAGATAGGCCTCGACGAGGCGTCGAATGAGGTGCCGGTGGTGTTGATCGCCGGATAGAAGTTCTCCGGGCTGCCCTCCGAGCAGTAGACGAGGGTCTTTGCCGAGGCGCCGGCGGCGCCCAAAGCCAATGCGGCGCAGCTCGCCGCGATCATCAATTTCGCTCTCATGGATTTTCCGCCCTCCCTGGCGTCCGTTCGAACCGGAAGCGATGGCCACCGGTTGAGTTGGGCTGAAGCTACTGTGTCGCCCTTCGCCCGTCAACGCGGCGGTAGAGCGGGCGCAGGAGCGCGGGTAGCAGGTAGATCGGCACCTGCACGGCGATGAAGAAGAGCGTGAGCTCGGGTGTCGCGAAGGCGCCGAGACTGGCCCACACCGAGGCCATGTTGCGGTTGCCACAGACCAGCCCGACGGTGAGCGCCTCGACCCTGCCGTGCCAGAGAAAGACGAGCGTGCCGACGAGCTGCTGGGTGAGCGCAAGGGCGAGGGCGCAGGCGACATAAAGCAGCAGCTCATGCGGGCGGTGCAGCGCGATGTCGCCGACGCCGTCCATGATGGCGATCGCGAAGAGTGCCAGGAGGACGACATTGACGCCGCCGAGCTCGTCGTGCAGCCGGGCGATCCTGGCGGCGCCGAGGCAGGCTCGGGCGATCGCGGCGAGCGCCGCCGCGCCGCCGATGAAGAGGACGAGGCGGAGCATCAGCGCGGCGATGCCGAGCTCGAGCGTGACGCCGAGCAGGCCGAGGACGAGCGGCGGCAGGGTCAGCGGCATGAGAAACGAGCCGGCAACCACGACGATGAGGGCGAGCGAGCCGTCGAGGCCCATGAGAAAGGCGATGGCGGGCGCCGAGATGAGTGCCGGCGAGGCCGCCCAGATCACCATCGCCTGGGCAAGGCCGGCGGGCAGCGGCAGCCGGGTGACGATCGCAGCGGTAACGATCGGCGAGACGATGAGCCCCCAGGCGACGATGAGGGCAAGGCGGCCGGGGCGGCCGATATGGGCGAGGATCTTCGGCCAATCGATGCGGATCATCGTCGCGGCGGCGAGCACGAAGACGAGGGCGGGCAGCAGCGGGCGCAGCCAGGCGGCAAGGCCGGGGAGCACCAATCCGAGGAAGATGCCGCCGGCCATGAAGCCGGCGGCGTGGCGGCCGAGAAAAGCGAGCCGGCGCTGAATGACGTTCATCTGCCGCCCGGAACACTCTCCCGCCGGAAGAGGGCAGGGTGAGGGCTGTCGCCGAGTCTCCGCCGCTGACGATGGAGCGCGCCGCCAGCCTCCCTCACCCTAACCCTCTCCCGGCCGGGGAGGGGATTGCGGCGGGGGCGTCACTCGCCGTATCTCGATGACGCGGCCGAGCTCGGCCGGGCGATCGAGCTGGCGGTGCTCGTTCAGCATGGCATTGATCCGCGCCTGCTCGGCCGCGGCGAAGGGCAGGCTGGTCGGACCGGCGAGGTCGACATGAAGGGCGAGCAGCTCGTTGGTCGCCGCGCGATAGCCCGCCGCCGCGTGATACATCTGATGAAAGACATGCAGCCGCTTGGCGTCGGCATCGACGAGCTGACTGGTGAAGCGGAGCACGTCGCCTTCCTTGACCTCGCGTTCGTAGGTGATATGGGCCTCGAGCACATAGATCGAATGATTGGTGCGCCGCCGGTAGGCGGCGCCAAGCCCGAGACGGTCGAGCAAGGTGTCAGTGGCGCGGTCGAACATCAGCACGTAATAGGCGACGTTCATGTGGCCGTTATAGTCGATCCACGCGGCTTCGACGGGAGCGTGGTAGTTATCTAGGGGTTGCACCGACATCGGTTTTTGTCCGTTATGAGATAATGGTTTCCTGCTCGCGCTTCGTTCCGCTTGCCGTCCGTCTCGGCGCCACGGCGCTGCTGCTCGGCGTTGCCGGCGGCCCAGTCTCGGCCGCCTGCACCGATGTCGCGGCGCCCAAGGTCGACTGGCGGCGTTGCACTCTCGACGCCGACGATTTCGCCGGTCGCAAGCTGAATGGCGCCCTGCTGCGTGATGCCTCCCTCTCTCTCGCCAATCTCGCCGGCGCCGATCTCTCGGACGCCGATGCTTACCATGCCAAGTTTCTCAGCACCAATCTCCAGGGCGCCCATCTCGACCGTGCCAATCTGAGCGAAGCCGACTTCACCCGGGCGAACCTGACCGGCGCCTCGCTCGCCAAGGCTGATCTGCGCCGCGCCCGCTTCTTCCGCAGCAATTTGCGCGACGCCGATTTCACCGGCGCCCAGATGGGCGGCGCCGATCTCCTCAACGCCGATCTCAGCGGTGCGCTGTGGATCGACGGCAAGCGGCGCTGCGGCGCCGGCTCGATCGGCCAATGCAACTGATCCGTCCATGCAACTAAGGTGCAGTGCAACACACGGGCCGGCAGCATCAATTCTTAATATTTAATCGCTAGTGTTCGCCGCCTTCGCCGCCTCGATTTTCGCTACGAATGGACAACACTGACGAATTCCGTCGAACGAAGCCGCTCGCAGAGGCGGCGCTGGCGGCGATGCTGGAGCACGGTGTGCCACCGAGCCCGCGCAACTACGCGCTGTGGTACGCCTATGCTGGCGGCACCCTGCCGGAGCTGTCGCGCACCCTCGACATTCTCATCTCCAACAAGATGGAATTCACCGCCGAGCGCAACGAGGGGCTGATCGACCGCTTCCTTGGCCCCGATCTGTCGATGTCGGCGTTGCAGCACACGGAGCGGCTGCACGAGGCAGTCAAGCAGGTCGTCGACCATGTCGAAACGGCGAGCGGGTCGGCGCGCGCCTACGGCCGCACGCTGCACGATTATTCGACCCAACTCGACCGCAGCGGCAATCGCGAGGATCTCTCGGGCGTTGTTGCCGGTCTGATCGCCGAGACGCAGCGCGTCGCCGCCCGCAACGAGCAGCTGGAAGCCCGGCTATCGCAATCGTCGGGCGAGATCCAGGAGCTGCGGCAGGACCTCGCAGCGGTGCGCCAGGAGGCGATGACCGATGCGCTGACCGGGATCGCCAACCGAAAATCCTTCGAGCAAAGTTTCCGCCGCGCCGCCGGGGATGTGCTGGAGAGCGGCGAGCCCTTGTCCCTGCTCTTCATCGACATCGACCACTTCAAGCGCTTCAACGACACCTATGGCCATCAGATCGGCGACCAGGTGCTCCGCCTCGTCGCCCGCACCCTGACCGATTGCGTCAAGGGTCGCGATACCGCTTCGCGCTATGGCGGCGAGGAATTCGCCATCCTGCTGCCGCAGACCCGAATCGCCGACGCGGCGCGACTGGCCGAGCAGATCCGCCAGACCATGATGCGGCGCAAGATCGTCGGCAAGGCGAGTGGCGAGGACTACGGAAACGTCACGCTGTCGATCGGCATCGCCGCCTATGTGCCCGGCGAGAAGTTGAACGGGACGATTGGGCGCGCCGACGCGGCGCTGTACTGCACCAAACGCCGCGGACGCAATCGGGTGATCGCCGAAACCGACCCTGACATCAACAACCTCGCGATGCCAGCTTGAGCGCGCGCCATCCAGGCAGGAAGATCGCCTCGAGCCCGGACGCCCGGCACTGCGCCTAGCCCCTGGCAAGACGACGCAGCGCGTCGCCTTCGAGCCGATAGGGCAGCCATTCCTTCATGTGCTCGAAACCGAGCGCGCGATAGAATTTGCGCGCCGGATTCCAATTCAGCACGTTGAGGTTGAGTCGTCCCCAACCGCGCTCCAGCACGATCTCGGCGAGATCGGCGATAAGGGCGCGCCCGACGCCGCGCCGGCGCGCCCATTCGGCGACAAAGATGTCCTCGAGAAAGAGACCGGAGCGTCCTTCCCATGTCGAGTAGTCGGGAAAGAACAGGGTAAAGCCGGCCGGCTTGCCGTCGAGCGAGGCGAGCCGCGCCTCGAAGCGTCGCTCGTGCCCGAAGCCGTCGCGCAGCAGATCCTCCTCCGTCGCTTTGACGGCGTCCGGCTGTTTCTCGTAGGCGGCGAGCGCCTTGACCAGGTCGAGCAGGATTCCGACATCGGCGGCGGTGGCGTGGCGGATCTCGATCGTCATGCTGCCCCCTCTGCGCACCAAACTCGTGGCACCGAAAGCGCGGTGAACCTGCTCCGTCCTACCAGCTTTCCGGCAGCCAGGGCAGCCATTGCATGTAGGCGAGCCAGAAGGCCGCGAACGCCATCGCCTGTCGAACCGGAACTTGCTACCGAATTGACAGCGGGCTATCGCCTTGTCACACTCATACATGTCCATACAGGTATGAACACGTGGCGGCGAAATACAGGCAGATCGCAGATAGTCTCACCAAACGAATTCGCGGCGGCGAGCTCGAACGGGGGAGTCGCCTGCCGGGTGAAAACGACCTCGCCCACGCCTATGAGGTGAGCCGGAGTACAATCCGGCAAGCTCTGGCGAGCCTTCAAGAGGCGGGGCTCATCGAGACCTGGACCGGGGCGGGCTCCTTCGTCTGCTACGACGGCGCCTATCTGAACGACCAGCTGGGCTGGTCCCGCGCGCTGGCACAGCAGGGCGTCGAGACCACAGCGCGTATCCTGCGGCTCGATCGCGTCATCGATGCGGCGCTGGCGAGAGAGATCAGCGTCGATGACAGCACCTTCCTTGCCCTCGATCGCGTCCGCAGCACGGTTTTCGGGGAAGCGATCTCGCTCGAGCGCAGCCGCCTGCCATGGCGGCAGGACTTCGTCCTCGGACGCAGCACCGGCGACGGGTTCCTGGCGACGCGACGGACAGTGCATGACGCGGCGGGGGCGGTGGTAGAGCGCGTGGATAGCCTTCTCCACCCGGACCATTTTCGTCTGCAATTCAATTTTGGGGATCGGCCGCCTTGATTGTCGCGGCTTCCACTGGCGACCGGGCGCGCGGCTCTCTTGTCGGGCTGGCGATCGGTGATGCGCTCGGCATGCCGACTCAATACATGCCGCGAGAATGGGTGGCGGCACGCTACGGCATCCTCGACGGCTTTTACGAGGCGCCGCCCGACAACCCCATCAGCCGCGGCATGGCGGCAGGCCGGGTTACCGATGACACTGACCAGGCCGTGATCCTCGGTCGCCTCATCGTGGCAGGGCGGGGTTGGGTCGACCCGGACGCCTTTGCGCGCGAGCTCCTCGGCTGGGAGGAACGAATGATCGCCGCGGGTTCCGCCGATCTTCTCGGGCCCTCGACGCGCACGGCGCTGACGCTGGTCGCTGACGGAAAGCCGACCGATGAGACCGGGCGGACCGGTGCTACGAACGGTGCCGCAATGCGGGTCGCACCGGTCGGCATCGCGTTCGCCTGCGATCCCATCGAGGCCTTGGTCGACGCGGTGGTGCAAACCGGGCACGTTACTCACAATACGACAATCGGCATCGCCGGCGCTGCGGCCGTCGCCGCCGCGGTGAGCACGGGCATCGCCGGCGAGGATGTCAAACAAGCAATCAGTCGCGCCATTGAAGGTGCCCGGCTCGGCGCCCGCCGCGGATATTACTACGCGGGACCGGACGTTGCGGCACGCATCGAATGGGCAGTCGATCTCGTACGCGGCCGCGCGATCGACGAAGCGCTCGAGCTGATCTACCGACTGGTCGGAACCGGCGTCGCGACCCAGGAGGCGGTCCCCGCAGCCATTGCAGTCGCCTCGCTCGCGCCGGACGATCCCTGGCTCGTCTGCCGGCTGGCTGCCAGCCTCGGTGGCGATTGCGACACGGTCGCGGCCATTGCGGGCGCCATCATGGGTGCCTGCCACGGCGTCGCGGCTTTCCCACAAACCGCTGTCGAGACGCTGCATCGAGCCAATCCGGATCTCGGCCTGGAGGATCTGGCCGACCGGCTGCTGCTATTGCGCAGGCCGACTACCGCCGCGGCGAAGGCGAGTGATCCCTGATGGCACATTTGCGTCCGCAGCGCCTGTTGTCGGTCGGAAGCATCGTCGCCGATGTGCGCATCGACGTGCCTCATCTGCCTGAGCGCGGAGGTGATGTGCTCGGCCTCAGTGCCGTCGTCTCGGCGGGAGGCGGGTTCAATATCCTGGCCGCCGCGGCGCGCAATGGCATGCCTGCATGCTTCGCCGGTCGCCACGGGACCGGGCCTTACGGGGCCCGCATCAGAATGGATCTTGCCAGCGAGGGCATTGCGGCGCTGCTGGCGCCAGATCCGGACGCCGATAGTGGCTTCTGCGTCGTGCTGGTCGAGCCAGACGGCGAGCGATCTTTCATAACCAGTCCCGGTGTCGAAGCCCAGCTCGGCGAACGCTCGCTGGCCGGGATCGGGATCGCTTCGGGCGACGCGATCTTCGTCTCCGGCTACGATCTCTGCTACCCCGAATTGGGCGCTGCGATCGCCTCTTTCGTGGCTTGCCTTCCGCCCGACGTGCTCCTGGCGATCGATCCTGGCCCGCTTGTAGGCGAGATCCCGCAGCAGATCCTGCAGACAATGTTGCTGTCGGCGGGCATCTGGACAATGAACCGTCGCGAGGCCGAGATTTTCGCGGGGACGCCCGACATCGAGCAGGCCGTCGACTTGGTTCTGCCGCGCCTTTCTCCAGATGCGCTTCTCGTCCTGCGCGACGGTGCCGCGGGCTGCCTGATAGCTGGCCAGCGCGTGGCAGGCTCGCCGCAGCGCATTCCCGCACCGGCGGTGCGGATGATCGACTCGACCGGGGCAGGGGACGCGCATACCGGCGTCCTGCTCGCCGGTCTATCCGGCGGGCTCGATCCGGTCTCGGCCGCACGGCGCGCCAATGCGGCGGCGGCGATCTCGGTCACGGGCCCCGGGCCGGCCATGGCGCCCACGAGCAAGGAACTCGACGCGTTTCTGGCGGCGTCGCAGCACGATCACGTGCCACAGCCAGGAAGACCTCAGCAAAGGGGATCCGAACGATGACACTCAAATTGAGCCGGAGACGCTTCAACACCCTTGTCGGCACGACGATCGGCGCCACCGCCATGTCGGGCATCCTTCCCGGCCGCGCTGTGGCGGCGACGACCGAGATCACCGTGCTGAACTGGAAGGGGTACGGTACTGACGGGACCTTCGCGGTTAAGGAGTTCGCAGCGCGGACGGGCGTCGCCGTCAAGCACGACTACTTCAATTCCGAGCCGGAAATGCTGACCAAGCTGCGGACCAATCCTGGTGCCTATGATGTCGTATTGATCAACAGCGCTCGCACGCAGCAGGCGCAGGCGGATGGCCTCATCGACCCGATCGACGTGGCGGCAGTGCCGAACGCCAAGGATCTCGTGCCCAATCTCAAGGGCCATCCCAATCTGCTGGTCGGCGGCAAGCTCTATGGGCTCGCCTGGGTCTGGGGCATGAACTCGTTGGCAGTACGGCATGGCAAGGTTGCGGGTGCCGATTCCTTCGCGATTTTCCTCGATCCGAAATATGCAGGTCGCGTGGCGCTGCTTGATGATTCCGCCACCGCGATCGGCATCGGGGCCTTGCTCACCGGGCAGGACATCAACGCCCCGAAGGATCTCAGGGCCGTCGCCGAGAAGCTGAAAGCGATGAAGACGAATGTAAAGCTGCTGTGGTCGAGCGAGGATGAGTGGAACAAGGCCTTTGCGGCCGACGCCTTCGATATCTCGGTCTACTGGTCCGGCGCCGCGGTTCGGTCGAAGAAGGAGCACAATCTTCCAGTCGATTTCATCGTGCCCAAGGAAGGCGCGATCGGTTGGCTTGACGGCCTCTCCATCCCCTCCTCCAGCACCAAGAAGGAGGCTGCGCTCAAGTTTCTCGACTACATGATCGATCCTACCTTCTATGTGGTCTGGGCGAAGCAGGCAGGCGCTCCCGCTTCAGCAAACGAGAAGGCGATGGCGCAGCTTCCGGCCGACGACCTCAGCAGACAGGTGCACAAGAGCGAGTATCTCGCGAACAGCCAGCTCATGTCGGCGATGCCGGACAAGCGGCGTCAGGAATTCGCCGATACCTGGGAGGAAGTGAAAGCCTTCTACGCGAAGTGACGATCCGGTGACGGCACGGACCCAGCCGGACGCGCAAAGAGGCCGCGGCCGGCCCCGCCGCTACAAGCGGCAGCATCTGGCGACCTTCGGCCTGCTGCTGCCGGCCTATGGTTGGCTGACGCTGGCGGTGTTCCTGCCGCTCGGTGCGATGCTGTTCTTCAGCGTGTTGGAGGTCGCACCCTTCGGTAATCGTCCGGTCGAATTCACCTTCGAGCACTATCTGGCATTCTGGCGGCGGCCCTATCTTCTCGACGTTGCCTGGACGTCGATCGAGCTTGGGCTGTGGACAACGGGGCTTTGCGCGTTGATCGGGCTGCCGGCGGCGCTCGCCCTGTCGCGGGCGACGAAGGGCCGCTCGAAAGCCGTCCTCTTCATGCTTATTATTCTGCCCTTCTGGACGAATGGGCTGGTGCGCATCTTCTCCTGGACAATGGTGCTGAGGGACGGCGGGATCCTCGACTATCTCATTCACCTCGCGACTCCCTCGGCGCCGCCCCTTTCGCTCCTCTACAGCTTTCCGGCGATCGTCGTCGGCCTGGTGCACGCCTACCTGCCTTACATGATCCTCACCTGCTACTTGGCTCTCGCTGCGATGGACGATGCCATCATCGAGGCGGCACGCAGCCTCGGCGGGCGGAGCCCGGTGATCTTTTGGAAGATCATTCTTCCCATCTCGCTTCCCGGCCTCGTGTCCGGGGCGGTGCTGATTTTCGTGCCGGTGATCGGCAGCTTCATGGAGCCGCGCATTCTCGGGGGGCGGGTGGGCGTCACCATGGGGACGGTCATCGAGGATCAGTTCGCGAAGGCGTTCAACTGGCCATTGGGTGCGGCCCTCTCTTTCATGATGCTTATCGTCGTGCTGCTGATCTTTGCGCTGTCCTCGCGCCTCGTCGGCGACACCGCGGGTAGCGCGCCGGCCGTGACGGTCCGGCCATGATCGCGATGGGGCGCGGCTATCTCGTTGCGACGATCGTCTTCCTCTATCTGCCGATCGCGATGATGGTGGCAATGGCCTTCAATGCCTCTGCCCTCTACACGCTACCGATCGAACCGTCGCTGCACTGGTTCGCGGTGCTGGCGGCAAACGAGCAGCTCCTCGCCGCCTCGCGCAACAGCCTGGTCATTGCGATCGTCACTTCGGCAGCGGCGACCGTCGTCGGAACCATGGCCTCGATCGCGCTCTCACGGCGGAACTTCCGCGGACGCTCTGTCCTTCGTGCCCTGCTGCTCCCGCCCATTGCCATACCCTGGCTGATCACCGGCACGGCGATGCTGGTATTCTTCTTCTGGACCGGCATCGGCCGCGGCCTCCATGCCATGATCATCGGGCACGTCGCGCTTGCGATCCCCTATGTGGTGCTGATCGTCGGGACCGGTATGCAGGCCGTACGGACGGATATCGAGGAAGCGGCGATGAGCCTCGGATCGACGCCCATCCATGCCTTTTTCGCCGTCACGCTGCCGCTTCTCCTCCCCAGTATCATTGCCGCCTCGCTCTTCGCCTTCGCTATATCGCTCGACCAGTTCGTGGTCTCCTACTTCCTGTCGACACCCGGCGTGAGCACGCTGCCGGTCGAGATCTATTCATCCATCCGCAAGGGCTTCACACCCGAGATCAACGCAATCTCGACAATCTTCCTCGGCGTTTCGACATTGCTCGTCCTCGTCGTCGCCGAGCTTTCCAACCTTGGGAGCCGTCGTGATCGGCGTTGACGTCGTCTCGATCGGCAAGGGCTATGGCGGACTGAGCGTGCTCGACAATGTCAGCGCGTCCTTCAAAGCAGGGCGGCTGACCAGCCTGCTCGGTCCCTCCGGATCGGGAAAGACGACGCTGCTGCGGATCATCGGCGGCTTCGTTGCCCCCGATGCCGGCCGCATCCGCTTCGCGGACGCCGATGTCACCGACGAGCCGGTCTGGCGGCGCAATGTCGGCGTGGTGTTCCAGTCCTATGCGCTCTTCCCGCATATGACAGTGGAGCAGAACGTCGTGTTTGGCCTCCACCGGCGGGGCATACGCGGCGAGGCGGCACGATGCGAGGTCGCCCGGGTGCTCGATTTGGTGCACCTTACCGGCTATGAGCAACGCCGCCCGAAGGAACTCTCCGGGGGACAGCAGCAGCGTGTCGCGCTTGCCCGTGCCGTCGTGACCAGGCCAAAAGTTCTCCTCCTCGACGAACCGTTATCCGCCCTCGACAGGCGCCTGCGGCAGGAGATGCAGGTCGAGCTTCGTCGCATCCAGCGCGAAAGCGGGCTGACCACGATCTTCGTTACCCATGATCAGGAGGAGGCGCTGACGCTTTCCGACAGCGTCGCCATCCTCGATCGCGGTCGCATCATCCAGGAGGGATCGCCGTCCATCATCTATGAGCGGCCGCGGTCGCGCTTCGCCGCGGCGTTCCTGGGCGATGCCAACTTCTTCATCGGGCGCGTGGTCGCGGGAGGGATCGAAGCAGCGGTCGGCCTCATCCGCACCGACGACGCCCTTCCGGCGCCCGGGGCCACGGCGACGGTCGCCGTGCGGCCGGAGAAAATGAGGCTGAATCTGCTCGCTAGCGGGGGTGGAAGCGACAATCGCGTGGAGGCGACGCTTCGCGAGGTCGTCTATGCCGGCGCCGTCTCCACCTTCATCCTCGCCGCATCGGACGGGAGCGAAATCAAGGTTCTTGCGCAGAATGTGGCGCCCACCGTCTTGTCGAGCGGCGGGCGGGTAGACGTCTCATGGTCGGCGCAGCATACGGTTGTGCTGCAAGCATAGAGCCGCTCCCGCATGTCGGCGCAGTGATCCGGCGTGCCGCCCCCATTCGCCGGGCCTCGAAGGGGTCGCTCGTGCCCGAAGCCCTGCTTTTCGCCATGACGGCCGTCCGCTCCTACCAGCTTTCCGGCAGCCAGGGCAGCCATTGCATGTAGGCGAGCCAGAAGACCGCGAAGGCCATCGACAGGATGGTGACCGGCACGCCGACCTTGGCGTGCTCGGCGAAGCTCAGCCTGACGCCGAAGGCGACAGCGCGTTCGGCGACCATGAGATTGGCGAGGCTGCCGACGAGCAGGAGGTTGCCGGCGAGGCTGGATAGCAGCGCGAGGCCGTAGAGCGCGCCCTTGGGCGGGTTGGGCCAGATCTGCATCAGGAGGATCACCGAGGGGACATTGCCGATGGTGTTGCTCATCAAGAGGGTGAGCGGCGTCAGGACGAGCAGCGAATCCGGCATCAGCCCGATCTCTTGCAGGGCCGAGATACCGGTCCACGGGATGCCGGTATCGGCCAGCGCGCCGGTGACGCCGAACAGGCAAGCGAAGAGCAAGAGGAGCGGCCAGTCGACGGCGGCGATCATCGTGCGGCTGGTGAACTTGCGATTGGCGAGGAGCAGCGCCGCGATGACCAGCGCGCCGATCTCGCGCGGTAGCGAGGTGGTGAAAAGAGCGAGCAGCGCCACCGTTGCGATCGCTCCCTTGATCGTTTGGTTGCGGTCCGGCGGGTGGCGCGGGACGATCGCCACGTCGCCGCTCGCCGCCATCACCGAGCCCGTCATGCGATCGTGCCAGACCACCCAGATGACGGCGAAGACAATGACGAGGGCGACGACGGCCGGCACGAAGCAGGCGACCAGGAAGGTGCCGAAGCCGAGATTGCCGATCTCGCCGATCAGGATGTTCTGCGGATTGCCGATGAAGGTCGCTGCCGAGCCGGCATTGGTGGCGGCGGCGAGAGCGATGAGAAAGGGCCGCGGGTCGAGTCCGCGCGCCTGCACGCCGGCGATCAGCAGCGGCACCAGCGCGAAGATGACGATGTCGTTGGCGAGCACCGCGGCGAGCGCGCCGGTGATCGCTACGGTGAGCGCCAGGATGACGATCGGCGGGCCCGGCGACTCGGTGATCCAGCGCGCGCATTTGTCGTAGAAGCCGGCAGCGGCGAACTGCGCCGAGATGATCATCAGCGAGAACAGGAGGACGAGCGTCGGCATGTCGATATTGGCGCCGACATCGTCGAGCGTCAGCGCCTCGGTGGCGAGCAAGAGGATGACGCCGAGCAGCGCGATGCCGGTGCGGTCGACCTGGAGGAACGGCAGGCGGCCGGCCGCCATGCCGATATACGTCAGGATGAAGACGAGGAATACGATGGCGGCTTGCATGCGGGGGGACCAGAATGGGACCGCCGCATCATAAGATGAACCGGTGAAGGATTATTAGCGAATTCAACCGCGAGTCGGGCGCCGCGAACGCTGGACGGCGCAAGGGAGGATCCGCTGCAGGTCAGATCCTCCCCCGCGTCTCAAGATGCTCCTGACCCGGCATGCCCCCAAAGCGCCATCCCTATGCCGTGACGGCAATCGAGCGCGTCTTGCGGCGCAGTTGCAGTGCGACCAGACCAAATCCGATGAGCATCATCGACCAAATCGGCAACTCAGGAGCCCCTGAGACGATCGCCGTCGGCGGGATGCTCTCGTTTTCCCCGAGCGCGCCGGTGCCTGTCCCCGACGCGGCGCGAAGCGTCGCCCCTTCGAATAGGCCGACATGCAGCCCGCTGATGTTCTGATTGGTCGGCGTATTGAAGTTGAATACCGTGGCGACGATGGAATCAGCCGGGGAGAGGACGCTGAAATCCCACTCGTCCTTGAACGAACCGGAGGAAAGGATTGCACCTGTTGGTTGCGTATTGCCGGCGGACAGGGCGCCGAGACTGCGAATTGTCGCCGATGCCGAGCCGCCGATCGTCAACATTGCCGCCGCTGACGCGACAAGAACCATGACCCCGAAATTACGCATCATACCCCTCCCAACAAGCGGGGAGTTCCGCTCTTCGTGACTGCGCGCAACCTGCACAATCCGCATGCACTACGCATAATAAAGATGCGCCGCTTCGTGCCGCTTTGTCATTTTCAATTCGGTGGGGAGGCCCTAGCCAAAAGGGACGAGACAATGCGCTTCTTGGGGTTTCCGCCCCTAAGTTGTGCGCCCGATCGGCGTGCGCAGCATCCCTGCTCTGCACTTCTAGCGGCGACTTTCGCAAACTCGCGCGTTGACCGTTAGGCCAGCGCCGGCTCATATGCCGGCGCAACAGGCGAAGAGAGTTGGGGAGGGAATGGTGGCGAACTGGTCGCGCACGCTGACGTTCTTCGAGGGCAAGTGGCACGAGGGCAACGTGCCGATCATGGGGCCGCGCACCAACGGTGCCTGGCTCGCCTCAACCGTCTTCGACGGCGCCCGTCATTTC
>WNFD01003271.1_pt1 | contig 16262 bp, 27 predicted proteins | sample 5400491 | NCBI WGS metagenome assembly WNFD01 (sample SAMN13153343, study PRJNA577476) | soil metagenome | isolation source: 120 cm saprolite under Douglas fir tree site 2 hole 2 replicate 2 | place: USA:California | collected 2015-04-18 | reverse complement strand
AATAAGACGAATATGAAGCCAGCATTCGCCGCAGATGCCACTCGCCGACGATCAGAACATGATCCAGGCACTCACGCCGAAGCGTTCCGATCAGGCGTTCAGCGTATGGGTTCTGCCACGGCGACCTCGGTGATATGGGTCGGTCACGAATCCCCATCGCTCGAATTCGGCGCTGGAAGGCCTGCCCGTAGGCACGATCATTGTCGCGCACCAAATAGGTGGGCGCCGTGTTCCACGGGAATGCCTCTGCCATCTGTTGAGCCAGCCACTCCGCCGACGGATTGCAGGTCACCGCAAACCACAGCAGTTGCCGCCGTCCATGGCCCACAACAAGAAAGGCAAATAGCCGCTCGAAGGTCAGGGTTGGAACCACGCACAGATCGACCGCCGCAATCGCGTCCGAACTTGGGCCAAAGCCAGCAGGCTTGGCCAGAGCCGCATCATCCAGACCATCAGGGCCCGGTCACTCCCCCGCAGCCGCAGACGTTGCGGCGGTCGTCTCAGGATAATGTTGAGCTGATGACGCAGAAAGAGGTTCTCGACTTCAAGCCGGCGCCGCGACTTGAACAGATCGGCTATGAACGTTGCAAGAAGGTAGATGATCGCAAACATCGCATTGGATGATGGTCTGATTCTCCCTCACAGCGCGAATCCTACCGGATCGAATTTTCGGGAACGACAGGGAGATTTTCCGGGAAAAAGCGATTCTTTAGCGCGCCTGAAATTGCCACAAACGGCATAGCACAGGGCAGGATACTCACGTATCTGTGCGATCACTCGTAATTGAGCCGGCACGCTGAACGACACGCTCGGCAGGCGTGTTCTTGTTCAAGGCAAGGTGCGTGCGCGCGTCGCTGTAATAGTGGGCATACGCAGCAAGAATCCGCCGCAGAATCGAAACGGCCGAAAGAATGGAGGGCGTTGCCAGCGGGTGGAAGCGCCTGAGCTGGGACAGGGTAACAAAGTGGATTCCGGCTGCAACAGGAAATGCCGGACGATGGTTGCAGACAATCTGAGCGTCACCCTTTCGGCTTCTTACGCGTTGACGGTCCACGGGTCGCCTTTTTCGGCGAACTTTTCTTGCGTGTCTTCGTGCGCGCTGCCTTTTTGATCGACTCCTTGGATTTTGCTTTGGCCGAGGAACGCTTTTTCGGAGCCTTGCGAGCTTTTTTCACGACCCCGTTCCTCCTTAAAACCCGAAGAACCGTTCCCTTAGTTCCTCGCAAGCTCCGTCCAAACCGGGGAATAGCGAACCCTGTGTGATGCCCATCAGGCGCAGTTCTCGGATTACGTGGTCACGTTCACGCAAAGGCAAGTCGATGACTTCCAGGTAGAGCTTTCCGCTGATCTCCTCTTTTGAGCGGATATAGGTCTCTATGTCGTCAACTGTCGTGAAACTCGATAGCGCTTGTTGCGGTACCATCCTTTCATTTTCAATGGCAGCTGGTTCCAAGATTGAAAAATGCTGCCAGCGGGCAGACATATTCGTAATTTGGGCAAAGTCTAAGCACCACTGCAGCTTATCAAACACGAAGATGCGAACCTTCCGATCACCAGATGTACCTACTCCATCTAAGCTTTTAACCGGGTGGTAAGCAAAATAGGCGGCGACAAAGGGCGAGTACGTCCAGTCAAGGAGAGGGGTCGGGTAACCGTGATGCTGGACCAGATGGAAGAATGCCGCGTTCTGGATTGGGTCTCTTAGGTCGAAAAAATGGCTAGTACGAGCACTCAAATGCGCGTGGAGAACCCTGATATCCTGCGCCATATATCGTCGCGTGTCGCCTCTACCGGTTCGGTGAAAGGGTGTGCAAAGGCGTGATGTCTTAGTCTGGCCGCGATAAATGTAGCGGTAGTGTTCTCGCTGCGTTACATGATGTTTGAACTCCTGCCAGGTGGTGACCGGCAATGGCTCATAGACGGATGGTTGTCCTATCTGGCTTCTAGGGAGTTGTGCGGCACCATGAGTTCCGATGTCGGTACGCCATTCTAGCTTAAGGCTGTCATTGCTCCATTCGCAGGTAATCGCAGCTTGCTTCGGGAAGGTCACGCCAGGATACCGACCTGTAATTTGATGCCATTCGATGAATTCGCCAGTATCGGGATGCAAAGGTAGCAATCTCGATTGGAATTGTAGCCGATCTGATTTGTTTGGCGTCTTGATTTCGGCCCACGTACTAGGCATCAGCGGGTTATTGTCATAAACGTAGGCGGAGCCATAAAAGTGGTCTCCCATATCGTCAACTTCGACAACTATTTGGCCGGAATTGCTGCCGGTATATATGCCGTACCAGTACCCGTTCATAAATGGCCCTCCACGCTGGGGGCTGGCCCCATGCCCTCCATGTAAAGCTCCTCACCGACTTGCTGCAACGGCACCAGGTTATCCGCCAAGACTTCCCTCGAGGTCGTTCTGGGGATAGCTTCGCTGTAGCCATTGGCATGGTCTCCTTCATGCCGATGGTTAGAGAGGGCCTAAGTGCCGAACACCTTGGCCCTCTCGCCTGTTCACCTTGAATGGGCTAACTGGAAACGATCTCCTTCAGTATACGTGATAGAACCTCCAACGCCTCACGCTTCTCGGCATCACTGCCTCGCGACGCTCGGCATCCGTCAACCGCGAAGACACTTACGCCTCTATACGTGAAATGCGCACTCCAGGTAACGATGTCATTCGTCCTGCCAAGCATCTCCGTTAAAAATTCCCGTTTGCCATTGTTATAGCTCATTGCCGCCAATTGAAGCGCTTTGGCCGATGCTTGAAGTTTTTCCAGTTCATTTCGTTCAATTTCCTGTGTGGGCCTGCGGCTCACGTCAGCCGGTGTCGCGATCGGTGAGCGCTGTACGCATGGCATAGACCGCAATCCCCGCTATGAGGCCCGTGAGGAAGAGCCCGGAGACACCAATCCCGATCGCAAGTGCGCGCGCGAGCGCCTGCCGTGGCACGATGTCGCCATAACCAATCGTGAGGCCGGTGACGAAGGTGAAATAGATCGCGTCGCCGACAGACCAGCCCTCGACAAAGCCAATCAGTAGGCCCAGGGCAACCTGCATCGCCAGAATTGCCGACAGGACCGGCCATGTGACATGAATGGCGTGGCCGAGGGCCACGAAAAATCGCCGCCGCACGGTCTTTGGTGCCGGCCGGTTCATCCCTACTCTTAAGTCTTCTGGTCAATACAGCGTTGAAGAGTTCCGACCATTAGCACTCCCGCGTGCTGCGCGCGCGCCGCGAGCGGCCAGGCCACTGCCGCGCCGCCGAGAAGCGTGGCTAAGAATTTTCGTCGTCGGATGTAGCTTGCCATGTGACCCTCGGTTGGGGTCATTCATGCCAATGGAGGAATTATACCACGCTTCCATCGCGCGGTCTGTGGCTAAGGCCTCGACTGCAAACAAAAATCACTCGGCGAGCGTACCATTTCGACTAACTCCTTCAGCGCAGCTGACCTAGAGAGCCCCAACAATACCCCTCCCGCGAAACCGCCAGCCGACGAAGTCGCGCTTGCACTCCGGCTTGCCCACCCCGAAAACTTAGCGCCTCCAGAGGTTCTTCGAAGCGAGTTGCGCTCCTTCGACAAGAGCGCGCAGCTTAGCCCAGGCAAGCTCGGCGTGAACGCGGCTGCCAAGACCGCAATCCGTGAACAGTAACTGGATAAGAGTGCCATTGAAAAGAGATGGTGGCACGTTTGGAGTGCCCGTCGAAATAAATAGCACCTTGACATTAGATTTTGTCGTCGACAGTGGAGCGACTGATGTAAGTGTCCCAGCTGATGTGTTTCTGACGCTGAAACGAACGGGAACAATTAAGGACTCATGTTCGCCGAAAGGGACATTATGCAATAAGCTTTCACTTAGTCGATGTTCAAGCCGAGCTGTTTGACGATCGGCGCCCAGAAGGCAATGTCCTGTTCCAGGGTCCGTCGGAGTTTCTCGGGGCTCGAATCGAGCGCGGGCTCGAAGCCGGCCTCGATCAAGAAGTCCTGATAGGCCCGTTCGGCCAGGGCCGTTCGAGTCGCCTGGGCAATCTGCTCGATGATCGGCTTCGGGGTGCCAGCGGGGGCGAGCAACCCCACCGTTGCCTGTACGGTCAGGCCGGGGAATCCCGATTCAGCGGCCGTCAGAAATTCGGGTGCTGCAACCGGCCGCACGGGAGTGGTCACCGCCAGCACTCGAAGCTTGCCGGAGCGATGAAAGCCGATCACCTGTCCGGACAAACCACGACGGCCATCGGGGTTTGTCCGCCAATCAGGTCGTTAATCGCTGGCCCCGCCCCCCGATAGGGCACCTGCACCATGTCAGGAAGCCCCGCGAGCAACTTGAACAGCTCGCCGACCAGTTGGGGTAGCGAGCCCACGCCGACATGCGCGTAAGACATCTTGCCGGATTGGGCCTTGGCGTGAGCGGCAAACTCCTTGAGGGTGCGGGCCGGCACCGACGGGTGCACGGCGAGGACAAAGGCGTTGACCGCTAGGCTTGATATGGGGTCGAGGTCCTTGACCGGATCGTAGAGCTGCCGGGTCTTGAGCAGCGCCTCATTGATATGCGGCAGCGTGCCGCCGAGAAGAATGGTGTAGCCATCCGGGCGCGAGCGCGCGACCGCGGCCGCACCCAGCGAGGCGCCACCCCCGCCGATATTCTCGACAACCACCGTGCCCAGCACAGGCTTCATTTTCTCCGCCCAGGGGCGTCCGATGGCGTCAAACGCGCCGCCTGGCGGAAACGGAACCACGAGCCGAATTGGCCGCGACGGATAGGATTGCGCCCTTGCGATACGCGAGACGGCCGCGAGCGGCCAGGTTGCCGCCGCGCCGCCGAGCAGCGCGATGAACTGCCGCCGCCTCACTCGATCACCTCGTCGGCGCTGGCAAGCAATGTCGGTGATATTGTCAGGCCGAGCGCTTGAGCGGTTTTTGTATTCAACACCACCTGGAATTTCGTGGGCTGTTCTACCGGTAGAGTGGCCGGGTTCGCACCCTTGATGATTTTGTCGACATACGGCGCCGCCCGCTCGTAAAGCGCTAAAAAGTTGGCGGAAATGGAAATGACGCCCCCTGCCACGGTGGTTTCCCGGCTGCCCGACATGAGCGCCAGTCGGTGCTTGGTCGCGAGCTCAACAAGGATCGCCCGGTGCGGGTCGAAAAGTCCCTGGATGATCACCGCCTGCACGCCGCCCTTGGCCATAGCCGCGAAGGCGCTTTCGAACTCATTGGGACCGCTGACCGCTAAACGGGTCTGTGGCCGTGGTCGATGCGAGAACAGCGACCCGGGCAAGGCTCGGCATGAGATCGCCAAGGAGCTGCAGGCGTCTGCCGCCAATCTCCGCATCCATTGCCGATAGACCGGTAACATTCCCGCCTGGGCGAGCCAGACTATCGATAAAGCCGGATTGTAAGGGAGCGCCGGCCGGCGCCATGACAATCGGGATTTTTTGTGTGGCGCCCAGAGATGCTCTGACCGCTGGGGTAAAGTGCGCAACGATGACGTCCACGCCAAGTCGGACAAACTCAGCCGCAATCTCACCAGCGCGGTCGCTGAGCCCACCGGAATAGCGGACCTCGAGCGTGATATTCCGGCCTTCCGAATAGCCAAGGTTTTGCAAACCACGTCTGAGAGCGTCGGCGAACGGATGCGGCGGCGATGCGGACACCAACACGCCCACGAGTGGCAATTTTCCCTGTTGCTGCGCGAGCCCCGCGAGCGGCCAAAGAGACGGAGGCATGGCCGCCGCGCCGCCGAGCAGCGATATGAACGCGCGTCGCCTCATGGGCGCCCCTCCTCAGGTTAGGGCCGCACATTACCACACCGTTGCGCAAGAACGCCGCTGTACATCACAGCAAAAATTGCGCGCTGATGTCGCAGATGGGTCACACTCAGTCATTCGGCGATGCCGGCTCAATGTCCGCTTTGCCCGAACGCGGACATGGGTGGGCGATTTATGAGTAACGAAGCCCAGCGCGAGGATTAATTGTTCGGAAATGTCGGTATGGCCTACCGCATGGCGTCAAGCCAAGCCTGCGTCTTGTTGATGGCATCTCGCCATTTGGACACCGGTTCCTCGCTATCCGGTTCTACCAGCGCCTCGCAAAGGCTGCACACTGCCAGCCAAGCATCCGCCCGTTCTGGAATATCGTCAGGGCGCTTACTCGCCATTTCGCCCCGCACCGGCTCAAGGCAATAAATTGCAGCACCGCGCGATGCGACGCGCGCCTGTTCCAGCGTCTTCAGAGCGCGAGCAGCAATTTGCTTGTCATCCTCGGTCCAAGTGGACATCCGACAGTCACCTCTGTCGAAAAGAATAACGCTGAGAGCGGGTGCGGGCGAGTGGTCCCGGCGGCGCGCCGAAAATTGCTACGAGTCACGTTCGGAGGGGCCCAGTCCACCTCCATGCCCGCTGTGGGTCAAGCGCGTCACATCGGCGCGCTCTCGACGCTCGCGGAATGTGCCTCCAATATCGACCGAATTGATGCGTCACGACGAAACGTCGCGAGGTGCCAAAAGCGGAGAGCAGCATCAAGGCGAGGCCCGCTCAGCCAGATCAAAAGGCGGTCGAAACAATGCGAAACGGCGGCGATGCGCCAAGTGCGGCGTTTTACGAACAACAAGTCCCCAGGGCACGCGCCATTGTCGAGCGTCTGCGCGGACAGTGAGACCCCGCCATGAAGCGGCATCTGTGCTTCATTGCAGCATTAGGCATGTGCTTGCTCGGGCTAAATGCGAGTGCCGATGCTCAGGTCCCCTCGCCGTCGTCTGCGTGCTTCACGCGGTCGTAATGATCCCGATGGCCGCGAAGAACCTGAGCGGGTTCATGTCCCAGACGCGGCCTACTCGCTTGCGCCTAGCTCTCCAAGCCCAGCCATCAATTCTCCATGCGAAGAGGGCCGCTGTAGTCGCGACTATGAGCAAGATGCGACGCGTCGTCGTATCGCCAGTTTCTTGAACATCCGCCTTCGTCTAAACTGCAACAAAAGAGCGCCCCTCTTGTCCAGGAGTGGCTTTGTAAGTCTCTCTGGCGGAGACAGCCTAATGACACGCCTGCTGTCCATAATTCTGTTATGTGTTCTCGCTTCATCACGGGCACCTGCGCAAAACGATGCGAGCCAGGGCCTCCTGGCGCTCAGTGAAGACGACCGAAACGCAGTGCTCACGTACCTGCTGCAGAGCAGCAGTGAGAAATGCGACCGGGTGATCCGCACATTATTTAATGGCACTGCATTGGGGCTGGATAACTGGGAGGTACTGTGCCGAGACCGAAATTCGTACTCGCTCAGTATCCCGCCGGGGGTAAACACCAACATCGAATTGGTGAGTTGCCGTGAATTGATCGCGACAAGCAAAAGGCTTTTGGAGAGGGCGGACAGAAAGAGCAAGGCGACGGGCTGTCGGATTAAATGAAATACTCGCGCCAACAAGTTGCTGACCGACGCAGCGTATTGCTGGCCGGCATGCTGATAGCGCGCCTTGGAAGGAATTACCAGGACATCTGCGACACCATTCGCGAGTTCATGCGGCGCGGCGTCGTCATCCGCACGGTGATCAACGGCATCACGTTCGACGGTGCTACCAAAGACGCGAGCGTTGAGAGCGTACAGGATGGTTGCCATGTCGTTGACACCGCCAACCGGCCTTGGCCTACTGGCGTCGCCCCGCGCGGCGGGGAATTCCCGGTCGGGCAGCGCGTGGCTCGGTCGCTCCCAGAAAGATGGCCTGCCGTCCTGCCGCGCGGGGGGAGACATTTCATTCGCGGTTCAAGGCCATCGACTCGCGCTTAGGGGGCAGCCTAGTCGCTGCCCCTTTCTAATCGGGAGCTGGAATGGACGCCAAGACGCGCGACCTTGCTTTGCTCGCCGCCCTGTCGCTCTTCTGCGCAGGCGTCGCCTGGATCTCGGGTCATTTTGTTTTGGGTTGGGTCTTTTTTGCGCTCGGTGCAGTCGCCGCTCTCGGCATAGCGGAGAGGCACTGGCGCTGACATGGACCAGCTAGTCCTCAAACGCGCGGCGGCTTCCGGCCTGTCCGGCGAGTGGAGTGAGGACGATTACGACGTGTTGTGTCAGGGCGCAGTAGTCGGCCGCATCATGAAGGCCGTCGCCGCGCCCGTGGGCACGCCATGGCTGTGGACGCTGGCCTATGGCCACCACGAAGACCGCACGCCGATCTACGGCTACGAGCCGACGCGCGAGGCCGCATATCAGTCCATACGATCGGCTGCCGGGGAGCTGACGGCTGGTCTCTTTTGTCGTCGACTCCCGCCCGCTTCCCGCGCGGCGCAAGCTGCGCTATCTCACACGGGAAACGACGGCTCCTCAACGCGAGCCAAGCGCCCGAGGGAGGCACGCATGCGCGAAATCGGCCATTTCATCGGCGGCAAGAAGGTCGCGGGCACGTCCGGTCGCAGTGGCGACGTGTTCAACCCCAATACCGGCGAGGTGCAAGCCAAGGTCAGCTTCGCCACAAAATCGGAAGTGGAGCAGGCCATCGCCAATGCGGAGGCGGCGCAGCCGGGCTGGGCCGCGACCAACCCGCAGCGGCGCGCGCGGGTCCTGTTCAAGTTCCTCGAGCTTGTGCAAAAAGAGTTCGACAGTCTCGCCCAGCTCTTGTCCTCCGAGCACGGCAAGACCATCGCCGACTCCAAAGGCGACATCCAGCGCGGGCTCGAAGTGGTCGAGTTCGCGTGCGGCATCCCTCACCTGTTGAAAGGCGAATTCAGCGACAGCGCCGGACCCGGCATCGACCTGTTCTCGCTCCGCCAGCCGCTCGGCGTCGTCGCCGGCATCACGCCGTTCAATTTCCCGGCCATGATCCCGATGTGGAAGTTCGCGCCCGCGCTCGCCTGCGGCAACGCCTTCATTCTCAAGCCGTCCGAGCGCGATCCCTCGGTGCCGATGCGGCTCGCCGAACTACTGGTCGAAGCCGGCCTTCCGGCGGGCGTGCTCAATGTCGTCAACGGCGACAAGGAAGCGGTCGACACGCTACTCACCGATCCGCGCGTGCGCGCCATCGGCTTCGTCGGCTCGTCAGCGATCGCGGAATATATCTACACCACCGGCTGCGCACACGGCAAACGCGTGCAGTGCTTCGGCGGCGCCAAGAATCACATGGTGGTGATGCCGGATGCCGACATGGACCAGGCGGTCGACGCGCTGATCGGCGCGGGCTACGGCTCGGCCGGCGAACGCTGCATGGCGGTCTCGGTGGCGGTGCCGGTCGGCAAGAAGACCGCGGATATTCTGGTCGAGAAGCTCATTCCGCGCGTCGAAAGCTTGAAGGTCGGGCCTTCGAGCGATCCGAAGGCGGACTACGGGCCGATGATCACCAAGGCGCACCTCGACAAGGTGAAGAGCTACGTCGATCTCGGCCTCAAGGAGGGCGCCAAGCTCAGGGTCGACGGCCGCGGCTTGAAGCTGCAAGGCTACGAGAGCGGCTTCTTCATGGGCGGCTGCCTGTTCGACGAAGTGACGCCCGATATGCGCATCTACAAGGAGGAAATCTTCGGCCCCGTGCTCTCCGTCGTGCGCGCCAAGAACTATGACGAGGCGCTTCGGCTTCCCTCCGAGCACGACTATGGCAACGGCGTCGCCATCTTCACCCGCGACGGCGACACTGCCCGCGACTTCGCTACCCGCGTCAATGTCGGCATGGTCGGCGTGAACTTCGCGATCCCGGTGCCGCTCGCCTATTACACCTTCGGCGGCTGGAAGCGCTCGGGCTTCGGCGACCTCAACCAGCACGGGCCCGACGCCGTGCGCTTTTATACCAAGACCAAGACCGTGACCTCGCGCTGGCCCTCGGGCATCAAGGAAGGCGCCGAATTCGTCATTCCGACGATGAAGTGAGCGCGCGAGATGGAGGCGGCCGCAGCCCATACGCGCGCGGCGGTATGGGGCGGTGTGCTAACTCTCGGGCTTATGTTTCCTACCTCAAGGGAAGGTAGAAGACAGGTGCGACACGAATGATCCCTATCCATGAGCATCTCGTTGCCCAGGGGTTTCTCGACTTGGCGGGCATGTGTCGGGCTCGCCGGCGCTCTATGGTGATTTCACCTGGCGCATCGCCGCGGCGACGCGCGCCCGTACCGTTATCATCATTCGCCATAGCTGCATTCACCTTTCCATGTTCATCTATCGCAATCTCTGATTGTGCCTGCCCACTCACGGAGATCATGTCGCACGTTGAGTACATGCCGCTCGAGCAATGCTTCCATCTCCTCCTGGAACTGCATGCCAAGCTGATTCCAGTAACCCTGGTGCTGAGCATGGACGAGAAGGGTAGCAAGCAAGTTGATGCGCGGTTAGAACTTCGTGCAGGTGCCCCGCCTACCAGACCCGCCAAAGGATCAGAGCCAGAAGCAAGATCGCCACCCACTGGGATATGATCATCCACACTATGCCGTCTGCTATGTCGTCATCCATGGGTCCTCCCTGGCGATGTAGTGTGTTCCCACCATCAGTCCCTCCCCGTGGCTCTCACAAACGCCCTACGACTTGAAGCCAGCCCTTATCCATCGAACAAGGTAAACCAGCGCATAACCCCCTCATCATAGCCTGTACTCCATCATGCTGGCGGATGGTCTGCGCAGAAGTCCTTCAGCGTCTTCTCCAGGAAGTCCAGGTACCGTTGACATACTGCGGTCACCTCCTGCTTCCCGTCTTCCTGTTCAAAGTAGTAAGCCGGACGTCGAACTTGTGGTGGTGGAGTTCCGGGTGGCGCGAACACGTGATGGCCGTAAGCTGGGTGTTGCCTCCAAGGTTCAACGTCTCCACTCCTGAGTAGTTCATGAAGTGCTACTACTTCCCATTCCACCAACGCGTTGGCTCCGCCGCGCTTAGCCTCATCAAGCCGGAGTTCATTCGTGAGGTCCAATAGCTTCTGTTCCTCGTTGCTCCGCGTATCTTTCCACTTCGGCTCCCACGCCTTCCACTTCTCCGGCTCCTCGTTCCCCAAGGTCCAGGTGACGCTCCTCGCGGCTTGAATGAAGGCGCTAAAGTAGAAGCGGAACTCCCTCGGATCGAACCTGAAACTCTGTTGGCGTTCCTTGACGAGGTGGCCGTAGAAGAACCGTGCCTCGTCAAACTTCCTCCGGGTAGCTTCGATCATGTTGCACCAGGGCACGCGGTGTGTGTGTGTGTGTGGACCTTAGCGTGGTAGGCTCACAACATGATGGCAGGCGACGACGAACCTGAGCGCATCTTTCAGCAGGCTACTATCTTCTACAAGGCGCAGGCGGTTTTGAGGAAGAAGAAGCCAGACGACCGTGATGAGGAGGAGGCGCTCACGATAACGATATGCTTCTTGCAGGCATTCATAGGCGAGCTGCTACTCAAGTGTCTCATCCGCATTGAGGGCGGCACCCCACCACAAATCCACGATCTACTTTGCCTGTTTAACCTGCTGAGCGCACCAACACGGGAACGACTTGAAGTGATGTGGCGCGACTATGTACAGACGCACCCCGATCCGGCGGCGTTAAAACGGGCCGGGGTCCTAGTAGAGCTGGAACTTACTTCGGCCCTTGCGGCTGGCAGGAAGGGCTTTGAAAGGATCAGATACTTTCACGAGGAACATCACGAAGACTTCGTATTCTACCTTGGAGCCTTGCTGCCCATGCTTATGAGGGTCGCGGTCGTGCTTCGACCTAATTGGGGGCCAGTGGGATAGTTCCGCCCGGTCCCCTATCCGCCGATCACCCGCGCAAGCTCCAGCACCAGGAGAGCCATAGCAGCAACTCTCAGAACAAGCTGCATCGGGTGACCAGGCGCATCATCACGGGGCTCAACTCCACCACCGCTCTGGGAAGCCCCAGAGCTTGCCCAGGATCGCGGCGAGGAGGATCGCGACCCATACGAGCACGAAGTGGATGTTCCCCAGTGCCTTGCTGATGTCGGCCAACCTGTTAGTGAGGCGCTCGAACTGATCGTCGGTCATTGGTCCTCTCCGTCTGCTTCATTTCACGATGTCGAACACCAGGCTCGCCAAGCCGATCATTGCTGGGGCTCCTCAGTGTACCGGGATGGGCTGGAACAGGTACGTCACGATGAACCCCACGATGACCAGGAACAGTAGCAACGCGGCGACAAGTACGATTAGACTTCGAGCATCCATTGACGTGTTACCTTCACGGTGATGGTAGGAGGGGCTCCGACATTGGCCTGCCGGGGCTCCTCTGATCTCATTCCAGGAGCCAGCCCCGGCCACACTTGGCGAACAGTGCGATCATTGCTCCTCCATATTCGGGAAACCAGTTCAGCGCGTGGCGCGTTAGTGGTAGCCACCGGCATCCCTCCCACAGTGCTGGTGGTCAGGCTCCCCGGATCAAGGTGTTGCTTCCTCCTCCGGGGGGCCGCTTCATGTGGCGTTCCCCTCCACGATCTGGGCAACCAGGCCCGCGAGGGCCTCAAGAGCGGCCCGCTTTTCGTCTATAAAGTTGTGTCGGCGATACACCCCAGCCACGCCGGGGATGGTGTGGCCGAGCGTGGCCTCGATCACATGCGGCAGCACCCCCGCGCGCTCCATCAGCGTGGCCCCCGTTCGCCGCAAGTCATGCAGGGTCCAGTGCGGGACGTTGGTGAGCTGGTCCAGGGCGGACTTCCCCCTGGTCCAGGCGCTGTAGGGCGCATCGCGCCCGGCGCCCAGGGAAGTACCACGATAGTTCGATGAAAGAGCGGCCGGGGGAGGTGACGCAACACCTTGACCCCGGCCTGACCACCAGATGTGGAAGGACACATCCAATGGCTATAGCCAATCTACGCCCACAACTGCTCGAAGTTGAGACCACGCTCCAACATTGTGCCGATCAGTTGGTCGGGACACTTATGCGAGGCGTGGCCCGAACTGGAATACGCCGCGAAGTCCGTTGACGTGGCCCTGTTCGTCCTGGAACGGGCGATCAGCGAGATGCGGGGCCAGCCGTGAAGGCCGCCACCATTATCTTCGCGGAACTCACCCTCGCGGTGACCATCGTGTTCATCGTGCTGCTGCTGGTCCGGGCCTACGGATGATCCGCCTGTTCACCAAGTGGCTGGCCCTGGGAGTTGCTGCTATGGCTCCTGGTGCTGGAGCTTGCGCGGGTGATTGGATCGTGAAGTAGGTGTTTCCAGTTAACCCACTCAAGGTAGACGGATATGGCTGAGACTGACGAGAAACCCGATGCCAAGTATGTGGGGCTGTGGGAGGCTACCGTGAAGGGCGTGAACTCCCTACTGATCGCTCATGGTGCTGGACTGGTGACCTGCCTGACCTTGTTGAAGGACTACGACACCAATCCCCGTCTAAAGGGCATCGGCTGGTTTATCACGCTATTTGTAACGGGGTTCGGTTGGGGCATGTTCGCCTACGCTAGTCTCATCCTGCACAGAGAGAGGGTCGTTCTCGACAACGAGCCGTGGCTTGAAGGAAGAGAATGGAAGATCGCAATACGGTTGGCAGTCTTGTCCTCCATTTGGCTATTGCTTGTAGCCTTCCTTGCCGTGTTCAAGTTCAGTTTTCTCTAGGTGATGGTGTGCCTGGAGCTGACGCGGCTATTCAACTGAGGAGAAGGGGCAATGTCGAGGAAGGTACTGCTAGACCCGAGCACCGGACTTGAGGATCGCAACGCGCGACCGGAAGTGGTCGCGGCCAAGTTGCACGAGATGGCGGAGCACTGCGGGGGGAACGCCCTCGCCATCGGGCCAACCGAGCGTGGAGTGCTGTGGAACCGCCTCGCCCGTGTGCTGATACCCGCCGCTGAGCGGTGCGAGCGAATATGCGAGGGAGGCCCCGGCCCTGACGACGAGGAGCAGGAGTGAACATGTAGCCTCTCTCCTGAGTGTTCTCCTTCATGATATTACTGGCCCTGTGGTGAAGGAGGGTCTGGGGACCCGCTAATGCGCCTCAACGGCTGGCAACGTATCGGCATTGTCGCCTCGGTCATTTGGGCGATAGGTGCGCCCATCTACCATAGGACAAAGAGAAAGCCCCCGAGGGTCGGGGGCTTATAGTCAGCAAGTTAGGTGACCAGCGGTGAACTAGTCATGATGTCAGATAGCAATGCCGGAGCAACAGCGCAAGTAGGAGCACTGACCAATGGCCACACACATGCCCAAGGAGCCGGGAGTGTATCTGGTACCGGAGCAGATGGAGGAGAAGCATCCTCCGCTGACGGAGATGACGGAGGAGGAGAGGCAGAACCTCCCTTGGCCGCTGACACTCCCGGAGTGGAGGGCATGGGCTCGGGGAGCCCGCCGCCGTACTCCCTAGCCTGGTGGCGATCTCAGAACTTCCCTCCTGACGTTCCCGTCCTGCAACACAACGGATGTTCTGATGGCGGCCTAACCGCGCATCATCACGAAGAAGTCAACGGGGCGAAATCCGGGCGCCCCATCCTATCGAACGTGGGCTCTTCAGCCGATTGCTTACACGGACATGCTATCTTAGCCGCAGCACAGGCGGCTGCCAGAGACGACTGATCCACCCCCATTGAAGTGGTCCGACTTGAGGTATGTCTTTGACATCCAGGAGGACTGCAATGGCAAGGAAGCGATACAAGCCTGAAGAGATCGTTGCGAAGCTGCGGCAGGTCGATGTTCTGGTCTCGCAGGGCCAGAACATGGTGGACGCAATCCGCCAGATCGGGGTGAGCGAGGTGACGTATTATCGGTGGCGCCAGGAGTTCGGTGGGCTGAAGAGCGAGCAGGTGAAGCGCCTGAAGGACCTTGAGCTCGAGAACAGCCGGCTGCGCAAGGCGGTCTCTGATTTGACGCTGGACAAGCTCATTCTGCAGGAGGCTGCCCGGGGAAACTTCTAAGCCCCGCGCGTCGCCGTGCCTGCATTGAGCAGGTCCGAGCGCAGCTGCATGTCTCCGAGCGTCGCGCCTGTGCGGCGCTCGGGCAGCATCGCTCGACACAACGCAAGATCCCGCGCGGTCGTGACGACGAGCAGCGTCTCACCGCCGATATTATCGAGCTTGCTCGGCAATACGGCCGCTACGGCTATCGCAAGATCGCCGAACTGCTGCGCCAGGCGGGCTGGACAATCAACGACAAGCGGGTCGAGCGTATCTGGCGACGCGAGGGGCTGAAGGTCCCCCATAAGCAGCCGAAGCGCGGCAGGCTCTGGCTGACCAACGGATCTTGCATCCGGCTGCGGCCGGAGCAGCGCAATCATGTCTGGTCCTATGACTTCGTCGAGGATCGCACCCACGATGGACGCAAGTACCGGATGCTCAACGTGCTCGACGAGTTCACCCACGAATGTTTGGCGATCCGTGTCGCCCGCAAGCTCAAGGCAATCGATGTGATCGACGTTCTGTCCGATCTGTTCATCCTGCGCGGCATTCCCGCTCACATCCGCTCCGACAACGGACCAGAGTTCGTCGCCAAGACGGTGCAGGACTGGATCGCGGCCGTCGGTGCCAAGACCGCTTACATCGAGCGGGGCAGCCCCTGGGAGAACGGCTACATCGAGAGCTTCAATGCCCGCCTTCGCGATGAGCTGCTCAACGGCGAGATTTTCTACACTTTGCGCGAGGCCCAGATCGTCATCGAGAGCTGGCGACGCCACTACAACGCGATCAGGCCCCACGCCTCAATCGGATACAAGCCACCAGCACCAGAGGTGTTCGTGCCCGCATTCGCCGCGTGGCCAGCTGCGCTACACCGACCGGCTCCGCCGGCCACGCTGGCGCAACGGCCAACCATAAACTAACATTCCACCTGGACCACTCAGCGGGGGCTGATCACCTGCACGTAGTCGATGCGCACCCTGGTCATTGCTGCCGCCCCTTGCGCAATTCGGCGGCGGCGATGTCCCAGGGATTATCCGACGCTGGCTTGAGCTCATCGAAGGTGAGCGAGATCTTGTCGCCTTCGATCGTGGCGCTGGTCACGACGCGGCCCGCCTTCTCGGCTTCGCGCAGCGCGCTCTTGAGCAGGACGCGTTTACGCCGCTGGCGCTTCGCCGTCGGTCGCAAGCCGTCGACACGAAGATGGAGACGGTCGGCCCAGGCGACATACCCGCGCAGGATGGCGTTCACGTCGAGCTCGGATGCTGTTATGGAGGGGGCGGTCATCGGTCGCTCTACACAGCGATTGACGGACTAGTCGTGCTGGCCCGTTGTTCGACAGCGACGGGCCAGCGCGCATCTTACGGGCCCGGCCCGCGGACGCAAGCGAGCTCGCGTCGCCGTCCAAAATTCAGGAGGGTAGAGACGATGATGTCTACGTCTCCCCAATGATTTCAAAGCAGGCGCACGGATAGGCTCTCCTCATGACTTGCAATTAGCCGCTCCTGTC
>WNFD01011481.1_pt1 | contig 16269 bp, 16 predicted proteins | sample 5400491 | NCBI WGS metagenome assembly WNFD01 (sample SAMN13153343, study PRJNA577476) | soil metagenome | isolation source: 120 cm saprolite under Douglas fir tree site 2 hole 2 replicate 2 | place: USA:California | collected 2015-04-18 | reverse complement strand
CTTCTCGAGGAATCCCGAAGCTTCCATGAATCTCTCGCGGGCGCGGAGCGCGAGCGCTTCCGCTTCCTGCACGTCTCGACCGACGAGGTGTACGGATCGCTTGGGCCGGATGACCCGGCCTTTACCGAGACGAATCGCCACGCGCCCAACAGCCCCTACGCCGCATCGAAGGCTGCCGCCGACCACCTCGTGCGCTCGTACCATCACACGTATGGATTACCCACGCTCACCACGAACTGCTCCAACAACTACGGCCCGTACCAGTTCCCGGAGAAGCTGATCCCTCTGATGATCCGCAACGCGCTGGAGGGCAAACCGCTGCCGGTTTACGGCGACGGCAAGAACGTGCGCGACTGGCTGTTCGTGCTCGATCATTGCGACGCGGTCCGGCGGGTGCTCGAGGGCGGCAGGATCGGGGAGACCTACAACATCGGCGGGAATAGCGAGAAGTTCAACAACGAGGTCGTCAAGACCATCTGCGATCTTCTCGAGGAAGCGCTGCCCCGCAAGAAGGGCAAGTACGCCGACCTCATCACCTTCGTCAAAGACCGGCTCGGCCACGACAGGCGCTATGCGATCGATGCCACCAAGATCAAGCGCGAGCTGGGCTGGGAGCCGCAGGAAACATTCGCCTCCGGCATTCGCAAGACCGTGCGCTGGTACCTCGATAACAAGGCGTGGAGCGACGAGATGGCGCGGCGCGCTGCATGAAGGGCATCGTCCTCGCCGGAGGGGCAGGAACACGGCTTCACCCGGTGACGCAGGTCATCTCGAAGCAGCTCCTGCCGGTGTACGACAAACCGATGGTGTACTACCCGCTGTCGACGCTGATGCTCGCCGGCATACGGGACATCCTGATCATCTCGACTCCCAAGGACACGCCGCGCTTCGAGGAGCTGCTCGGCGACGGCAAGAAGTGGGGAATCCGCCTGCGCTACGCGGTGCAGCCGAAGCCCGAGGGCATCGCGCAGGCGTTCCTGGTCGGCCGCGAGTTCATCGGCAATGACCGTGTCGCGCTGGTGCTTGGCGACAACATCTTCTACGGCCACGACCTCACCGAGTTGCTCAAGCGGGCTGCGGCACGCGACAAGGGCGCCACGGTGTTCGCCTACCCGGTGACCGACGCGCAGCGCTACGGCGTCGTCGAATTCGACGCTCGCGGCAAGGCGCTGAGCATCGAGGAAAAGCCGAAACAGCCGAAATCGCGGTATGCCGTCATCGGCCTCTACTTCTATGACGGCAGGATCGTGGAAATCGCCTCGAAGCTGAAGCCGTCCGCGCGCGGCGAACTGGAGATCACGGACGTGAACCGCGCCTACCTCGAGCGCGGCGAGCTGGAAGTGATTCCAATGGGCCGGGGCATGGCGTGGCTGGACACAGGCACGCACGAATCCTTGCTCCAGGCGGCGCAGTTCATCGAGACCATCGAACGCCGGCAGGGCCTCAAGATCGCCTGCCCGGAAGAGATCGCCTACCGGATGGGCTACATCGATGCGCGGCAGCTCGAAGCGCTTGCGAAGCCGCTGGAGAAGAGCGGCTACGGCGAGTACCTGCTACGGGTGCTCTCGGAGCGGCTTTTCTGATGAAAGTCATGCGGACGGAAATTCCGGAGGTCCTGATCCTCGAGCCGAAGGTGTTCGAGGACCCGCGCGGCTTCTTCCTGGAAAGCTACAACCGCAAGACGTTCATGGAGGCCACGGGGCTCGACGTCGAGTTCGTCCAGGACAACTATTCGCGTTCCGGCAAGAACGTCCTGCGCGGTCTTCACTACCAGATCGGTCGGCCGCAGGGAAAGCTGATTCGGGTCACTTTCGGCGAGGTCTGGGATGTCGCGGTGGACCTGCGCAAGAGCTCCAGCACGTTCGGCAAATGGGTGGGCTTCCACCTGAAAGGCCTCTCCAAGCAGATGGCGTGGATTCCGCCACAGTTTGCGCACGGTTTCGTCGTGATTTCCGAGGTTGCGGACGTGCAGTACAAGACCTCCGACTACTACTCGCCGCAGCACGAGCGCGTGTTGCTCTGGAACGATGCCGAGGTAGGAATCCAGTGGCCGGTGGCAAGTCCCATCTTGAATGAAAGGGACCAGCGAGGCACGCCAATACGTCGGGCGGAGGTTTTTGGGTGAAGATTTTGCTGACGGGCCGAAACGGCCAGGTCGGTTACGAATTGGAGCGAGTTCTTTCTGTTCTCGGTGAAGTGATCGCGACGGATCGCTCCAGACTCGATCTCGCGGTGCCGGGCGCGATACGCCGGGTCGTGCGCGAAGCGAAGCCTGACCTGATCGTCAATGCCGCGGCCTATACCGCGGTTGATCGCGCAGAAACCGAGCGGGAATTGGCGCGCCAGATAAATGGCGTCGCGCCGGGAATCTTGGCAGAAGAAGCAAAGCGCGTGGGTGCGCCCATCGTGCACTTTTCCACCGACTACGTATTCAACGGGAACAAGACTGCGCCATACGTCGAAACCGACGCCCCGGCCCCCCTCAACGTGTACGGGCAGACGAAACTGGAAGGGGAACGTGCGGTCGCTGCTGCGGGGGCCCGCTACTTGATTCTTAGAACAAGCTGGGTATACGGCCCACGAGGCAAGAATTTTTTCCTCGCGATTGCGAGAAAGGCATCTACCGAAGAGTCGTTGCGGGTGGTGGATGACCAGACGGGCGCTCCGACAACTGCCCGATTCATTGCGGAATCCGTAGTTTCGATCCTTCAACGAGGGGAGGTGCCCTCGCGCATATACCACCTTGCGGCTCGGGGCATGACGACATGGTGTTCGTTTGCGCGTGAAATCGTCTCGAAGCTAGGGTTGAGGGCATCGGTGACGCCGATCTCGACGAAAGACTATCCGGCTTCCGCGGCAAGACCGCGCTATTCCGTGCTGGATACCGGAAAGCTCCAACGCGACTTTGGCATTCGACGAGCTGGGAAGAACAGCTCGATTGGTGCGTGGGTCAGCTTTCCTCCGGTAATCCGGACAGGCGTCTATAAGCCCGGATGCTATTCTCCACATTCCCTTGGGCTGCGATCCGGCCGTGGTCCAGGACCATAGCGCTGTTACAAATCCTGCGCACCGAGTCCATGTCGTGGCTAGTGAAGAGGACGGTTCGACCGTTTAAGGCGATTTCCTTGATCTTGTCCTTGCACTTCATCTGAAAAGCTTCATCGCCGACGGCAAGGACCTCGTCGACGAGCATGATCTCGGCGTCCAGGTGCGCGGCGACAGCGAATGCGAGCCGCATGAACATGCCGCTCGAATAGTGCTTCACAGGGGTGTCGATAAACTCCTCCACCTCCGAAAACGCAATGATTCCCTCCTCGCGAAGCCGGACTTCTGCGGGAGTCATGCCGAGTAGCGTTCCGTTTAGCAGGATGTTCTCGCGTCCGCTCAGGTCCGGATGAAAGCCCGTGCCTACCTCGAGCAGGGCACCGACCCGTCCGCGCAACTCGGCGCTTCCCTCGGTGGGCGTGGTGATGCGGGCCAATATGCGAAGCAGCGTGCTTTTGCCCGAACCGTTCCGGCCGATGAGGCCCATCACTTTGCCGCTTTCGAGTTCGAAGGAGATGTTGCGAAGCGCCCAAATCGCGTTCGGCAAAGTTGGTTCAGTGGCACTGTTGCCTATCCCGCGGAAGGGCGCACGGATCCACTGGCCTAGGGTTTCAGATAGCGTTCGGCGAAAGCGGTTTTCGTTGACGATGTACCACTTGCCAAGTTCGTGGACGCTGACTGCGCTATCGCTCAAGACGTCTCCGAATCCGTCTCCGGCATCCCGCTACACAACGTCGGCGAACGTCGGCTCACGGCGCCTGAAGAACCAAATTCCTGAGACGACAAGTAACAGAGTCACTCCACACGAAACCGCGACCATCCACATCACCGGCGGTGGCCCGGCGGCAAACGCCCATCGGCTGGTGTCTATGACGACCACGATCGGATTGAGCGCATAGAGGAAGCTGTATTTTGGTGGGAGCAAGGAAGTGGGATAGATCACGGGGGAAAGGAACATCCAAAGCTGAACCAGGAACGGCAGCAGGTGGCCAATGTCACGGTACGGGACGTATAGAGCACTCAACCAAAGGGACAGTCCGAATACGGTTAATACCGCAAGAAGTAACATCGGCAGGAAGAATAAAGTACCGATGGACGGGGCAATGCCGTACCAGATCATGAGGAGCACGAGAAGCGCGAATGCGCAGCAAAAATCAACGAGCGCTGCGGCTATGGCAGCAAACAATAAAATCATGCGCGGAAAATATATCTTGGTAACCAGATACGCATGGCCGACGACGCTCGTACTGGCCTGAGTGAACGCCTGTGCGACAAACAGCCAAACCAATAGCCCGCTTAATACGAATATCGGGTACGGCTGGCCATTGGTGGGCATATTCGCAAGCAAGCCAAAGATGACCGTAAACACGAATGCGAGCAGTAACGGCTGGAGAACCGCCCATGCCACGCCGATAACGGTCTGCTGATAACGTACACGTAGAATGCGCCAGACAAGGACTAGGAATAGATACCGGTACCGCCACAGTTCACTAAAGGCCAGCAGGCGCTGCTGTCCGATAGGACGAATATGAAACACCAAGGGCCGCGTTTTAGTTTGCGCGTGCATGCCGATATTTTTCTCGAGCGCTTCCGTAGTACCAAACTACCGCGTTCAACGCCCACGTCGAGTCAATGCGAAAAGCGTCCCGAACCGTACGCCACGCATCGCGGAACCGACCGCAGAGAAGCAGCGATGCCGCAAGCCTCGCGCTCGATCCGCCGTGCAGGTGACGCAGTGCCCTCCGGTCTGCGACCGATAGCTTAGGAGTTGCGCCGTAATGTCGGAAAAGTTTGATGTTGTCGCTCAGCATCTTCATCGTCATCTCCCGACGTCCGCTATTCGTGGTGGACCCGACATGCTGGCGAAACGTGAAAGCCAATTCGCACCTGACTTTCGAAACCACGCCGGCGAGGTATGCCCGCACCAGAAACTCCTTGTCCGCGAACATCCAGTTGCTATCCAGGCCACCGAGGCGCTCATACACGGCTCGCCGGATGAAGCGGGCGCATGTAAGCGGGTGCCGCAATATGTTCGACAAAGTAAATTCCAGTGCCCGAAGATCCAGGTATTTGGCACGCACAGCGACTTCGCCATCATCGCGGACCCTAGCGATTCGGGCGCCGCACGTGAGGATGTCCAATTGCGGGTTATTAGAGAATTCCTCGGCAACAACGAATAAGGCGTCCGATTCTAGCCAATCGTCAGCAGGCAGAAGGCAGATTATCTCTCCACTAGCACGACGCACCCCTTCGTTAATGGCACTTGTGGGCCCACCGTCAGGTCCAGTTCGCAATATCGCTATACGGTTGCGGAACTTTTGAATGATTTTAAGGGTATCGTCCGTCGAACCGCCGTCGAGCACGATGAGCTCGGTGCGCTCATTTCTTTGTGAGCAGACGCTGTCCAGGGTCCGCCCTATGGTCGTAGCCGCATTGCGCGCAAATACCACAACGGAGATCACAGGACTACTCACGTCTATGCGAACCCCCTTCGAAAGGCGTGGCTGGCTCTTGACATCCCGATCAGCCGCAACCAAGGCGCTGATGATGGTTCGTTCTACCGGGTGTTGTTTGTGAGCCCCGTTCGGTGGCCAATATCGCATAGAGGGCATCTCTGACGCGCAAGACGTCAGCGACGTCGAGATCAGGAAAAAATGGAAGATTTAGCACCCGTGAGACAAGCCATTCGGTATTAGGGAGAGACGAATGCTTGCAGTTCGCAAATGCCGGGTGATGGTGACAAGGGCGACCCCACCACAGGCGAGTCTCGATCGCCAGGCTTTCTAGTTCTCGGACCACGTTACTACCGATGGGATCAGCCAGCTCAACAACGCAATAGGCGCCCGCGTGCTGTCCGAACCATGAAGGAACGCGTAACCCAGGAACATCTTGCAGCGCCTGCCTATATACAGCAGCTACGTCGCGCGTAGCGTCTCGAGTCGCAGGCCACAAATCAAGGGCTGCGTGGCCCACTGCGGCGGCATATTCGCTCAATTTGTAATTTCCGCCAGCCGCCTCTACTCCATAGTGACGACTGAAACCGAAATTGGAAAGCCGACGCACTCGATCTGTAAATTCAGGCGCGCGCGAGATAACGAGACCGCCCTCGCCGATACCAAACGCTTTCGTGGCGTGCAGACTGACCATTGCCGGTGTGGTTCCGGGCCGAAGGCTATCGAAGGCTGCAGCCGCGTCCAATACAACCTTGATTCCGGTGCGCAATGCGAAGCTGTCCCACTCGGCGGCATCTACAGGGGCACCAAAAGGCGAAACAGGCATCACGGCCGCGACTTTCCCCGGTATTCGGGCGATCTCGCCAGCGACCGTTCCGGCATCAAGCGCCCAGGTTTCTCTATTAACATCGACGAAATATGGCTGAAGTCCAGCTGCCATCGCGGCCACTGGTGTAGCGGGAAACGTAAACGATGGCATTACACAAAACTCTCCTGGACTCACGAAATGAGCCTGGAGAGCAGCAATTAATCCAAGTGTGCCATTCGCGACCGTAACGATCTCATTTCGCTTTACGCCGAAGTGGTCAGCGAGCCGCTCCTCAAAGCTCATTACCAACGCGCCAAAATTGGTGTACCACTGCCCGGCGTCTATGCGGCGGAGATACGGAACCAATTCATCTGTGGTTGGAAGACGAGAGCGACGAACAGGAAGCCGAGTCGGACTGCGATGCGAAGTTGCCCCAACCATTAGACGCCCCTCCCGAGCATTCGACCAACGAAAGGTCATTACATCACAGCGCCAGTTCCTTCGTCTATAAAACTAGGGCCTACGTCGTACTAAAATGCGGATCATGCATCCGTATTCGACCAGCGCATATGCGCGCTCTCTGTTCCATGTTGGTAGGGTTGTTCCGGTTGAGGAATGGGGATGCAACGTTATCGCGCGTACGGTGCCGGCGGGAGGAGAGGACATCGTCGGCTGCTATCCCATTGCAACACTTAGCAAGGATGCAGACCTGTCAGGTGGGTTGGAGAGGTTGCGAGCGGCGGGCTTCGTTTCGGCGACTTTGACCTTAGACGACTTTCATCGACCGGCGTTGGAGGCGTTGTCGCATGCATTCGATGTAGTCCGGCCGTTCAAGACCCACTATGTGCATCGCGGAGCGAGCGGAAACTACAAACCGGCCAAGGATCATCGCTACAAGATCAACCGAGCGAACCGGCGAGTCGTGGCCAAGGCGATCAGACTGGTAGATCATCTGGACGCATGGACTTCCCTGTATGACGCGCTCATTGACATGCGCAGGATGACCGGCGTGCATGCGTTCCCGCACGCCTCGTTCGCAATGCTTGCGGATATGGCCGGCGTTCAGGCGATCGGCGGATTCGTCGGAGAAGAGCTGGTGTCGTGCAATCTATGGGTCATCCACGAACGGCGCGCGCACAGTCATTTGGTCGCATCGAACGAGCTTGGATACACCGAGCGCGCCGCATATGCCGTGTCCGATGCTTCGGCGCGGTACTTTGCCGATGCCGAAATTGTCAATTTTGGCGGTGGCGCGGGACTCGGCGACGAACCGGGCGACGGGCTCGCGCAATTCAAACGCGGATTCAGCAACACCACGGCCAGATCCTACATATGCGGCGCTAGCCAGCCCCAGTTGCTTCGACGGTACCGTGAATCTGATAGAAAAAAAGCCGATACCGGTACAGTTGATGGTTCCAACGCAGCAGAGCGTGGTTGCGGGCGTTGCCGTCGCAAAAAGGGCGCCAAAGGTCAGCATCATGCTGATCACCTATAACCACGAGAAGTATATCGCCCAGGCGCTAGAAAGCATCCTGATGCAGGAAACGGAATACGACTACGAGATCAATGTCATCGAGGATTGCTCGACAGATGGAACGCAAGATGCGGTGATGCGTTATGTCCGCCAGTATCCGGATATAGTTAAGCCGCATTTCAATAAGAAAAACATCGGCTACAAGGTCACACAGAAGAACTTCTATCGCGGCTTCAAGACGCTTAAAGGCGATTATTTCGCAATATTGGAGGGCGATGATTACTGGAGCTCGCCTCAAAAGCTGCAGAAGCAGGTGTCATTTCTTGAAGCCAATCCTGATTTTGCGGCGTGCGCGCACAATACAGTGAAGGTTTACGAGGACGGGAGCAAAGAGCCTCATCGCTTCTTGTATTGGGACAAGAAGCCCGACGGCAACATTGACGATGCCATTCATCTTCGAACCTTTTTCCATACAACAGGAATCATGTACCGGAACGTTTTCAAGGGCGTGCCGCCGCCGTGGTATCGGAACAAGTGGTCCTGCGATATCTCCGTCCTGATCTCGCACATGCAATTTGGGGCGATTCGTCATTTCGACGAGGACATGGCCGTCTACCGCGCACACGGCAGCGGGCGATTTTCGAACATGCCGGTGGTGGAAGGCTGGATGTTCAATATTGGCGGCCTAAGACGATATAACGCCTGGCTCGGCTACCGCTACCTCAAGGCATTTTCGTGGTCGATCGCTCGGTACTGCCATGTGTTGCTAACGCAGTCAGGCAAAGGCGAAGCGGCGCCATTGACTACATATCAATTGGCCAAGTACTGCGCGATTTGGGTGTTGTATCGCTCTCTCACTGTTGTGCTCGATTTTCCGGGATGGGTGCAACGGTCGGCGCCACGTTCTTTCTCGCGGGTGATTTTTCTTGCGCTTTCACCCTTTCTGTGGGCCCTCGGATTGTTATGCAAGGTGTCATATAGGGTCGTGGTCGCGCTCACGCCGGACGCTGTTAAGGATGCTATCCGCAGATTGGAGGAATCGAACGAAGAGCTGCGGAACTTGAGATCCGTTTACCGAGATGGACGGTTATTTACCGTAGAAGGCGGTCAGCGCTTTTTCGAAGTAGCGCGCAGCACAATACTTCGTGCTTGGATTGGGATCAAGAAACGTGTTGCTACAGATTCCGATCGTCCCGACAAAACTTAGAGGGCGCGTATGAGGCATTTATGGCGCGAAGAGGCTTCACAATACAAGCGTGAAGGGTACTGCATCGCGCGTGGAATTCTTCCGAAAACACTGGTGCTGCAAGTGTTTTCCGACATGCACTCCCTGGTCGCGCAACAGCTTAAACGGCACGGCTTGCCTTGTACGGCGGGAAACAATGCCGAAGATGTGCATCGAGACTTGCAAACCCTGTTTGCACGAGACCTAAAAGCGTATCTCGCCACCTTGACGCTCTACGCGAAGCTTGTTTCATTGTACGAGTTGTATATGCATTCGAACATTCGCGCGTTCGTGGCGGCGATCGGCATCGATTTCCCTGTGTTTCAAACCGCTCCGGTATTGCATCTCATGTCGCACGCTCTCAAGGTGCCGGATGGCTATCAGGGATTTGGGGCGCATCAGGACTGGCCGACGTTGCAAGGCGGACTGGACACCGTGACGCTGTGGGTTCCGTTCGTAGACGTCGATCGCAATCTATTCACTATGGATGTCATTCCCGGTAGTCACAAAGGAGGTCTTTATTCGTACAAGCGCCGCAATCACATTTTTGAAGTCGATCCGGAGCACTATGACGCACGCGATTTCGTCTCGATCGAAGCCGAGCGCGGCGACGTTGTTTTCATGTCGAGCTTCATGATTCATCGCAGCAGTCCGCAAGGCGATCATCGCCTGCGCATATCTACCAGCATGCGGTATGAGAATGCGGCGGAGCCGAACTTCATTGCGCGAACCTACCCTTTTGCTCAAAAGCGATCTGTGATTCCGGATCTGATTACGCCCGATTTCCCATCTGCGCGACAGGTTCGCAAGATCTACGAGTAAGCACAATCTTCTGTGCCAATCTGGAAAAAGCTGGGTCGTATTTTCTCCCTCGAGCCTTCCCCGCATCGATCTAGCACCCACGCTCAGGTGCCCACCGTTTTGTTGCGGGACAACACGGTGCGCGTGTATTTCGCTCCGCGCGACAAGGACGGCAGGAGCTATCCAGCGTATCTTGATCTGGCACGCAACGACCTGACACGCGTCGTGGGGGTGCGGGAATCGACTGTTTTGCCGTTCGGCAAGCCTGGGACATTCGATGACGAAGGCATCATGCCCGCCTATGTCATGAAGCGGGAAGAGGACATCTGGATGTATTACAGCGGCTGGAACCGCCGCGTGAACGTCCCATACCACAATTCCACCGGGCTCGCGGTGAGCTACGACGATGGCGAGACATTTGTGCGCAAATTCGAGGGACCGGTGCTGGATCGGACTCCGGAGGAGCCTTATCTGGCCGTGACCCCGTCGGTGCTGCGCGAACATGACAAGTGGCGCATCTGGTATATCTCAGGGCTGCGTTGGGAAAGAATCGAAGGCAAATATGAGCCCGTCTACGTCATCAAGTACGCCCACTCCGACGACGGCATCCATTGGAATCGCCCGAACATTCAATGCATCAAGCAAAACCACGCGCTTGAAGCATTTTCCCATCCCACGGTCGTCAAACAGGACCGGATCTATCACATGTGGTACTGCTTTCGCCATAGCGAGGATTACCGCGACGGCAGCGGCAGCTATCGAATGGGCTACGCCCGATCAGAGGACGGCGTGAATTGGGAGCGACTGGATGAACAATCGGGCATCGCTCCTTCCGGAGACGGGTGGGATTCGAGCATGCAGTGCTACCCGTATGTGTCGACCATCGATGGGAAAACTTTCATGTTCTACAATGGAAACGGCTTCGGACAGTCGGGAATCGGTTTGGCGATCTTGAAAAATTGGTAAGGCTGAAAGCTGAACTGCTTGAACGAACTATGAGCCCGTTACGAGCAAACATCGCGTTATGGGATCAGTATTACTCCAATCTGAAAGCGTCTTATCTATTTCCGAACGAGTATGTAGTCAGAACATTTCTCGGAACCTATCCCAACTTGAGGATGAATCACAACTATTCTGGGGCGAAAATTTGTGACATTGGATGTGGAGATGGGAGAAATATTACGGCCCTTCACAAACTCGATTTCGATATTTATGCAACAGAAGTATCAGAGAAAATCTGCGATATAACCAAAAACAAGTTACTTCAGCACCCTCAGAGGGTTCCTCTCGACATCAGGAAAGGTTTTAATTGGGATCTCCCATTTGAGGACAGTTTCTTCGATTACCTACTTTCATGGAATGCGTGCTATTACATGCGGGACGAGACTTCCGACATAAAGGACCACGTAGAAGAATTTGCTAGAGTGACCAAAAGAAACGGCTATTTAATAGCATCTGTTCCGTCACCCCAATGTTTTTCGCTGAGTGGCGCTGAAGATTTGGGAAACGGTCTTATCAGGATTAATACGAATACAAAATGGAATATTCTGAACGGTTCTATTTATCATAAATTTGAGTCCTTTGAGGATATTGAGTCGGTATTTGGATCGTATTTTTGCAATTTCCAGAGATGCAGGATTACGGATGATTGTTTTGGTCTGCCACTCGATTATTTTATTTTCGTATGTCAGAGACGTTAAGGCGGTCGAGTGGCGATGTTAGAAGAGTGGTGAACGAATGTTGAATTTCGCCTCATCGGAAATTAGGAATCGCCTGCGCATTAGGTCCCGCATCAGACGTATCTGGCGCGACGACGCGAGGCGGCAAAAAGTCGGCCGTCTCCGTAGCGCCGAGTTAGACCCACGAAAAGTCTTGGATCAGCATTTTCGCGATACCCCAGCAGGCCAGAGAGGACTGAACCTAGAAACATCATTCCGCTGTCTTCGCCTTCGCGTTCTACAATGTCAACGACTTGGGCAATTGAGCCTTGGCTTGGCTAGATCGGAAGATGGACAGTTTATGAAGAGCATGCGATGAAACGGACTACCACGCAGCAGATAGCCGCGTTCCAGACGGAAACGACGGCTACGGATAGTCAGTTGAGCTACCGCGAGCGGCTGGCTGAGCTGTTTCGGAAGACGCCGCTTCCGGCAGAGGACTTGCTATTCAACTTGGGTATGTACACGCGCAGCTCGCTGCTGGTCAAATTTATCGTCGCGCATCAGCTGTATGAGCGCATCAAATCCATCCCTGGCGTGTTGATTGAATTCGGCACGTGGTGGGGGCAAAACCTTGTGCTGCTCGAGAACCTCCGTGCGATTCACGAACCCTTTAATAAACAGCGGATGATCGTGGGGTTCGATACGTTTTGCGGCTACACCAAAGCCTCGGAAAAGGACAAGGAAAGCGATGTCTGGGCCCCACACTCATATTCCACGACCGAGGGCTATAAGGCGTATCTCGAAGAGCTCTTGCAAGTGCACGAGGGCAACAATGTGCTGGGGCACCTGCGGGGAAATCACAAGCTGGTGGAAGGGGACGTCGAGCAGACCGCGCCCCAGTATTTCAAAGAGCATCCTGAAACCATAGTCGCGATGGCGTATTTCGACGTGGGACTCTACAAGCCCACGAAAGCTGCCCTTGTTGCCGTAAAGCCCCACCTCGTTCCTGGAAGCGTTATGTTGCTCGACGAGTTCACCTGGAAGGAGGCCCCTGGTGAAGCTGTCGCGTTCAAGGAAGTGTTCGCGCGCAGCGAATACGTCATGGAGAAGTGCCAGTTTTACCCGTCGAAAGCCATCGTGACGATAAGGTAGGGGGTATTACTCGCGTGCTTCATAACGCAATTCAAAAGCCCTTGCCCGGACTTATGAGCATTGACGAGTTCGACTCCCTTATGGAGAAACGTGGCTGGGTGATTTTCGAAGCGGTCGTCGCAAAGCCCCTGATTGAGCGAATGATCGAAGATATTCACAAGGCCTACAAGATTTGCCGGGATGTTCAGGTCAAGAACGGTATCGCTGCCCAGACCGAATTCACCGTTCACCATCTAATAGGACTTGGTGACAGTTTCCTGGAATATCTTGAAGTGATGCCGATCAAACCCCACATCGAGCGCTATTTCGGCGGTAAGTACATTCTGAATTCCTTTGGCGGTGCAATCAACTCCGCGCATAGCCGGTCGTACGCGCAGGATATTCATCGCGACATCCGCTCTTTCTCCGGTGCCATGCCTGTGCTTCTCAACACGCTGGTGATGTTCGATGACTTTACGGAGCAGAACGGCTCGACCTATCTGCTGCCCGGAGGCCACAAATTGGCTGACAAGCCTGGGAAAGGGGTGTTCTATTCCAAGGCTGAGCGCGCGCTCGGTCCCGCTGGGAGCATCCTCATGTTCAATTCGAACCTATGGCATGCGGGTGGCGATAACTGCACTGACAAGCCGCGTCGATCCGTGACGCCGATGTTTTGCAAACCTTGGGTTAAGCCGCAGTTCGACTATCCGCGCGCGCTCGGATATGACTCGCCTGAAAAGTTCTCCTCTGAGCTGCGCCAGATCCTCGGCTATAACGCACGTATTCCCGCGACTCTCGACGAGTGGTATCAGCCGTCCGCGAAGCGCATGTATAAATCCGACCAGGGCTAGCGTTGGCTGGAATTCTGCAGCTAGGCGCCGTTGCGGCACGAAAAACATGACATCCCAGAAGGTCTCCAAGACGCGCGACCTAAACAAGGAGTATCAGGACAGCGAAGATCGGAAATACGCCTACGATTTCGATTACCTGCTACGCGATTACATGCTGCAGACATTTGCACCGTTTTTGCGGCGGGGACGAGCACTCGAGTTGGGGTGCTACAAGGGCGAGTTTACGAAAAAGCTTCGCCCGCATTTCGAAGACATTACTGTAATTGAAGGCGCGAGCGATCTGATCCAGGAGGCACGTAAAAACGTCGGAAGCCAAGTGCGATTTTTGGAGGGAACGTTCGAGGCGATAGAGCTGAAGGAGGAGTTCGATGCCATTTTCCTGATTCATACGCTCGAACATCTCGACGACCCTCTTCTTGTATTGAAACGGATCAACTACTGGCTGTCTTCGGATGGAAAGCTGTTCCTAGTGGTCCCGAACGCGAACGCACCCTCACGTCAGATCGCGGTAAGAATGGGGCTGATACCTCATCATGCGGCAGTGACGGAGGGTGAGGCGGCTCACGGGCATCGGACTACCTACTCCCTCGACACGCTGGAGCGTGATGCGCGTCTGGCTGGATTGAAAATTCTTCACCGCGGCGGCATCTTCTTCAAACCCTTTGCCAACTTCCAGTTTGACAGGCTGATGCAGGCGAAGATTGTCGACAAGGCGTACTTGGACGGCTGCTATAAGCTCGGCATGATCTACCCCGATCTGTGTGCCAGTATCTATGTCGTGTGCGAGAGAGGTGGGCGGTAGCCAAGCGCAGGCGGTTACCCCGATCAGACCGCCACTAAGACGCGGGCGCTGATTTCAGATTTTTCGCAGCCGCGTGCTCGGCACACGCGACGCTTCAGTCCCCCCCGCCATATAGACCGCGTAATCACTGGTGTCCTTTAAGATCAAGCAGCCCGCACCGATGACGTTAGCTTTTCCAATTTTTATGTTATCGCGGATCGTCGCATTTACGCCGATAAAGCTGAATTCGCCGACTTCCACCGCGCCCGAAATCACCACGTGTGAAGCCACAAAGCAATTATCATGAATACGGCTGTGATGACCGAGGTGATTGCCGCTCCACATGAAGACGTTGTTTCCGATAGCGGCAAACGGTTGAATGGTGTTGTCTTCAAGAATGAGGCAGTTTTCGCCGATTGCTAAGCCCGGGAAAGTAGTGGCGCGAGTTGAAACATAGCTTGCCAGGCGATAGCCCAGATTCTTCATCTCCGCGACCTTCGACGCGCGAAGCCGATTTACCTGAACATAACTTGCAGCCACGAAAGCATGGTGATCGTCGGCTGGAAAACGCCGGGTGATCTCATCCAGGGGCACCACAGGAAGCCCCATTAGGTCGTCGCCCTTTATATAGGGTCGGTCTACGGTAAACGCCACCGGTTTGTATGAACTATCATGGCGGAACATAAAGCAGGCGATTTCCGCGAACTGCCCATTTCCGAATATCACCAGTTTTGTCATGCGGACGCCGGTCTCTTAACGCTCGAATTTACATTCTAAGGCATGGGAGAACTATGGGATGACAAGGCCCGCTTTCGTCTCGGCGAACGCCGTGCTTAATAGATGGGCAAGGAATACGTTTAATCGCCCTGGAATGGCAGGTGTCAAACGTCTATTGAAAGGCGCACTTAGATACCTGGTCGCTAGAAAATCGAACGCGTCAGGCGAATTGCTCGTTAGCTTGCCTGCTGAATCCTTTTTCGCCTTTCTCGGAATATCTACGCCGGACATCGCGTCAGCGGTACGCTCGCACGCCGATTGCGCCGCTGTCATCCGGCGGAACCTCGTCATCGATACTGACGTGGGCAGGATTCAGACGAAGATTGCCGATCTCGTGTCGCAGGACGGACGGCTGCGCAAGTTGAGGGGGATCCGGAAAATCGCATCAACGCTTTACTGTCTCGCGACTGGCCGGAAGAAAGAAATCCAGTCTCTTGAACTTCCCGTGAAGGGATTGCTGACGGCTCTTAGTATTCCGGAAGAGGACCTTGAGAAGGTGATGCTGACGCCCGCAGACGTAATCTGCGGTTTCTTGGCGAAAAATGTATATCTCGGTCGACGGCTGCACCATGTTTATGCCGACGTCGCCCATTTCATGAGCTATCGCGGGCAGCCGACGCTGTCGGAGATCTATTTTCGCCGCAGCATCACTATAAGTCCGGAACCGCAGTTCTACGAGCGTTTCTTCCACGCGATGATGATGGCACCCGAAACGACGAATGAAATGATTATGGAGGAGGTAAAACGTTGGGCGAAACGCTGTATTCCAGAGGCTCGAAAGGATCGGCGATTCGATCTTGATCGCAACCCGGAGAAGCGGTTGCGCGTTGGCTACGTTTGCTGTTTTTTTTATGGTTTGGGAACCCGTATTGCGCACCTGCCTCTTATGCTCGGCCATGATCGCAAGCATTTTGAAATCGTCGCCTATTCCGACGAAGACGTCGAAGATACCTACAGAACGGCTGATATCTGGCGATTTACGGGAAATCTCAAGGATGAGGCATTTGCGCGCCTCGTAGTCGGCGATCGCATTGACATCCTGGTGGAGTTCAATGGCCGTGGCGGCCGTAACCGTTTTGGCGCCTTCGCTGAGCGGATCGCGCCGATCCAGATCAACTTCGGAAACTACCTGGCAACGACAGGTATGCCCGCGGTCGATTACACAGTCGCGCATGTCGCGTGCGTTCCGCCGGAGGAAGAGCGTTTCTACACTGAAAAAATTTGCCGCCTCGACTCCATGGCGATCGACTGCGACCAATGCT
>WNFD01006453.1_pt1 | contig 16270 bp, 14 predicted proteins | sample 5400491 | NCBI WGS metagenome assembly WNFD01 (sample SAMN13153343, study PRJNA577476) | soil metagenome | isolation source: 120 cm saprolite under Douglas fir tree site 2 hole 2 replicate 2 | place: USA:California | collected 2015-04-18 | reverse complement strand
GTGAGGTCACCCGCGTGGCCCGCGAGGTCGGCACCGATGGGCGGCTGGGCGGTCAGGCCTCCGTCCCGGGAGCCTCCGGCACCTGGAAGGACATGACGGACAGTGTGAATCAACTGGCTGCCAGCCTGACCACCCAGGTGCGCAACATCGCCGAAGTCATCACGGCGGTGGCCCGGGGCGACCTGTCCCGAAAGATCACCGTGGATGTCCGGGGCGAGATCCTGGAGCTCAAGAACACCATCAACGTCATGGTCGACCAGCTGAACGCCTTCGCCAGCGAGGTCACCCGCGTGGCCCGCGAGGTCGGGACCGAAGGCAAGCTGGGCGGGCAGGCCCGGGTGGTTGGGGTCGGCGGGACCTGGAAGGACCTGACGGACAGCGTGAACGACATGGCCGGCAACCTCACCGCCCAGGTGCGCAACATCGCCGAGGTGACGACCGCCGTAGCCAAGGGCGACCTGTCCAAGAAGATCACCGTCGACGTGCGCGGCGAGATCCTGGAGCTCAAGAACACGATCAACACCATGGTCGACCAGCTGAACGCCTTCGCCGGCGAAGTCACGCGCGTGGCCCGCGAGGTGGGGACCGAAGGCAAGCTGGGTGGCCAGGCCCGGGTGTCCGGGGTCGGCGGGACGTGGAAGGACCTTACCGACAGCGTGAACGATATGGCCGGCAACCTCACCGCCCAGGTGCGCAACATCGCCGAGGTCACGACGGCGGTCGCCAAGGGCGACCTGTCCAAGAAGATCACCGTGTGAGGTCACCCGCGTGGCCCGCGAGGTCGGCACCGATGGGCGGCTGGGCGGTCAGGCCTCCGTCCCGGGAGCCTCCGGCACCTGGAAGGACATGACGGACAGTGTGAATCAACTGGCTGCCAGCCTGACCACCCAGGTCCGCAACATCGCGGAGGTCATCACGGCGGTGGCCCGCGGCGACCTCTCCCGGAAGATCACGGTCGATGTCCGGGGCGAGGTCCTCGAGCTCAAGAACACCATCAACGTCATGGTCGACCAGCTCAACGCCTTCGCCCGCGAGGTCACTCGCGTGGCCCGCGAGGTCGGGACCGAAGGCAAGCTGGGTGGGCAGGCCCACGTCAAGGGTGGGGCCGGGATCTGGAAGGATCTCACCGATAACGTGAACATGATGGCCGGCAACCTGACGGACCAGGTGCGCGGCATCGCCCGGGTGGTGACGGCGGTCGCCAACGGTGACCTGCGGTCCAAAGTCGTCTTCGAGGCCAAGGGGGAGATTGCCTCCCTGGCGGAAACCATCAACGAGATGACCAGCACCCTGGCCACCTTCGCCGAGCAGGTCACCACCATGGCCCGCGAAGTCGGCGTCGAGGGCCGCCTCGGTGGCCAGGCCAGCGTGCCGGGCGCGGCGGGGACCTGGAAGCATCTCACCGATAACGTGAATGAGCTGGCCGCCGCCCTGACCGACCAGCTGCGGGCCATCGCGGAGGTGGCCACCGCCGTCACCGAAGGCGACCTGACCCGCTCCATTCGGGTGGATGCGCGAGGTGAGGTGGCCCTCCTGAAAGACAAGGTCAACGAAATGATTCGGAAGTTAAGGGAGACAACTCAGAAGAACACCGAACAAGACTGGCTCAAGACCAACCTGGCCAAGCATGCTCAGATGCTGCAGGGGCACCGCGACCTGGCCACGGTGGCCCGGCTCATCCTGTCGGAAGTGCCGCCGCTGGTGGGCGCGCAACACGGGGCCTTCTACATCCTGGAAACGACCGACGGCGCCGAGCCCGTGCTGCGGCTGGCGGCGACCTACGCCTACCCGTCCGGCGACGCGCCCAAAGAGTTCCGGGTGGGGGAGGGACTGGTCGGACAGGCCGCGCTGGATGGCAAGCGGATCGTCCTGACCGCCGTCCCCGACACATATGTCCGGGTGCGCTCCAGCCTGGGCGAGGCCTCCGCGGTCAACGTGGTGGTGATGCCGGCCATCTTCGAGGGCCGGCTGAAGGCCGTCCTGGAGCTGGCCGCCGTCCAGCCCTTCAGCGCCTCCTCCCTCGACTTCCTGGACCGCCTGATGGAGAGCGTCGGGATCGTGCTCAACACTATCGAAGTGAACATGCGCACCGAGGAACTGCTCAAGCAGTCGCAGCGGCTGTTCGCCGAGGCCCAGGAGGCCAGCCGGAGCAAGAGCGCCTTCCTGAGCATGGCCGCCCACGAGCTGCGCACGCCGCTGTCCGTCGTGATCGGATACCTGTCCATGCTGCAGGACGGCAGCCTGCCGCCGGACCGCTGGCAGGGCGCGCTGCGGGTGCTGGTTGATAAGGCGCGCGAGCTGAACAGCCTGGTCAACGACCTGCTGATGGCGGCCCGCATCGAGGGGGGCACGGTACCCACCGAGGTGAGCAGCCTCGATCTCCGAGACATCACCCGCCGCGCCATCGCCCGAGCGGAGGCGCGCGCCACGCTGCTGCAAGGCGAGATCGTGTTCGAGGAGCCGCCCACCCCGCTGATGGTGGAGGCCGATCGCGAGCAACTCGGCCGCATCGTCGACAACCTGATCAACAACGCGCTCACCTACACCATCGGCGCCCCCTGGGTGCGGATCGTGGTGTCGGACGGCCAGGACCCGCGGCTCACCGTCGAGGACCACGGCATCGGCATCCCGAGCGACTTGCGCGAGCGCATCTTCGAACGCTTCTTCCGGATTGACGACCCGATCGTGGGACCGCAGCCCGGGACCGGGCTGGGACTCTACATCAGCCGCGAGCTGGCCGAGCGCCACGGCGGCTCGCTGGTCCTGGAGCGCAGCGAGATCGGAGTGGGCAGCACCTTCGTCCTGCGCCTGCCGGCGCCGGTGAGGGCCGAGCGCGAAGTGGCGGTCGTCTCCGGGCCGGTGGTGGCCGCCGCGCTGGAACAAGCTCCCGCTCCCGCGCGATAACTAGCCCGAATCCACCGAGTCGAACTTGCACATTGGGCGCGGGGCGAGCGAGTGGGGTGTCGTCTCCTGTGCGCGCTCAGTTACGCACCAACGGGTGCGCGCCTTCGCGTGCTCGTCGCCTCCCTAAGCCCGAATCCACCGGCTCGAGCTGGCATCTCGGGCGCGGATGCGGCCGATCCGGGCGTCGTCTCCTGCGCGCCTCGCTCACGTACCAACGGGTACGCTCGCTGCGGTGCTCGTCGCCTCCTTCGGACCGGCACGCCCCGCATCCCGATCTGCGGCGCCCGAACCGGTAGATCCGGGCTTGCGCTCATCTCGCCGCGCGTCCCGATCTGCGTCGTCCGATCGGTGGATCCGGGCTTGGCGCCGTCGATCGGCTAGGGTGATACGGTGAGAGCGGCCGTCTTCATCACCACCTTCCTGGCCTCCACCGTGGAAGTGATCGAGATGGTCATCATCGTGGTCGGGGTCGGTGCTACCCGCGGCTGGCGGTCGACCATCGTGGGGTCCATCGCTGGCTTCGCCGTCCTGGCGGTGTTGGTCGTCGGGTTGGGGGCCGCGCTGGTCGCCATCCCCATCGGGATCCTGCGACTCGTGATCGGCACGCTGCTGCTCGCCTTCGGCATCCAGTGGTATCGGAAGGGCGTCATGCGCGTGGCCGCCCGCGGATTTGCGGGCGTCGCCGGCATCCCGGTGACAGAAGAGGCCGAGTGGGCCGGAGCGGGGATGGATTGGACGGCCTTTGCCCTGGCCTTCAAGGGCGTGCTCCTGGAGGGGCTGGAGATCGCCATCATCGTGGTGTCCTTTGGAGTCGCCGCCAACGAGCTGGGCCTGGCCGCCGTGGGCGGCATCAGCGCCCTGGTGCTCATCGGCGGCATCGGGCTGGCCTTGCGCGGCCCGGTGACCCGGATCCCGCGGAGCGTCCTGCAGCTGATCGTCGGCGTCATGCTCACCACCTTCGGAACCTTCTGGGCCTTGGAGGGATTGGGCGTGAACTGGCCGGCCGGCGACGGGGCCATTCCCGGTTTGCTGGTCTGGTACCTCGGTACCGCCTTGCTCTATATCACCCTGGAACGGCGTCGGCTGCTCGGCTTCCAGGCGAGGGTATGATCATGGAGCGGATCTGGTCGTGGCTTTACGCGTTCGGGCGCTTCTGGTACGGATTCATCATCGGCGACGACTGGACGCTGGCCGCCACCGTGGCGGTCGGCCTGGTGCTGACGGCGGTCCTCAACGCCCGCGGGTTCGTGGCCTGGTGGATGGTGCCGGTGCTGGTGATCGTCGCGGTTGGAGTCAGCCTGCGGCGGGCGAGCCACGCCCATTCTGTGGTGGCGGCATGAGCACACCGCAGCACGGCATCTTCGCCCAGGGCACGGTGGCCCATTACTTCCTCGAGTTCAACCTGCGCCGCGGAGCTGGGCTGGAGGCCCTCCGCCAGCTGCGGCAGCCGGCGGTGTCCGCCGGAGGCGTTAACCTGGTGGTGGCCTTCGGGCCGGCGCTGTGGCGGCGGCTGGCGCCCGCGCATGCCCCGAAGTCGCTGAAGCCCTTTACCCCGGTCGTGGCCGGCGATGGCCGAACCGCTCCTGCCACCCAACATGACGTCTGGCTCTGGATCAACGGCAGCACTCTGGATCTACGGCAGCACGCCGGATGTCGTCTTCGAGCACGCGCGGGCGGCGGCGAGGACCCTGGAGGAGGCGGCCACCCTGGCGGCTGAGCAACCCTGCTTTGTCCATCGGGACAGCCGGGACCTGACCGGGTTCATCGATGGCACCGCCAATCCGCAATTGCTCGACGCGCCGGTCGTCGCGCTGGTGCCGCGCGGCGAGCCAGGGGAGGACGGCAGCCACGTGATCGCCATGCGCTGGGTCCATGACCTCGAGGCGTTCGAGGCGTTGCCCGTGTCCGAGCAGGAACGCGTCTTCGGCCGCACCAAGGGGGACAGTGTGGAGCTCGATGAAGCCCACAAGCCGCCCACCGCGCACATCGCCCGGGTCGAGATCCACGACCCCCAGGGGGAGGAGCTGCCCATCTACCGGCGCAGTGTTCCGTACGGCAACGTGCACGAGCACGGCCTCTATTTCGTCGCCTTCAGCGCCGACCTCCAGCGCTATGACATCATGCTGAGCCGGATGTTCGGGACCGCGCCGGATGGCCTGCACGACCACATGACCAACTTCACTCGGCCGGTCAGCGGCGCCTACTACTTTGCCCCCTCGCTCACCCTCCTGCACGAACTGGTCGAGACGGGCGCGATCAGCAGCCGAACCCCGGCACTCGTCTCACGATAACGGCACCCTCCCCAACCCCTCCCTGAACTGAAGGGAGGGGACAATCTTCGATGGGTGTCGACTGCACCCCATCGAGGTCAAAGCCCGAATCTACCGAATCGGGCTTGCATCTAGGGCGCGGGACGAGCGAGCGGGGTGTCGTCTCCTGTGCGCGCTCGGTTACGCACCGACGGGTGCGCGCCCTCGCGTGCTCGTCGCCTCCTACCGCTCATCTCGCCCCGCATCCCAATCTGCGTCGTCCGATCGGTAGATCCGGGCTAAGCCGACCGCGGCGACCCGGGTCGCCGGCGTCACCAGGGGAGGCCGACCGCCTGGGTCAGAAATTCGCCGAACGGCGCTGCCGCCCGGCAGGTCTCGGCGAATGCCGGCATGAAGGTCGCCGAGCACGCCTGGGTTTGGGTGAAGCGTGACATGGCGACGAAATCGGTGAGCTTCAGGTGCTCGACCAGGGGATGGTCGGGCTCGTACCCCCGCGGTGGCTTCTTGAGCGAGCGGCCCTCCAGCTGGCACCGAGCCGTGAAGCTCTTCGCCGAAATCACCCGCCGCCAGCGGTCCGGGTGGGCCACGATGGCGTCCCGGACCTGGGCCAGCGTCTTGGGCTCGGGGTGCCACAGCCCGATGCCCGCATACACCTCACCCGGCGCCAGGGAAAGGTAATAGCCCGGTGCGGGGCGGCCGTGGTCGCGGTGGCCGAAGTGCACCGACGCGTGGGTCTTGTACGGGCTTTTGTCTTTGGAAAACCGGATGTCGCGATAGATGCGGAACATCGACCCGCCGACCGGCCGCGGATCGGCGACCAGGTGGGGGGTGATCCGGCGCAAGGTGGGCGCGAAGTCGGCGATGAACGCAAGCAGCGGGGCGCGGACCACGGTCTCGTAGCGCGCTTTGTTGGCGTCGAACCAGGGCTTGTTGTTGTGCTTCTTCAGGTCAGCGAAGAACTTGAAGAACGCCGGCGTGAAGTATGCCTTGGCCATGCCACCCTCCCTCAGATAGCTTACGATCCAGTCTCAGCGCCGTCCGATCCGGCCGAGATGCGTGTCCTGGAAGGCCGTCGGATATTTCAGGCCGTATCCGAGCAGGCGGTCGACGCCGATGTGCCCGAACCAGATGAGCGCCACGCTCAGCATCAGGGTGCTACCGCCCAGCACGCTGGCTGCGCCCACTAGTCCCGGCAGCAGCCAGGTGTGGCCCAGGTTGTAGACGGCGGCGCCGGCGCGCGGCCCGCGCAGGTAGCCGAGCATAAAGAGGTCGGGCGCCAGGATCAACGCAAGAAACAGGAGCCAGGAGGCGCCGTGTCGCCAATAGAGGAGGAGCGAAAGCGCCAGGAGGATCCCCCCTTCCAGGCGCTGCAGCCGGGTCGGATCGGTCACTGGCCCCTCCCCTGCCCCTCCCCGTGGGGGAGGGGAAACCAAATCGCGATGCCCACGCGTCAGATCCCCAGGTAGGCCTTGCGAATGGCGGGATCCCGGCGCAGCTCGGCGGCCGGCGCGGTGAGCGCGATCCGCCCATTCTCCAGGACATAGCCACGATCCGCAATGTCGAGAGCCAGCACCACGTCTTGCTCCACCAGGAGAACGGCCGTGCCGTCCCGATTGATCGTTTTGATCACCTCCATCACGCGGTCCACCACGTTGGGGGCCAACCCCAGCGAGGGCTCATCGATCATGAGCAGCCGGGGGCGTGCCATCAGCCCGCGCCCGATGGCCACCATCTGCTGCTCGCCGCCCGACAGCACCCCGGCGTTGCGGTCCAGCTTGTCGGCCAGCGCCGGGAAATACGTGAGGACCTGGCGCAGATCCTGGCGGACCTCCCCGTCCCGCCGCCGGTAGGCGCCCAGCAACAAATTTCGTTCGACGGTCAGCGTGCCGAACAATCGCCGGCCCTGGGGCACATGCGCCATTCCGGCAGCCACCGTGGCCTCCGGTCGGGCGCCCGAGAGCTGCCGGCCGGCCAGTCGCACCGAGCCCGCGGTCGGCGGGACCAGCCCGCTCAGGGTGCCCAGCAGGGTGGACTTGCCCGCCCCGTTGGCGCCCACCATGGCCACCAGCTCGCCGGCAGAGACGTCCAGGTCGATTCCGAACAGCACCGGGCCCGCACCATACCCGGCGCTCAGTCCGCGAACCTCCAGCAGCCGGCCGTCCTCAGCCATTTGGTGCAGGCGGCGGGCCCCCCTCCGTGTTCGTGTCGCGCGCGTACCGCTCACCCAGATACGCCTCGATCACCCTGGGGTCGCGGAGCACCACCTCCGGTTTGCCTTCGGTGAGGGGCCGGCCGAAATTCAGCACCAGGGCCCGCGTGCACACGCCCACGATCACGCGCATCACGTGCTCGATCAGGACGATGGTGACGCCCTGCCGGTTCACCTGGCGGACCATGTCCAGGGCCTGCTCGATCTCGACGGGGTTGAGGCCGGCCATCACCTCGTCGAGCAGCAGCAGGCGCGGTCGCATGGCCAGCGCCCGGGCCACCTCCAGCCGCTTGCGGTCGGGCACCGTAAGCCGTCGCACCGGATAGTCGCGCTTCGCCGCCAGCCCGACCAGGTCGAGCACGGTGTCGGCATAGGCCAGCGCCTGGCGCGGCTGGAGCCGGCCGGATGGCTGCCCAAAGAGGGCGCCGGTCGCCGCATTCTCCCGGACGGTCATGGACCCGAACGGCCGCACGATCTGGAAGGTGCGGCCGATCCCCAACCGGGCGATCCGGTGGGCCGGCAGCCCCGCGATGGAACGGTCCTCCCATCGGATCTCGCCGGCATCGGTGCCGTACAGGCCGCTGATGCAGTTGAGCAGGGTGGTCTTGCCGGCGCCGTTGGGCCCGATGATGCCGAAGATTTCGCCGGGCTCGACGCTGAAGGTGACCTCGGTCAGCGCCGCCACCCCGCCGAACCGCTTGCTCACACCGTGGACCGCGAGCTGGCTCATACGCTCGTCTCCCGCAGGCTGCGCCGCAGCGCGCCCAGCGAAAGCCGGCTCTGACCCCCGAAGAAATCGATCACCCCGCGGGGGAGGAAGATGACCGTCACCGCCAGCAGCACGCCCAGCCCGATCTGCGAATAGGCGGCAGCGCCGCCGCCCCCCGCCAGCCGGAGGATGACCAGCTCCAGGGTGACTGCGCCGGCGACCGGTCCCAGCAACGTCCCGGCACCCCCCAGGACGGCCATCAGGATCATCTCGACGTTGTACTCAATGGGGAAGACGTTCTCCTGGTTGATAAAGGTGTTCCACTGGGCGAAGATGCCGCCGGCCAGGCCGGTGAGGGCGGCCGCGATCATCAGCGCCGCCACCTTATAGAAGGTGGTGTTGACGCCGATCACGGCGGCCGCCTCCTCGTTCTCCCGAATGGCGAGCAGGCCGTAGCCGAAGCGCGTGTGCAGGATGACCCAGGTCACCAGCACCGCCAGGGCGGCAGCCGCCAGCATCAGATAGAAGAACAGCAGGTTCGAGCGCACGATGGGGAGGAACAATCCGGTGGAGGCGCCCAGTGGCTGCAAGTTGTTGACGACCTCTCCCACCGCCACCCCCACGCCCAGGCTGGCCACCGCGAAATAGTGGCCGTGCAACCGCAGCAGCGGGACCCCGATCACGAGCGCGAACAGCGCCGGGACCACGGGTGCCAGGAGCAGCGCCAGGACGAAGGGCCATTGGCGGAGGCTGACCAGGACCCCGGTGGTGTAAGCCCCCAGTCCGAAGAAGGCGACGTTGCCGAAGCTGGCATATCCGGTGAGCCCGCCGATGATGTTCCAGGCGGAGGCCAGCACCACGAACATCGCCACCGTGGTGGCCACCCGAAACCACAACCGGTCGGTCAGGAACGGAAGGCCCAGCTGTTGCCCCGCGTCGGTCGAGCTGAGCGGGGCCAGCAGCACATAGAGCAGGACGACGGGCGCGCCTCCCAGGAACAGCCGCCGCAGCACGGTGGCAGGCGGGCGAAAGGGCTTGGTCACGCCAGCCGGCCGAGCAGCCCCTGGGGGCGAAAAGCCAGCACGACGACCAGGACGGCGAAGGCGATGGCATTCGAGTAGCCGGCGCCCAGCCCGGGAGCGTTCAGCCCCAGCACCTGGATGAGTCCGAAGAGCAGGCCGCCGGCGATCGTGGCACTGACCCGGCCCAGCCCGCCCAGGATCACCACCGCGAACGACTGCAGCGTAAACGGGTCGCCGGCGGTGGGGGTAATCGATTGCTGCAGGCCGATCAACCCGCCAGCGACGCCGGCGAAGGCCGCCCCGATGGCAAAGGTCAGGGCATAGACATGCCGCAGGTCGATCCCGACCAGCTGGGCGGCGTCGCGGTCGGCCCCGACGGCCTGGATGCCGGCGCCGATCCGGGTCCGGTTGAGGACGAACCAGAGCACCAGCGCGAGCAGCATGGCAACCCCCAGCCGGGCCAGGCCGATGTACGGGATGGTGACCGAGCCGAGGCTGAGCCCACTGCCCGAGTAGCTAGGGGTGACCGATCGGAAATCCGGCGAGAAGATCAGCAGGAGCAGGCTCACGATGACCAGGTTGATGCCGAAGGTGAGCAGGAAGGTGAACAGCAAGGGTGCCCGGATCACGCGATTGATGAGTCCGCGCTGCAGGCCGTAGCCCAGCGCAAACAGCACCACCGCGTCCACCGGCAGGCTGAGGAAGGGATCGACCCCGAGACGGCTGAAGAGGACCCAGGTGACGTAGGCGCCGATGATCACGAACGCGCCGTGGGCCAGGTTGACGATATTGAGGATGCCCCACACCAGGCTGAAGCCGAGGGCCACGGACACATAGACCCCACCGAGCAGCAGCCCCAGGACCAACTGCTGGAGAAGCTGGCTCACCGGGGGGCTAAATCAGCGCTGCGACCAGGAGGGCGTCGGGTACTGGGGTTGCCCGTTGGCGACGTTGGGCGGGAAGACGGTGTAGTGGACGCCGCCCTGGATCTGCTCCACCACCATCGGCTTGAAGACGTTGATGCCGCGGCTGTCAAATTTGATCTCGCCGAAGAAGGTCATGACGTCCAGGCTGGCCAGCGCATCGCGCACCTTGGCCGGGTCCAGGGACTTGGCATTCTCCATGGCCTTCTGCAGCGCCAGGCAGGCGGCCGTCGACTCCGCCACATGGTAATCGGGCGCGGCGGTGGCGCTGTACTTGGTCTTGTAGGCCAGTACGTACTGGTTGACCGAGAGATAGAACTGCGGGGAGTACTTGACCTGCGGCGTCCACTGCGACCCGTCGTACACGTAGTTGGCATCATGGCCCAGGGCGTTGACGAAGTCGGGCGTGGAGGGGCCCACCGAGTAGGCGAAGATCTTGGCGTTGATGTTGAGGTCCTTGGCCGCCTTGTTGATGGCGATGGCTTCCGCCAGGTGGCCGGAGTTGAGGATGATGTCGGGGTTGAGCGGCTTGACCTGGCTCAACAGCCCACTCAGGTCGGGAGCCGCCGCCGGGTAGGTCTTGTTGAAGACGACCTGCATCCCTTTGGAGGGGGCATACTCCACGACGGCCTTGGCCACCTCAACCGAGAAGTTGTCATTGGCGGAGAGCATGGCCACGGTCGTGGGCTTGGGGGAGAGCGTGGCGGCCATATCGATCACGCCGGTCAGGTACTTGTTGGCCGGCGACAGCACGCCAAACGTGTACTTGTAGCCCTTGCTGAAGATGGCCTGGGCGGCACCGTTCGCCTCCACCATGGGAATGCCGTCTTTCTCCGCGATCACGGCGTCCGTGGCGGTGGCGGCGCTCCCGTACGGGCCCAGGATGAATTGCGCATGCTCGGCGGTGATCAGCTTTTCCAGGAGCGTGGCGGAGAGGTCGGGCTTGCTCTGGTCGTCCTCGTAGATCAAGGTGACCGGGTGTTTGACGCCGTTGACGGTGATCCCGCCCTGGGCCTGGATCCAGTCGTACCAGAGGTCGTACCCCTGCTTGGCCAGGTTCCCCTCTTTCGCCTGGGACCCGGTCAGGGAAATGGCGCTACCGATGACGAGAGGCGAGCCGATCGATGGCGAGGGTGTGGTGGCTGCACCCCCACACGCGGTGGCCAGCATTGCCGAGGCGACCAGAGTGACCAGCAGCTTCCCTTTCATGTCCATCAATCTAGCGCGTTACCGGTCCGGTTTGCCAGCCGCTCGCGGCCCCGGGCGCTGCTGCTTGGGTGAGGTCTGACGCGAATACACCAGGACGGTCCGCTCGAACTCGATCACCACCGTGCCGTCCTGATTGTAGCCGCGGGTCCGCACGCGCACGATGCCTTGCCCCGGCCTCGACCGGGAGGCCCGGGTCTCGAGCACCTCGGATTCGGCGTAGATGGTGTCGCCGGCAAAGACCGGTGCCGGCAGCGTGACCTTGTCCCAGCCCAGGTTGGCCACCACATTCTGGCTGATGTCGGGCACGCTCAGCCCGGTGACCAGGGACAGGGTCAGGCAGCTGTTCATCAGCGGCCGGCCGAACTCGGACCGCGCCGCGAAATCGGCATTGAAGTGGATCTGGTTGGTGTTGCAGGTCAGCAGGGTGAACCAGGTGTTGTCCACTTCGGTGAGCGTGCGTCCCAGCTGGTGGCGGTACACCTCGCCCACCTTGAAGTCTTCGAAGTAGCGCCCCGGCCAGCTTTCCTCCATCCGATTTCTCCTCCTAATATGACCGCGGCAGCCCGAGCACGTGCTCGGCCACGTAGGCGGTGACCAGGTTGTTGGTGACCGGCGCCACCAGGTAGAGCCGCGCCTCCCGGAATTTCCGTTCGATCCCCATCTCCACGGCCATCCCGCTGCCGCCGTGCACAGTCATCGCCACCTCGGCCGCTTCCCAGGCAGCCTCGGAGGCGAGCAGCTTCGCCGTGTTGGCCTCCGCCCCGGCGGGCCGTCCCGCGTCGAACAGGCTGGCGGCTCGCCAGCGCACCAGCGAGGCCGCCTGCGCGTGCATGTGCGCCCGGGCGATGGGGAACTGGACGCCCTGGTTGGCGCCGATGGGCCGCCCGAAGACGACCCGGTCCTGCGCATGCTTCACCGCCCTGTCCACGAACCAGCGGGCGTCGCCAATGCTCTCCGAGGCGATCAGAATCCGCTCGGCGTTGAGCCCGTCCAGCAGGTGGGCGAACCCCTCGCCTTCCCGGCCAATCAACGAGCCGGCATCAAGGCGCAGGTCACGGATGAACAGGGCGTTCGTCTCGTGGTTGACCATGGTCTCCATGGGCCGGACCTCGATGGCGTCGCCCGCCTCCCGCACGTCGACCAGGAACAGGCTCATCCCGTCGGTCCGCCGGGTGACGTCCTCTGCCCGCCTGGTGCGGGCCAGCAACAGCAGCAGGTCCGAGTGCTGGACGCGGGAGGTGAATACTTTCTGGCCGTTGAGACGATAGCCATCGCCGTCGCGAGCCGCGAAGGTGGTGATCCGCGCCGTGTCGCTGCCGGCCTCCGGCTCGGTGACGGCCATCGACTGCAACCGCAGGCGACCGGCGGCGATGTCGGGCAGGTACCGGCGCTTCTGGGCGGCGGTCCCGTGGCGCAGCAACGCTCCCATGGTGTATATCTGGGCGTGACAGGCGGCGGCGTTGCCGCCGGAGGCGTTGATCTCCTCCAGCACGAGGCAGGCGTCGACCAGGCCCAGGCCGGCGCCCCCGTACTCCGCTGGGATGAGCACGGATAGCCACCCGCCATCCGTAAGCGCCCGGACGAACTCTTCCGGATAGCGCGATTCCCGGTCGAGGCGTTGCCAGTAGGGCTCGGGGAACTTCGCGCATACCGCGGACACCGCCTCGCGATAGCGCTGCTGGTCGGCGGTGAGGTCGAAATCCATCAGGGCTCGGCGCTGTCCAGGATGGCGTGCGCCCGGCGAACGATCGCCTTGTCCACCATCTCGCCGTCACTGGCAAAGGCTCCCCGGCCGCCGGCGGCCGCCCGACCCGACGCGGCCATGATGCGCCGTGCCCAGGCAATTTCCTCCTCCGTGGGCGAGAAGATCTGGTTGGCGGCTGCCACGTGGGAGGGATGGATGAGCAGCATCCCGCCGAAACCATCGCGCCGCCCCTGCTCGGCCGCCCCCCGCAAGCCGTCGAGGTCGGAAATTTTGAGCCACGGCGAGTCGAGGGGTGGCCGCCGGCGGGCGGCCGCTGAGGCTAGTACGACCATGGCCCGGGCGGCCGACAGGGCTGGGGTTCGGGCATCGGGATCGACGCCGAGGTCCGCCGCGAGGTCGAAGCGGCCCAGCGCCAGGCAGAAGACCGCCCGGGCCCGGGCGATCTCCTCGCAGTTCAGCACGCCCTCGGCACTTTCCACGATGGCGATCAGGGGGAGGTCGCCCGGACCATCCGCCGCCGCGATGCCCGCCCGGCAGAGATCGATGCTGTCCTTGCCGCTGACCTTGGGCAGGACGATCCCTTCCACCAGCTGGAGTGGCACGGCGGCCAGGTCTGTCGCCATCTGCGGGCTGGACGCGGCATGCACGCGCACCCAGATGCGCGCCGCCTCGGCCAGCTCGGGCAGCGCCTGGGCAATCGTCTGCCGGGCCTTGTCGATCCGGCCGGGGGCCACCGAGTCCTCCAGGTCGAAGATGCAGATATCTGCGCCGGCCTGCACCGCCTTGCGCAGCCGGGCCGCCTCGGTCCCCGGCGTGAACAGCGCGCTGCGCAGGCGGCCGGGAGGCTCAGGCATCGCCGATCATGCTGGCATGTTATCCCGGATCCCGGCTTAGCTAAGGGAATCCCCTCCCCTTCGGGGGGAGGGTCGGAGAGGGGGTGCCGTACGGAGTCGCAACCTATCTACTCTCATGCCGCGTGGCTGGACGGATGCTTATTGAGAAGCAGCCAGTACATCCCCAGCGAACGGACCGCCGCTACGAACTGGTCGAAGCTGACGGGCTTGGTGATATAGCTGTTCACCCCGAGCCGGTAGCTCTCCACGACATCGCGTTCCTCCTGTGATGAGGTGAGCATCACCACCGGAATGAGCCTGGCCGCCGGGTCCGCCTTCAGCTGGCGCAGGACTTCGAGCCCGTCCACCTTCGGCAGCTTGATGTCCAGCAAGATGACCCTGGGTCGGTCCTGGATGTTGCGGCTCGCGTACCTGCCGCGGCAGAAGATGAAGTCGAGCGCCTCGGCGCCATCCCGGGCCACGTGGATCCGGTTTGTGAACTTGAAATCCTCGAACGTATGGAGCGTGAGCTCGACGTCATCCGGGTTGTCCTCGACGAGAAGCAGTTCTATGCTGCCGCTGGGAGCCATTCGGTCGTGCCTCCTAATGTGAAACAGAAGGTCGCGCCCTTCTCCGGTTCCGCCTGTGCCCAGACGCGCCCGCCGTGCCTATGCACGATCCGCTGGACGATCGCCAATCCGACGCCGGTGCCCTCATAGTCTTCAGCCCGATGCAGCCGTTGGAAGACGCCGAAGAGTTTCTCGGCGTACTGCATGTCAAAGCCAACGCCGTTATCCCGGACGGCAAACACGGTCTCGTTGGACACGGGATCGACTCGAGCGCTCACGTCGATCCGAGCGGGTTCCCGTCCGCGCGAATATTTCAGCGCGTTGCCGATCAGGTTGACGAACACCTGCTCCAGCAGGCTGGGCGAGCACGTGCACATCGGCAGGTCGCCCACGGTCAGCTCGACCGCGCGATCTTCCATTAGCGGGCGAAGCTGCTCGAGCGCTCGCTCCACGACCTCAACGGCCGCCACGTTTCGCTTCTCGAGGGGGGTCCGGCCGAGCCGGGAAAAGGCCAGCAGGTCATCGATCAGCTGACCCATATGCCGGGCCCCGGCAGCCACCCGATCGAGGTAGCGGCGCCCCTCCGGGGCCAGCTGGGCGGCATGCTCCTGCACCACCAGTTCGACGAATCCGTTGATGGCGCGCAATGGCGCCCGCAGATCGTGCGAGACCGAGTAGGAGAAGGCTTCCAGCTCCTGGTTGCTCGCTTCCAGGGCGGCGGTCCGCTCGCCGATCCGTTGTTCGAGCCCGGCGTTGAGCTTGCGGATCTCCTCGTCCGCCCGCTTCTGCTCGCTGATGTCGCGGGTGATCGCCGATGCGCCGACCACCGTTCCGGAGAGGTCCCGAAGGGGTGAGATCGTGATCGAGACATCCAGCCGACTGCCGTCCTTCCGCACCCTGACCGTTTCGTAGTGCTCAATTCGCTCTCCGCGCTTGACTCGTTCCAGGATGGCGGACAGCTCGTTCGGGCGGTCGCCTGGGACCAGGATGGAGATGTTCTTGCCCTCTGCCTCCTCGGCCGAATAGCCGTACAGACGCTCGGCTCCGGTGTTCCAGCTGAGGATCCCGCCATCGAGATCCTTCGCGACGATGGCATCGTCGGACGACTCGACGATGGCGGCCAGCCGCAGCCGCGTCTCCAGGGCGCGCTTGGTCTCGGTGATGTCGCGCAGGATGACGGCGGCGCCCACGACCTGACCCGACGCATCCTTCATTTGGGAAACGCTGGCCAGCACAGGGATCCGCAGTCCATCCTTGCCGGGTACTTCGGCGTCGAATGCGTTGGCCGGGTCCCCTCGCAGGAGCCGCTTGCGCCGTTCGATTTCCGCCGGAGTCCGCGTGGCGACCCAGGGGTCCTGCCCGATCACCTCCTGGGCCGTCCAGCCCAGGAGCCTCTCGGCTCCCGGATTCCAGGCGGTGACGAGCCCTTGCGCGTTCACCGCGTAGATGGCGTCGTCCGAGGATTGGACCACGGCCGCCAGCTGCCGCTGGACCTCTTGAGAGCGCCGGCGCACGGTGACGTCGCGAAAGACGGCGACCGCGCCCAGTGGCTGGCCGGCGGGGCCGCGCAGGGGGCGAGCGGAGGCGGTGACGAAGATGCCCTCCGGGACTCCGGGATAACGGAGGAACAAGTCGGTCTCGTCGATCGCCTCGCCGCGTAACGCTTTCGCCAGCGGAAACTTCTGGGGCGGGTATGGGGTCTTCTGGTCGGGATGATAGACCGTGTAGCCTCGCGTCCATTCCTCCGCTCGGACCTCGGTAACGTCCATGCGCAGAATGCGTTTGGCCTCGGCGTTGAAGCTCCGGAGGCCATGCTCATCGGCAATGACCACGCCGTCCCCGATGCTTTCCAGGACCGACTCGAGGATGGCGGCCCGCAGCTGGTGTTCGGTTTCGTCGCGCAGCACCACGGCGGCG
>WNFD01007373.1_pt1 | contig 16271 bp, 17 predicted proteins | sample 5400491 | NCBI WGS metagenome assembly WNFD01 (sample SAMN13153343, study PRJNA577476) | soil metagenome | isolation source: 120 cm saprolite under Douglas fir tree site 2 hole 2 replicate 2 | place: USA:California | collected 2015-04-18 | reverse complement strand
ATATAGCAGTAAACGAAATCGCTCGTTTCTTCACCAGCAAAATACGCTATATAGGCCCTCTGAGAGCTGAACCCTGGACTACTCAGCAACGATTTGCGCCAAGCGGCGAATTAGATGAAGTTGGGACCAAAGGGGAGTATGCAGCCATGGTATACCACAGTAACCAGAATGCTCTTGTAGAATGGTATAACCCGGAAACCAAACAAATTGAGCAGGGGACGCTACGGGAATCTCTAGATAACTGGGCACAATATCTGGATGTAGCAAATCAAGTCAGAACCGAAGGGGCAGGTGCCAGTGGTGTAACGTGGACAGTAGTTCTCAAGCAGGATCAAGTAACTCGCACATTTCCCCAAGTTGGTGTCGGTGTAAGTCAAATCCTACCTATACTGGTGATGGGATTATTAGCTCCTCAGAACACACTTTTAATAATCGAGCAGCCAGAGTTGCACCTCCATCCCCGCTTACAAGCTCGCTTGGGAGATTTCTTTGTAGGCCTTGCCAAATGCAACAAACAATGCCTCATCGAAACCCACAGTGAAAATCTCGTCAATCAGCTTCGTTACCACATCGTCCAATCGGGTGGGCAGGATAAAAGCGACTGCATAATTTACTTCGTCGATCAGGATGAAAAGGGCGCTGCCAAATTTGAGCCTGTGGAGATTTCGCCAAAGGGCAACATCCTCAACTGGCCCGAGGGCTTCTTCGACGAGACCATGCAGCAGGAAGACAGGATCACCGCAGAAAGTATTAAGAGGAGAGCGAATGTAGCAAGGAATGGCTAATATTTTAGTGGACCCTGTGCTCGTCACTACCCCTGACGATGATACAGGCAGGGAAGAAGTAGAACGCTGGCTCACGAACCTCGATACCTGGCTGAAAGAAGCTCTAGCCTCACGAGCATGGCAACAAAAGTACAGGCTGGACATCAACATTAGGCAGATCGATAAAAGGGTAAATGAGTTCTTCAATAATGAAGAGTTTGACCTCGGCGGCAAGTTAGAGAAGCTGGGATATTTGATAGAGCTTGATAAAATCTCGATAGCCATCTATCCCGAACAATTCTTCACCCGTTGGCTTAACCTCATACAGGATGAAATGAGCCTCCTATTGGCGGTAGCCTGTGCCTGCAAGCAAATGGGTGAACCCGTTGCTTGCAGCCTGAGTATCGCTACGTTAGCCTTGGCCGAGTCAAAAGAGGTTGAGATATCGGCGATTATCACATATTCCATCCCTGAGTTTGATTGGGATGCCAACGATAAGATCACCCAGGCGTTCCCCTTGCTGTTTACACCTGATGATATACCACCTCTTGACGTTATCACTTTGTGGGATCTGGGTGAAGCAGGGATTCGCGAAGCAATCGAGCAGTATTATAGAGAAGAGTGGCAAAGTACAGTTCCCAACCCAATAGAGTACCGAATTGGGCTTCGCTTCATCGAGTCAGTTAACAACGCCCATCTAAATAATGATGAGGTTTTGCTCAGTAAGATAATACGGTTTGCAGCAGCAGTCATTGCAGGTGAAGCACAAAACCTGAATTGTAACCTGCGCCATCTCAGAGTGAGCGAAGCAGCGAATAGCCCGCAGCGAACCCGATCCAGCGACAATGCAAAGGCCTGGCGTTTAACTCTTGTCGATCGCGGTGTTGGCTGGCGTATGCATTACTGGCAAATATCCACCTCTGAAGGAAGCGTTATCGAATTCGCAAACGTCCTCAAGAAGCACGATCTAGAGGAAATCTACTAATTACTTTTTTCCTCTTTAATCATCCGTCAAACCCTCCTTCCTTGCTACTTTTCCCCTCTATAGTACGTTTGTAGAAAAGACGATATGTTAAGTAAGTACCTGGGAAAGATAGACCAGGCTTGACAATTCAGAGAGGATGCACAGGAGACGCCGTCCCCCTGCCAGGGCGCGCAGCGTCCCCACTTCTTCTCTCCCTTCCTCATCGCCGCAGGCGGCATATTGGGAAAAACTTGTAAACGAGGTTAAATAATTAAAATATATGCTCGGATTAAAAGATGAAGGGCGAAGCGCAGTCAATGAAGTACCAAAGCCTGATACCAGTGTATCTCTATTCAAACCAACGGCGAAGCACAGAAGGCGGTACCTGGCGGATATCCTGATCGTACTGGCGATGAGCGCGCTCCTGTATTATGGCTATCTATCTACAGGGCGATTCGCCAGCACGCATACCGACATCGCGAGATACCAGTGCTATGCCGAGGCATTCTGGCACGGTACACCTGAGCTTCGTAAGTTCCCTCCCAGCCAGTGTTTGTTCATGAGGGCCGGTACTTCTTCTTCTATTGTGCAGAGAATGAAGCTCCATGGCCAGCTCTCCTACATTATCAACACAGTGGAGGCTCAGCAATCCACCCTAAAGCCCTTGCACGCCTTGCCGCAGGAGTATCCTCTCTTAACCATCATTCCATTTTCCCTTGGCATGGTTGGAGATTCACAGTGGTACCGGGTGGCATTTCCGCTCTGGATGGCGCTGGCAGCAGCCATCATATACTTTATCCTTTTACGATACAGCTCCCGGGAAGCTGCCATCGCCTTTGCCTTCTACCTGGTGATAGGCAGCTGGTCGACGGCACTGGGAAGGTTTGATCTCATCCCTGCTGCTTTCACCCTGATCGCTCTGATCCTGGCTAAGCGAGGAAGGTGGAGGTGGGCGTTTGCTGCCCTGGCCCTGGCGACCTTGTTCAAGTTTTATGCGCTGCTGCTGATCGTGCCATTCCTCATAGTCCAACAAAGCCGGTACCGTGGTAGTAAGTGGTACGCGTGGCAGCGCTGGCAGTCTTTGGGAGTGTTCGTGCTGGCGTGTGCCGTGGTGACGGGTATATCCTTCATGTTAAGCATCGAAGGAACGCTCGCGCCGTTGAGCTATTTTGGGGTTCGACCCGTTCAAGTAGAGTCATTTTCCGCGTCTCTGCTGTGGCTGGCGAGTTTCCTGAAGTATCACGTGCAATACGTAGCCTCTTATGGAGCCGTCAATATAATCAGTCCGCTATCCAACCAGGTCGATGTATTAGGCCTTTTGGGGATGGGCATAGGAAAGTGTTCAGCCCCCAATACCTGATCTGGGTCACGCCGCTTGTCGCATACATCGGAAAGTTGCACTGGCGCTGGCTGGTCAGTTGGGGCATGATCGGCTTTTTGACGACGTTGATCTATCCCTATATATACAAAGCCGTACCTAACGTAATTATGGTTCCTCAGTTGCCAGTATTCCAGCCAGTTCTTCTCGTTCGCAACCTGCTGGTACTGGGAGTCGTCCTTGTGCTGCTGTATAAAGCCGCTCGCAGGCGCCCGTCGGGAAAGTGGAATATACTACTAGATCCCAGCAAGGAGTACCAGCATAGCGACCTGGCGGCATAGGGGCCTGAACACCTTGCCAAGAGTATTCATGATGCCGGCTGGGGGATATTCCTGCACTGGCTTGCCTACTATGGCATCGTCCATGCTATCCCTATCATTGCCGTCCCACCTCAGTACACCAGCCAGCAATGTTCTGACTGCGATACCATCGTCAAAAAGTCGTTGAGTGTTCGCACGCATATGTGTCCTACGTGCGGTTTGGTCATGGACCGAGATCACAATGCCGCACGCAATATCTTGGAAAAAGCTCTCTCGTCCCATCGAGGCTGTACCGGGGGGCACTCGGAAACAGACAGGCTTGCCCTGTGAAACGCTTCTGGACAGGGGACCTCTACTGCTGTACCAGCAATGGACAGTGGCAAGCCCCCTGGATGAAGGAAGAACCCCCGTCTCTTGCGAGCGGGGAGTGTCAGTTCAACGCTGAATTGGTAAGATATGTTGCTTCTGGCATAGATCTGAATAGACTGTCCGGTACTTGCAAAGTTTTATACCCAAATTCAGCTCTAATTTTATCGAGCGCGGCTTCGAGGTCTCCTCTTGCCTCAACATATGTTAAACCTAGCCGGACAACTCCTTTATCAGCAAATATAAACTCCAATAACCTCTCTAATCCTGGCAAGTTATCAGGTGTGATACCTGTCCAGACCAAAATAGCTTTGTCTTCAAACTGAAGAATTCGACCAAGATAGAAGGACTCGTATTTCGCGTCCTCAGCTATTGGCAAATTGCTTTGCTGGCAAAATTGACGAATATAGGCACGTACAGGTTGTTGGAGTTGAATAGCTGTCAAAGCAAACTTAGAACGGGCTTGCTGAAACGCTTTGAGTAAGTCGAATAATTTCTGTTTCTTGGGTGACTTCTCTTTCAGTTGATCCAGGGACGACTCTGAAATTATCTCCGCAATAGTTCTTGCCGGTTGAGGTAATGTGCGAATACTCGCAATATCTGTTTCATGTGGGTTATTGAGAGCAGAACGTATCTTTTCCTTTAAGATTGCAACATCTCTTGCACGTTGTTGCCGACGTCGTCGCCTTTCATAGCGCGCTAGAATCAGCCATACGGCAATCCCCACGACTAAACCGGCAATCACCGCAATGAGGGGCCCTGTGTACAGAGCAATGAGAACCTGGTCTACGTTTGACTGCGTTCCCTGAATACCCAACAGTTGAAGTATTTTTCCCATCAGCATCTCGCCGCCCTTCCAACATAATTTCACCTACTATATCAGTATAATATCGAATGGAATAAATATGGCTCAGACCACATTACTTCCAGGCGCAGTAATGCAGTCTGAGCCTATAAAACGCCTCTACGAGGCGGCTGACAATCTATGCTGAACCTAATTCCTATACCAGAACTGGTCCCACGCCTGCCAGAAATTCTCCCCTGTAGAGGACACCGTGCGCGGCCCCTCGACACGCACACCCGTCCGCCCCGCGAAATCGGCGACGCGGTCGGGCGTCGCCAGTTCAACCCTGAACGTCACAGGTCCCGCCGGTTTATAGGGTCTCGGCCACTGTTTCATGCTCAGCGCCTGTGCCGCGCGCATCTCGATCAGCGAGCACGCATCCTTGGGCGCCATATTGCACGCCGAGAAACGTCCCAGGCCCGTCTTCACAGGCGCCGTCACCACATTTTCTCCCAGCAGCTCCGTCACCTCGCGACAGGTTGCCTCGTCCCCGGAGACAAACACGGCCGGCACGTCCCAGCAGCCCGCCACTGCCGCCAGGATACCGCTTTCCCCCACCAGCGTATCATTGATCCAGGCATTGTACCAGGCCTCCGACGAAACCGTGTGGCAGAGCACGCCATCGGGCGTACCCGCCATGGCATGGGCGCCCACAAATAAAATCGCGTCACATCCCTGCTCAAAAGGCGCGATATAGCGCGCCCAGGGATAGCCGAAGACATACTGCGCGCCCGACTCCAGGCTATCAGGCAAAAAACTTTTAAAACTATACGCTGCGCCCGCCGCGCGCGCCCCGCGTACCGCCGCGTTCATTTCATCGGTATAGAGTTTCCTGCACTCGTCATACAGTTTTGTGCCTCCCGTCACCTGTTCCCAGGTCTCAATGCAGGAGACGCCTTCCATATCACAAAAAACAACAACGCGCATAATTCCACCTCTTTCAAATATACTATAAATTATTGCGAACTTCCTTTGTCTTAGGCTTCTTAAACCCTCTATATTTAATAACGGGCGCCTCGTACTCTCGATACAATCTTTTCCCTATTTTCCAGCCGAAATAGCCACAAACGATCGCTGCTGCAAGCGCAACAATGCCCATCGCGACGCGCAAGAGTATCAGCACGAGCAGTGGACTATGTAGAACAGGGAGCAAATCGTTTGCATACAACCGCCCGATCACAGCAATCGACAGGCTGACCATCAGCCCGATAGCCACACCCAGGCAGCAGCCCAGCGGGCCGCCATTCACCTCGCCTTGTGCTTCCGGCGGCAGTGCTTCCTGCCTTACTGGAGCTGCCTGAGCTTCCTCCCCGGCGTGCGCGTCCATAGTGGAGCGTCCCTGCTCATCCACCCCCGGCTCACCTGGGTCGGCAAATGTAGAGCCACCCTCGCGCCTTCCCACGCCATCGTCTTCTGTTGGGTTCCTGTAATCTTCTGCCATCAGTTAAACGTTCCAAACTGTCGATCCCCGGCATCACCCAGGCCCGGCATGATATAGCCCCGGTCATTCAGGCTCTCGTCGAGCGCCGCCACGTAAATATCAATGTCGGGATGCGTCTGCGACAGCTTCAACAGGCCATAGGGGGCCGCGATAATGCCCACGTAAGAGAGCCGTGGAATGCCGCGCACTTTGAGAATATTGATCGCATCGATGGCTGATCCGCCCGTCGCCAGCATAGGATCGACAGCGTAGCACACCTGCAGATCTACCTTGTGGGGAAGCTGGTTGTAATACTCCATCGCCTGCAGCGTGTGCTCGTCGCGGCGTAGCCCCAGGTGCCAGATCTGCACGTCGGGGATAACCTCGCGGAAGCTCTCCGCCATCCCCAGCCCCGCGCGTAAAATGGGAGTAACCCCAATTCCGCCCGCCAGCCGCCGTCCCGTCATGCGCTCCAGCGGAGTCTCAACGTCCGTGGGCTCCAGGGCCAGGTTCGCCGTCGCCTCGTAGGCCAGCAGCATGCCGATCTCTTTCACCAGGCGATAAAACTCCGGCGGCTGCGTATTCTTGTCCCGCAGTGCCGTCATCTTGTGTGCCATCACTGGATGCGTAGATATATGTACTCGCGGCAGCCCCAGTACCTCGTCTCGTTTGGGCTGCGGGACGCCCTGCATGGGTAGACTCGGCCGCCCGCCGTACTGTATATTCGTTTCGTTCATAAAGTGCGCCTCCTGGCAATTTCTCCTATCTCTGACATTGTATCAGAACAAACGATAAAGCGTCGAGTATGGGGTAGCTGACAGTTGCTATTTTTCTATAATTACCTTATACTACAGAGCATGGCAAGAAAGAAATCCGAAGGTCCCAGAGAACCAAAATTGTTACGGGTGGGGGTTGCCGCCCATGAATTAGGACTGCATCCCTTTACTGTCCGACGTTGGATCAAGCAGGGAAAAATTCAGGCCGTGCGTGTTGGCTTGGAAGCTCGTATTCCCAGAACCGAGATTGAGCGGTTGGTAGGCAAAGCTGACGAGCAGTTGCTCGTCCTGTATGGCCGGGTGAGTGGACAAGGGCAAAGGGATGATTTAGAAACACAATTAGCTCGCCTGGAGCGGTGGGCCAAGACAGAACGTCCTGGAAGACGAGCCGTGGTGCTCTCGGATATTGGCTCTGGCCTTTCGACCACACGCAGACAACTGGCGCGGCTGTTGAAGATGGTCTGTGAGGATCGCGTGAGAGAAGTCGCTATCACGTATGCGGATCGTTTAACCCGCTTTGGGCAAGACTATTTGGAACTGTTATTTGACAGTTTTGGAGTCCAGCTCACCATCCTGGAGCCAGAAGAAGAAAAAACGCCAGAGCAAGAGCTGACCCAGGATCTCCTGACCCTGATTGCTTCGTTTTCAGGTCGGTTGTATGGCATGCGCTCTCATAAGCAGAAGGAACTTTTACAGTGCGCCGAGGCCGTGATCAACAATCCCTAAGTTATCCACTTCGCCTTCCTGATGAGGTACAGGCCGATGCACTGCGCTTGCTGGATGTCTCACGAGAAGTCATCAATCAGGTGGTCATGGCATTGTGGACTCATCTCGACGAATTTGGCACACGGGGAGACGGACCAGCCTACAAGCAGGTGGAAGCCATGACTGCACCACCTGCATTTCATGGGTCGCGGCTTTGGAGATGTCAAGCCGAAATGGTTGGTCGCCTGCTCAGAGCACAGGCAGAGCGCAAGAAACAATTTGCGCTGATCCTCCCGATCCTGGAACAAGGAATGATCCAGCCGAAAACGGAATCGAGGAGAGCAGGTAAGTCTCGCCGTGCTATTCGAGAGGCGCTGGCCGATTTGCGTAAGGCGAACGAGGATGGCGGCAATACTGTAGAACTCCAAAGTTTGATCGAGCAAGCGTGCAATTTTTACCTCGAACATGGCTGCTTTCCCGAGACCTATGAAGAGATGCAAACCGTCCCAGTTCTCAAGGTGGGGCAACTGCCCTATGCAGGCGATGACGGAGCGGAGAAGGGCCAGGCTTTTCGTATGTCAATCGATCTGGATCAGAAACAGGTGACACTCGCGCTCCGTTTCCCCGATGAAGACGGCACATGGTCACGCTCCTGGCGAGAGAACACCAGGAAACTCCCTCTCCCTGATCCGGTGATCAGTCGCCTCAAATCGGGGGAGGCACTTGCCCCAACATTACGTGAAATGCAAGAGATCGATGGGACGCGCTACGCGGTACTCGACTTCATCGTCACTGTCCCTGTGACCGAGCCTGCTGAGTGGTCTGATATGCAGTATGTGCTCGGTTTCGATTGGGGCGTCCGAACGCTGGTAACAGCAGCCACTGTGGATCTGGATGGTCATTATGTCGGGCGTCCCTGGTTTCTCGATACAGGTTGCTTTGACGGGCGACAGGCTAGAACACGCCAGCAGATCGATCTGCTCAAGGCAAAAATCGCAACACTCCAAGCACAGCGAGACCGTTTTCCCGCAGGTGATCCGAAGCGAGAGCCATCTACCCATCAGTTGACGGTGTTGCGGTGGGAACTGGATCACTGCTGGCGCAAATATGAGGCCAGGAACAAGGATCTTGCCCATCTGGCCGCCAATATCTTGCTCCTCCTGGCGACGGTACAAGGATGTAGCCTGATTGCGGGCGAATCCCTCAAATCCCTCAAGTCCACTGGACGAGGGCGTGATGCCCAGGGAAGATGGCGCAATTGGCGGAACAACGCGCAAATCAGGGGTGAGTTATGGCGTGTGCTGCGTTACAAGTGCTACCTCGCAGGAATCCGACTGGAGTGGCAACAGCCCAGAAAAACGTCTCACACCTGCCCCCATTGCGGGAAATCTGCTGATACCTACCGCTCACCCACGCAACGCGAGCAGAAACAAGATTGGGGGGCCTGGCTTTGGTGTGACCACTGCGGCTGGAATGGCGCGAGGGACTACGCCGCTGCTCTCAACATTGCCCGCTTAGGTGCTCATTTGATTACCCATTACCTCCAAACAGACCGGTTTTCTCATGCTTCGATTGCAGACACAGCAGTCAAACCACTTTCCTATATGGGAAGTGGTGCGGTGCTACGGTTGCCACCGCCGATCCCTCGGGGTCGTCTGCTTTATGCAGGAAGAAGGTTCATCAATGGTTGGAAGCGATCTGTAACTCTATGTTCATCCTATCCATCAGAGACCATGTTTCGGCTCTGTGGATGAGCAATTTTGCAAACGTTCGTTACAGATTGCATAACCTTGGTGTACTTTCTAGCAACGGCATCTATGTTATACTGACCACATGATTGTAGGCGTAAGTCAAATCACGTTACATCTGCCGGGGTGTCATTCGTTGAAAGATAAGCGGCAGATCATCAAATCTGTCATGGCGCGTGTGCGCCACCAGTTTGAAGTGGCAATTGCCGAAGTCGAAGATCAGGACCGCTGGCAGATCGCTAAGCTTGGCATCAGTTGCATCAGCAACAGCGGCCAGCATGCAGGCGAAATACTGGGGCATGTCCGGCGTTATATAGAAGAGACACGCCCCGACGTCATCGTCACCAATAGTGAAATCGAAATATTGAATTGGTAATATATGCCGGTACAACAATTAGAAAGTATGACACAGCCATGTCCGCCGGAGTCCATCTACGTGCTTGGTGTGCGGGTGGACCGGCTTTCACAACAGCAAGCCCTTGACAGGATTGAACAGAATATTACCCAGCGTCGTGCTGGAGGCAACGTAGCGCCCTGCCAGCAGGTCGTCACCCTCAATACTGAATTCGTAATGGCCGCGCAGCGTAACCCGGCTTTTCGTAGGGCCATCAACGAGGCGGCGCTTGTCCTGCCCGATGGCATCGGCGTCGTGTGGGCCACGCACTACCTCGGCCAACCTGCGCCGGAGCGCGTCACAGGCACCGACACCCTGGTAGCCCTGGCAAAGCGCTGCGCCTCTTCCGGCTATCGCCTCTACCTGTTGGGCGCCGCGCCCGGGGTCGCTGGCGCTGCCGGGTCATATCTACGTGAAGTTGCTCCCGGGTTGGAGATCGTCGGTACCTATGCTGGCTCACCTGCCCCGGACGAAGAAGATGCCATCATCGAGCGTATCAAAACAGCTTGCGCCGACGTGCTATGTGTAGCCTATGGCGCTCCCACGCAGGACCTGTGGATTCGCCGCAACCTCTCGCGGCTGCCCGCAGCCGTAGCCATGGGCGTCGGTGGCGCGTACGATTTTCTCTCGGGCCGCCAGCGGCGTGCGCCGCGCATCATGCAGCGTACCGGACTGGAGTGGCTGTATCGCCTCTACCGCCAGCCGTGGCGCTGGCGGCGCATGACGGCAATACCGCAGTTTTTAGTGCTGTTGGGACTGAGGGGGCGCAAACAAAACCATGTCTGATCTACATGTTTTCGACCATGATGCCTCGCGCCTGCGTTCGCTTATCGCCAACTTCGCGCAGAAACGTCTACTCGTCATCGGTGATATGGTCGCCGACGAATACCTCATCGGCAGGCCCACGCGTATCGCTCGTGATGCCCCGGTCCTGATCCTCGATCTGGACGAGGAACGGACCGTGCCGGGCGGCGCCATCAACGTGGCCGTTAATGCCCGCACACTGGGCGCGGAGGTCTTCCTGGCGGGCGTCGTCGGCGACGATCTCCCCGGCCAGCGCTTGCGCCGCGCCATCACTGATCTCTCCATGTACCAGGAAGGCCTGGTCACTGACGCGCACCGTCCCACCTCTACCAAGACACGCGTCCTTGCGGGCAGCCCGCAAATCGTCCAGCAGCAAATCGTACGCATCGACCGCGTCGATACCTCCGACCTGGGCGCTCCCAGCAAGGCGCGCATCATCGACTATATACAGCACGTCCTGCCCAGCATCGACGCGGTTGTCCTTTCGGATTACGCGAACGGCGTGATCAGCCCCGAGATCATCGAGACCTGCATACCGGCGGCGCGGCAGCTTAACAAAGTCATAGTGGTCGACTCGCATGGCTCGCTCTTCCGCTTCCAGGGTGTGACCGCCCTTACTCCCAACCAGCCCGAGGCGGAACTGACCCTAGGCGTGACCATCAAGACCTCTTCCGAGCTGGACGAAGCAGGCCAGCGCCTGCTCGCTGGCAGCCATGCCGGGGGCGTACTGGTCACCCGTGGCAGCGAGGGCATGAGCCTGTTCGAAGCAGGTCAGCCGCCGCTGCACCTGTCCATCCATCGCCTGGACCACGCCAGCGAGGTCGTCAATACCAACGGCGCGGGTGACACCGTCGCGGCCACCTTTACCCTGGCCCTCACCGTTGGCGCGAGCATGGCCCAAGCCGCCTACCTGGCGAACGCGGCGGCAGCCCTCGTCGTGCGCCGCCTGGGCTGGGCCAGCAACACACCAGAAGAATTGATGAGGGCCATCGCATGAGCCAGCTGCACTGCGATACTCAACAGAAAATATGTGGCCGCGAGGAGCTCGCCGCCGAGGTGCAGCGCAGGCAGCAGGCGGGCGAGCGCGGCGTCTTCACCAACGGCTGTTTCGACCTGCTCCACCTTGGCCACGTGCGCTACCTCCAGCAGGCGAGGGCGCTCGGTGATTTCCTGGTCCTCGGCCTCAATGATGACACTGGCACCAGTGCCCTGAAAGGCCCTGGCAGGCCGCTCGTCCCGCAGGCCGAACGAGCCGAAATCCTGGCCGCGCTCACCTGCATCGACTACGTCACCATATTTACCGAGCCAACGGCTGGCCCGCTGGTCGCCCTCTTGCAGCCCGCCATCTACGTCAAAGGTGGCGACTACGCCGCCCAGGGCGACCTCCCTGACCCGGACCGCCTGCCTGAGGCCAGCATCGTGCAAGCCTATGGCGGCATCGTACGCCTGATCCCGTACCTGCCGCACCATTCAACAACTGCATTGATACAGGCCATCAAACAGCTTCCTGAACGAAGCTGATGTAAGGAGAATTATAAATATATTATAGGCGCCAAATAATTAAGGAGTAGTTGCGCGATTTATCGCGCGGGGGCGGGGGGAAGACGCCAACAATCATCTTCTATCTCCCCCCAAGGCGCAATGAATTGCGGTCCCTCGATAAATCGGGGACCTACGCCCCCTTTACTCGACACCTATTGGCTGCCCTGGGGCAACGCTCTCTATGGGAGATAATCACTAATGGCAAAAGACTCTGTAGAAAAACAACCTGAAGCCATCCCTGCCGTCATGGCGGGCACACCCGAACAAGAAATATCGGCCACGCCGCTCGTCACAGAACCGGCAGGCGGAACCCGGACCAGCGAACGGCGCGAAATCGCCAAATCAGCCTCCCTCGTCATGCTCGGCAACCTGGGCAGCAGCATCATGGGCATGGTCCGCCAGATCGTCGTCGTCGCCATTGGCTCCTCGGTAGCTGGCCCCTTCAACTCCGCCATCTTACCTGCCCAGACCTTCAACGACTTCTTGATAAATGGCTCCGTCAGCGGCGCCCTCATCCCCACCTTCAATGACTTCTCCGCGCCCGAGAAGCGCGACGAACTGCGCCGCATCGTCTTCACCATCGTCAATCTCGTCCTGATCGTCATGTTCGTTGCCGCTGTACTCTATGCCCTGTTTGCCCCCTACTTCATCAATTTTCTGGTCACAGGCTACAAAGGTCCTGAAAAACAGCTCACCCTGCAGTATTCGCAGATCATCTTCTTCTCGCTTCTCGCGCTGGGACCCTTCGCCGTGCTGCTCGCGGCCCTCTATGCGCTCAAAGAATTTGCCTGGCCTGCCTTCGCCACTGCCTCCTACCACGTTGGCATCATCATCGGCGCCTTTGCCGGCAGCCTCCTGGGTGTACGCTACTACGGCCACCTCGGCCTCGCCTTCGGCGTACTGCTTGGCGCGGTCGGCGAAATCGCTTTACTCCTGCCGGGCATCCGCAACCAGCGCCTGCGTTACATGTTCGTGCTCGACCTGAAGCATCCCGCGCTCCAGCGCATCCTCAAACTCTACGCGCCCGTCGCGCTCAGCTTCCTCGTCAGCATGGGCCTCATCTTCTTCGACCAGCACCTCGCCTCCCTCACACCTGGCGATGGCGCCGCGAACTATACCGCCATGCGTGCCGCCACCACCCTCATCCAGTTCCCCGTCGGCCTGGTGGCTGCCGCGCTCTCGTTCGCCGTCCTGCCCACCCTCTCGGCCCACGCCAGGGAAGGCGACATGGAGCGCTTCAAGGCGACATTGCTCCTTGGCTTCCGCATCGGCCTGCTGCTCATGATCCCCGCCGCCGCGGGCCTCATCATCCTGCGCGTGCCCATAGTCGACCTGCTTTTCATGCACCACAAATACACCGCCCAGAATGCAGCGCTCACCGCCGTGGCCCTGCAGAACTACGCCTATCAACTGCCCTTCGTAGCGATCGATCAACTCCTGATCGCCGCCTTCTACGCGCGCAAGAACACCATCATCCCCGTGACCGTCGGCATCGTCGGCGTCGTCTGGTATCTTTTGATAGCCCTGCCCTTCTGGCGGACCGTCGGCATGCCCGCGCTCGTCCTTGCCAACACCTTCCAGAACGCCATGCACCCCGTCATCATGCTCATCCTCCTGCGCCTGGCCATAGGCTCCCTCCACTTACGCTCGACCATCCCGGCCGTACTCAAAATCCTGCTCTCTACCGCCGTCATGCTTGCCGTCGCCTGGGGCCTCCAGGTATTGCTCGGCCATATCCCCTTGTTCTCACTCCAGCACCTGCTCGGGCAACTGCTCACCGTCCTCGTCGCGGGTGGCCTGGCCGGAGGCATCTACCTCGCCCTGGTCCTGCTCCTGCGCGTAGAAGAGGTCGGCCTGGTTAAAACCGCCCTGCTGGCGAAATTGGGCAGGAAGTAGAACAAAATCTGTTCAGGATGCAACCTGGTAGATTACAGGTCTATACCTTGGTGGAGGTATCGGTATACCTTCAGCGCGGGCTGCTTCAATCCAGGCCGCTTTGGCGACCTGAACCTCTCTGAGAGCCTCTTCAGGGGTGTCACCGAAGGCGGAACAAAACTTCAGGTCAGGGATATCTGCAATGTATCCTTCATCCTCTTCGCTATAGAAGATGTTGATGTGGTAGTCTTTCATATCTAGTCTCCCATGTTCATTTCCTTCCCCATAGCAACCTGGAGTTCTTCGCATCTATTATACCTCATGACCGAGGCAAGGTATACCTTCAGCTTTTGAAACGCTTGATATGCCTCTTGTAAGACACCGCGCACTCTGGTATGCTTAGCCCATTGAATGGCGTTTTTCAGAACTGAAAGGAGGTGTAATGCATGAACAAAATGCTCATTTCAATGAGGCTGTACACCTACTAGCTATGCGCGTGATACCCTGATTCACGAACAATAGACAGTTCGTGCAATGAATACGTCCCAGGTTTGCTGAATATTCACCTGCTTCCACACGTCTCGCATAGCTTCAAAGCCGCAAAACCTTTGGCTGATCGCCATCGGCCACTTCGTTCGCCTGCTTCAAGGTGCATCGCCTCCACTTTCAACGTCTCCATGTGTCACATCCCAGGGCAGTGTATGCCCTGCGGCTTACTCCGTTTTGCCAAGAAAGAAGTGAGGAAACACATCCATGACCCAACATCCTTTTAAGCCCATCTTACTTGATCTCTTGCGTCAAGCTCAGATCAGTCAGAATGCCTTCTTCCAGGAGTTGACCCCTGCCGAACTGGCTGCCATTGGCACACCAGAATACTGGTGTGCCAAAGACCATGTGGCCCATATGACTTTCTGGCGTCAGCGCCTCGTGTTCAGGTTGCAAGCTATCATTCGGAAGGCGCCACAGCCGAAATCTGAAAACTTTGAACAGCTCAACCCTATCATCTTTGAGGAGCAGCGCTATCGCCCCTGGTCAGATATCCTCTCTGAATCTGATCAAGTGTACGCTGAGCTCATCACGCTCTCTGAGCAACTGACAGAAGATGATTTGACGGCCTTCAATCGCTTCGACTGGACTCACGATGGAGCGCCGCTGTACACCGCCTTCATGGGCAATTGCTACGAGCATACCCAGCAGCATCTGGCGCAGTACTCTCTCGACCGTCACGATCTCGAACGCGCGATAGACACGTATGAAGTCTGGGCCAGCAGAGTCGTTGAGGCTGAGGTACCGGAACCCTTGAAAGGCTACATCTTCTATAATCTGGCCTGCTTTTACGCCACGCATACCTGGCTGGAGAAAGCGGCGCCAGCCTTGCAACAAGCATTCACGCTTTATCCTCCTACCAGGGAATTTGCACGTACTGACCCCGATCTGGTCGCGTTGCGCCCCAATCAACCTGAATAGCTCTACCAGGGTGCTTCGTACTCTTCGGTCAATTTCGCTCTGAGAGGCCATGGTGCTCTAAAATGTGAAGTTTCGCCCACGCAGGCGCTCAAAGGCGCGCAATTCGTCATCCACATACTCAGGGTCCCAATCATGCCCGGCTGCTGCTGCCGCGAGGTTGAAGCGGATTTCCTCGCGCAGGCGCCAGCGGATGAAAGGAATGAGCAAGGCATACTCTTCTGCTTTGCAGGGACCACCCGCGTCGCGATAAGCCTGCACAAAGGCGCGTGCACGCTCAGGGTGCAAGTCATCGCCGGAGGCGGTTTGACAGAATTCCCAGGTGGACCAGGCCACTTCCTGCATCAGGAAATCAGGGTGTGCGTTATCCCAGTCAAGGACCGCTGTAATCATGCCATCTCTGACAAGCAGGTTCCTGCGATAATAATCTCCATGGATGGGGCCGCATGTCAAAGCTGCGGGCTGTTGCAGTAGGGCCGCGTGCCATGCGTCAAATTCAGGATCGATCAACGTCTCGGGGTCTTCCAGGCGTGGCAAATGGGCAGTTTCAGTCAGGTACCGCTGTGGTTGGCTGGGAGCAGCAGAGACAGCCAGCATGGCACTATGCAGCTGTGCCAGCAGTTCAGCCGTAGCATGACGTTGAGCTGGCTGTTCGCGGTCTAGTGGAATGCCTTCGACAAAAGGAAAGAGGGCAACGGGCCGCCCGTTGTAGAGGAAGAGCGTAGACCCATCAGCCGCCCTGAGCGGCGCGACGACAACAGGGAACAGGGGCCGAAGGGAGAGCATGAGCGTATGGGTCCAACCGAGTTGTGCGAGAGAACGTTGGCTTGGGCTGATGCGCACAATCAGCGGGCCATCATCAGAGGTGGCAAGCCAGATCTCGCATTCCTCACCGCCGGAAAGCCGGCGAACCGGATGGAGGGAGAGATGGTACCGGTTAGCAATCGCTGCACAGAGGGCAGGAGTC
>WNFD01011895.1_pt1 | contig 16273 bp, 17 predicted proteins | sample 5400491 | NCBI WGS metagenome assembly WNFD01 (sample SAMN13153343, study PRJNA577476) | soil metagenome | isolation source: 120 cm saprolite under Douglas fir tree site 2 hole 2 replicate 2 | place: USA:California | collected 2015-04-18 | reverse complement strand
AGTACATCAAGGAGTGGGGCGAGAAGAACGACACCGAGGTGATCGTCGACAACGTGGGCATCCCCGCCATCAACACCACCGCCGCGGCGGAGGTGTCGGCGAAGAAGGGCCACGACCTCTTCCTCTTCCTCTGGCCCAAGCCGGTGTACGAGGACGAAGTCATCGACCACCGGGAGATCTACGAGGAGGTCGAGAAGAAGTACGGCAAGCCCATCGACCTCGCCATCAAGAGCACCTACAACCCGAAGACCAAGAAGTACTTCGGGTTCTCCGACAGCTACGTCCCCGACCCGATCAACTGGCGCAAGTCGTTGTTCGACGAAGTGGGGATGAAGCCCGACACCTGGGACGACATCCGCGTGGCGGGCAAGAAGATCAAGGACAAGCGCAACGTCCCGGTGGGCATCGGCCTGGCGCAGGAGATCGACACCGCGATGGCGATGCGCGCCATCCTCTACTCGTTCGGCGGCTCCGAGCAGGACGAGCAGGGACGGCTGGTGCTCGGCTCGAAGAACACGGTCGAGGCGGTGAAGTTCGTCAAGGCGCTCTACCAGGAGACGATGAGCCCCGAGGTGTTCTCCTGGGACGCCTCGTCGAACAACCGGGCGATGCTGGCCGGTCGCGCCAGCGTGGTGCTGAACGCCATCTCCATCACGCGCGAGGCGGAGAACAAGAACCTGATGGTGGACGGCAAGCCGATCGGCGACGACATCTGGCTCGCCAAGCCCGCCAAGGGCCCGGTCCGGCGCATGGGGCTCGAGCACGTGATGAACGTGTACGTCATCTGGAAGTTCGCCGAGAACATCGCCGGCGCGAAGAAGTTCCTGGTGGATTACGTGGGCAACTTCCACAAGGCCTTCGAGGCCAGCGAGTTCTACAACTTCCCCTGCTTCCCCAAGCAGGTGCCGGACCTGAAGCAGATGCTGGAGCACGACAGCAAGGGCAAGCCGCCCGACAAGTACGCGGTCCTCGCCGACTCGCTCGACTGGGCGACCAACGTCGGGTACCCGGGCTATTCCAACGCGGCGATCGACGACATCTACAGCCAGTGGATCGTGAACAACATGTTCGCCAAGGCGGCCCAGGGCGTAATGAGCCCCGAGGACGCGGTCAAGGAAGCGGAGGCGAAGGCGCGCGACATCTTCGCCAAGTGGAAGGAGCGCAAGCTTCTGTAGTCGCCGCCGAGAGGGGGCGGGCGGCTTGCAGTCATTCGGGGGAGACTTCCGTGGTAGGAAGTCTCCCCCGTCCTATTGCGAGGTAACGGTGGCGACGGTCGAGACCAAAGAAATCCGGAAGGTGTTCCAGGAGCACACCGCGGTCGACGGGGTGGATCTACAGACCCGCGAGGGCGAGTTCCTGGTGCTCCTGGGTCCCAGCGGGTGCGGCAAGACGACGCTCCTGCGCATGATCGCGGGGCTCGAGCGGCAGACCAGCGGCGACATCCTCATCGGCGGCCGGGTGGTCAACGACCTGCCGCCGCGCGAGCGCAAGATCGCCATGGTCTTCCAGAGCTACGCGCTCTACCCGCACATGACAGTGGCGAAGAACATCGCCTTCCCGCTCAAGGCGCAGGGCGCCGATCCGAAGACCATCGACGCCCGGGTGAACACCGCGGCGTCCATGTTCGGCATCGAGCGGCTGCTCTCGCGCAAGCCGCGGCAGCTCTCCGGCGGCGAGCGGCAGCGCGTGGCGCTCGCCCGCGCCATGGTGCGCGAGCCGGACGTGTTCCTGCTCGACGAGCCCCTTTCCAACCTGGACGCCAAGCTGCGGCACATGGCGCGCGACGAGCTGCAGCAGTTCCAGCGGCGGCTCAAGACCACCACCGTCTACGTGACCCACGACCAGGTGGAGGCGATGGGCCTGGGCGACCGCATCGCGGTGATGAACGCGGGCAAGGTGCGCCAGCTCGGCCGGCCGCAGGAGGTCTACGACGACCCGGCGGACACCTTCGTGGCGGGGTTCCTCGGCTCGCCTCCCATGCAGTTCTTCGAGAACGACGGGGCGCTGGTCGGGTTCCGCGCCGAGAACCTCCTGCCCAAGGCCGTGTACCCGGCGCACGAGCCGCTGGTCAACTTCTGGTACCGGGTGACGCGCGTCGAGGACCTCGGCGCCGATCGGCTGCTCTACGGCTCGCTGCGGGACCTCGCGCCGGACACCAAGATGATCGTCAACCTGCCCTCCACGATCCACCTCCCCATCACGCCCGGCGAGGCGTACGAGTTCGCCTGCAAGGCCAGCGACCTGAAGTTCTTCGACCCCAAGACCGGCCTGCGCATGCCCTCCCGTCCGCTGCGGGGCAAGGCGTGAGGCTGGCGGACGACGAGCGCGCGCTCTCGCGGGTGCTGCTGGCGCCCGCCATCCTCTACATCGCGCTCTTGGTGGGCGCGCCCTTCGTGCTGGCCATCGTCTACAGCCTGACCAGCATCTCGCTGGGCGGGCACAGCTTCAACTTCGTCGGGCTGCAGAACTTCCAGGCGGCGCTGCGCGACGGAAGCTTCCGGCGCGCGCTGGGCAACACGATCCTCTTCGCGTTCGTCTCGCAGATCCTGGTGCTGGTCTTGTCCAGCGCGCTGGCCATCGCCCTGCAGCGCGAGTTCCGCGGCAAATGGCTGGTCCGCCTGCTCATCCTGCTGCCCTGGGTGGCGCCCATCTCGCTGGGCACCATCGGCTGGCTGTGGATCTTCGACTCCATCTACAGCGTGATCAATTGGACCCTGCGCTACCTGCACGTGTTCGGACCGACGACCTGGCCCATCTGGCTGGGACAGCCAACGCTGGCGATGGCCTCCGTCATCACCGTGCAAGTCTGGCGGACGCTGCCGCTCGCCACCGTCATCCTGCTCGGGGGGCTTTCCGGCATCCCGCAGGACATCCACGACGCGGCCGAGATCGACGGCGCGCGGTTCTTCCGCCACATGTTCCAGATCACCATCCCCCTGGTGCTGCCCATCGCGCTGGTGGCGACGCTCTTCGGCTTCGTCTTCGCCTTCACCGACATGATCGTGGTCTACGTGCTCACCCGCGGCGGGCCGTTCGACACCACCCAGGTGCTGGCCAGCCTGGCCTTCTTCAAGAGCGTGGACGGGGGCGACCTGGGCGGCGGCGCGGCGGTGGCCCTCTTCCTCTTCCCCGTGCTGGCGGCGGCCGCGGTGGGCATGTTGCACATGGCGCGCCGCGCGGAGGTCACCTAGATGGCGACGGGTCAGGCGCTGCACGGCGCGGCGGGCAAGGTGGCCAACTTCGGAATCATCGCCGCGTTCGCGGCGTTCGCCGCGTTCCCCTTCGCGTGGATGCTGATCACGACGTTCAAGCGAACCACGGATCTGCTCGACCCGGGCCACAACCCGTTCATCTATAGCCAGCCGCCCACGCTGGACAACCTCCGGGTCCTCTTCAACGACACGCTGTTCGTCCGCTGGGCGGGGAACACGGTCTTCATCGGCGTGCTGGTGGTGCTGATCACGCTCCTGATCGCGGTCCCGGCGGGCTACAGCCTGGCGCGGCTCACCGGCGCGATCGGCGAGCAACTCGGCGTGGCGATGTTCCTCACCTACCTCGTGCCGCCCACCATCCTCTTCATCCCGCTCTCGCGCGTGGTCAGCATCCTGCACCTGCAGGACTCGCCCTTCGCGCTGGTACGCCCTGACGTTCATCTCCAGCGCGAAGAATTTCACCGTCAGCGTCGGCGTCCCCAGCTTCCTCGTCCGCGGCGACGTGTACTTCTGGGGCTCGCTCATGGCCGCCTGCTTCATCGCCAGCGTCCCCATCGCATTCCTCTACAATTTGTTCGTGGACAGGTTCATCGCAGGCTTCACGGTGGGGGCGGTGAAGGGGTGACGCGTCGAGAACGCTCGCCCGAGTGAAGTATGGATCCCGTCTCCGAATCTCGCCTCAAGCTGTTGCCCATCCTGCAAGCGTGGGCGAAAGAGCTCCAGCCGGCGTATCCGAACGTCCTCGTACAAGTCTGGGACTCGCCCGTTGGGCAACTCACCGAGTGGCAAGGCCACGACTTCGGGATCGAGTGTCTGTTCAAAGACGTGGGGACTCATGAGTCCGATAACGTTTCCTTGTCCATTGTGCTGAGCCATCTGGACAAGGCACCGATGATCGAGTCAGCCGACGTGGTGTGGGGGCATCCGGATGGCCATGTGGAGGTGAGCATCGTGCCAGCTCCGGTCTCATTCTCGGAGGAGAGCTTCGGAGCTGTGCTCGCGCGCCTGCCCGACCTCTTTGCCGCTCCGGAACGCGCCGTCAAGCACGGCGGCCCTCCAGCGCGATGACAACGGGGCCGACGCGGAGTTCGCGGGCGTCTCCTCGCGGCTTCGCTCCCATTCTGCGTCTCGGTCAGTCAACCGATGCCGCTCCGCCCCGCGATGTGATTTCTGCTGAAATCAATGAGGCGCGAGAGAGGGCAGATGGCGATGAAGTTCCGGTACCGCGGGCGCGGCGGGTACCGGGAACGCGCAGGGCGGCCGAAGAAGCCGGGCGCAGGTGTGCCCCACGTGCCGAGACCGGCGCTCGCAGCGCGGCACCCGGTCCACGTGACGACGCGTGTGCGAGACGAGGCGGCACGGCTCCGCAGCCGCGACTGCTTTCGCGTCGTCGCATCGTGCATCGGGAAGGCGTGCGAGCGCGATGGCTTCCGGCTCGTCCACTTCACGGTGCAGTCCAATCACCTGCACCTGATCGTCGAGTCGCGGAACGCGATGGCGCTCGCGCGCGGGATCCAGGGACTTTGCATCGGTATCGCGAAGGCGGTGAACCGCGTTCTCGGACGGCGAGGACCGGTCTTTGCGGATCGCTACCATGCCCACGCGCTGCGCACGCCGACCGAGGTCGCCAACGCCATCGCGTACGTGCTCGGCAACTCGCACGTTCACGCCGCTCGACGGGGCCGTCCCATCCGCGCTGATGCGATCGATCCGCTGACCTCCGCCGCGAACCGCAGCTTGGTCGCGCAGCCGCACACTTGGCTTCTCTGCGTCGGATGGATGCTGGGACTGCCGGGCGGCTGAGATGGCACGAATTTGAGACTCCTCCGCGGCACCGGTACCCTGGGCGCATGCCCAGGATCGTCCTGCCCAGCGGCGAGATCCGCAACGAGAAGACCTTCCATGCCGTGTGCCAGAGGGTGTTCGGTTTCCCGGACCTCTACGACCACACGATGGAGGCGTGGATCGACTGTCTGAGCTGCCTGGACGATCCGGCGGCCGACATGTCCTCGTTCACGCTCGCGCCCGGCGAGCTGCTCCTCATCGTGGTCCCCGGCAGCGCGGAGCTGAAGGACGAAGTCTTCAGCGCGCTGATCGACGGCACGATCGCCGTGAACACCCGGTTCGTGGAGCGCGGGAAGCCGCCGGTGATCGGACTGGTGCTGGCGTGACCGCTCGTCGGTGTGCGCAGGGACCTCCGGGATGACAGGGCGAGCCCCAACTGGCGGCCTGGTTCCGAAGGCCTGGCGGGATCTGCTGCGCAGCGACGTACACTGCAATCACCTTTTCGCCTGCGTTTCCGGACGCGTCCGCGGTAACGAATGTTTAGCGTGTCTGACGGGTCAGGTATGATCTCGCGACGGGGAACGGGGCATGCCGACGACCATCGAGTGGACCGACGAAACGTGGAATCCGGTTACCGGATGCGTGAAGGTTTCACCTGGCTGCAAGCACTGCTACGCGGAGACCTTCGCCGAGAGGTTCCGTGGCGTGGTGATGCCCGGTGGACGGCTGCACGTGTTCCACAACGGGTTCGACCCGCAGCTCCGACCTGAGCGCCTTGGGCAACCCTTCAAGTGGCACACAGCAAAGAGAGTCTTCGTGAACAGCATGAGCGACCTGTTCGGCGAGTTCGTCCCCGACGAGTACCTTGCTCGCGTGTTCGAGGTCATGCGTGCGACCCCACACCATACGTACCAGGTGTTGACGAAGAGAGCCGAGCGCCTTCGGGACTGGACACGCACTCAACCGTGGTTGCGTAGTACCGGCCATATTTGGCTCGGCGTGTCGGTCGAGGACAAGCGCTTTGGCCTGCCCCGGATGAAACCTCTGCGGGAAGCAAATGCAGCGTTGCGCTTCCTCTCCATCGAGCCTCTGTTGGAGGATCTCGGCCGCGTCGATCTCAGGGGTATCGACTGGGTAATCGTTGGCGGCGAGAGCGGGCCGGGGGCGCGACCAATGGATGCGTCGTGGGTGAGATCGATCCGAGATCAGTGTCGGAGAAAAGGAGTCTCCTTCTTCTTCAAGCAGTGGGGCGGCACGCGCAAACACAAGACCGGCCGCATCCTTGATGGGCGCACGTGGGACGAGCTTCCGTCGGTGGGGCCACTCGTGAGATCGGCATGAGCAAGGAGAAGTCCTGCACGAAAGGAGGACCGACCAAGGCAAACGGTAACTGCACCATGCCCGATGTCGATGGCGAAAGCGTGCAATGCGTCGGGCGCTGGGCGAAGGAAAAGCACGAGTATCTGCGGCGGTACATCGGCGCGACTCGGGCGGCACGAAACAAATTCCTCATCCCCAGTACCAAATTTCCGAAGCCGGGTGGCGCGGCTTTCGTCGATCTGTTCGCGGGCCCTGGGCGCTCCCGCATCCGCGATAACGGTGAAATCATCGATGGCAGCCCTCTCATCGCACTGAAACATTCCGAGGCCCCGTTCACGAAGGTCATCCTCTGCGATCTGGACGAGGAGAATGTGATGGCCCTTCGCAAGCGAGTACAGCCTTTTGGCGAGCGCGCCGCTGTCACTCCCGGTGACTGCAACGCGACCATCGACTCCGTGATTCAGGAGATTCCTCCGTTTGGGTTGAACATCGCGCTGATCGATCCGTATGGGCTTCGTCCCCTCTCGTATGACACGTGGGGCAAGCTGGCTCAGGTCGGAAAGATGGACTTGCTATTCCACTTCCCAACCGGCGACATCAAGCGCAACCTCGCAAACAACGCCGCTTACCTCGACCGCTTTCTTGGGACTCAGGCCTGGCGGCCGCTCGTCAGGAAGCCCAAGGACGTGGTGAAGCTGATCGACGTGCTCAGGAACCAGCTACAGGGGTTCGGGTACACTTCTTACGCGGAGCGCTCCCCGCCGGTGAAGAACGTCAAGGGGGTCGTGCTGTACCACTTAGTCTATGCTTCCAAGCACCATCTCGGTAGCGAACTATGGGCAAAAATCGCGAAGACCACGGCTAAGGGGCAAAGGCACCTAGGATTCTAGCGCGTGCGCGCAAGCTCACTGCACCCCGAGGTACGCCTTGCGCACCTCCGGGTCGTTCTCCAGCTCCGCGACGGCGCCTTCCCGGACGATGCGGCCCGTCTCCATCACGTAGCCGCGGTCCGCCACGCTGAAAGCCGCGAAGACGTCCTGCTCGACCAGGAGGACGGTGATGCCCTGCTTGCGGATCTGAGAGGCTGCCGGCGATCTGCTGGCGGCGCTCGGCGAGCACCGGGAACAGCTGGTAGACGCGCTCGAAGCTCCGCCGGATGCCGTCCTCGTCGCGGCGCCGGTAGGTGCCCATCCGCAGGTTGTCCTCGACGCTCATGCGGTCGAAGAGCTGGCGGCCCTCGGGCACCTGCACCAGGCCGAGGCCGAAGACCTGCTCGGGCGCGAGCGCGGTGAGGTCCCGACCGTCGAAGCGCAGCGTTCCGCGCGCGCCGATCACCCGCGAGATCGCGCGCAGGAGCGTGGTCTTGCCCGCGCCGTTGCTGCCCACCAGGGTGACGATCTCGCCCGGCCGGATGACGAGATCCACGCCGGAGAGCACCGGGACCTCGCCGTAACCGGCCGAGAGGCCCGCGATCTCGACCAGCGCCGGGGTCACTGCCGCCTCTTGCCGAGGTACGCCTCGACCACGCGGGGATCCCTCAGCACCTCGTCGGTGCGCCCCTCGGCGATCTGCTGCCCGTGATGCAGCACCAGGAGGCGGTCCGCGAGCCGGCGGATGGCCTTCATCACGTGCTCGATGACGAGGATCGTCACTCCTTTGTCGCGCATCTTCTTGATCAGCTCCACCACCTCGTCGACCTCGACGTGGTTGAGGCCGGCCATGACCTCGTCCAGGAGCAGGAGCTTGGGGTTCATCGCCAGCGCCTTGGCGAACTCGAGCCGCTTGCGGTCCGGCCCGCCGAGCGCGTCCGCCCGCTGATCCATCCGCCGCTCCAGCCCGGTGAACCGCAGCCACTCGCGCGCCTTCTCTTCCGCCCGCTTGCGCTTGCGCTCTCCGCCGCCCGTTCCGAAGAGGGCGCCGACGGTGACGTTCTCCAGCACCGACAGCCCGGGGAACGGCTTCATCACCTGGAAGGTGCGCCCGATGCCGAGTCGTGCCCGGCGGTACGCGGGCAGGCGCTCGATGTGGCGGCCCTCGAAGATGATCTCGCCCGCGGTCGGGTCCAGCGTGCCGCTGATCAGGCTGATGATCGTGGTCTTCCCCGCGCCGTTGGGGCCGATGAGCCCGAGGATTTCGCGCGGCGCGACGCGGAACGTGACGTCCGACACGGCGGTAAGGCCGCGGAAGCGCTTGGTCAAGCCGCGGACCTCGAAGAGGGGCGCGGTCACAGCCGGTACCGCCGGATGTTGTCGGTGAAATAGCGCCAGCGCGACTCCCGGAAGCCCTGGACCACGTCGAGCAGGCCCTTGGGCATGAACACGACGGCGGCCACGATGACGATTCCGTAGAAGAGGCTGGCGACCCCGGTCGCCTGGCTGGCCAGCACCTCGGAGACGGCGGAGAGCACGAAGGCGCCCAGCACCGGGCCGAGGACGGTCCCGGGACCGCCGAAGAGCGTCATGATCACCATGCGCACGTTGAGCGACGGGTCGAACGCGCTGGCGGGGTCGATGAAGGTGATCCAGTACGCGTGGATGCCGCCCGCCAGCGCGCTGAAGAACGCGGCGACGGTGAGCGCCGCCACCTTGTACATGGTCGTGTTGATGCCCATCACCTGCGCCGCGTCCTCGTCCTCGCGGATGGCGACCAGGCCCACCCCGAAGCGGCTGCGGGCGATCCAGGCGACGGTGGCGGTGGCGGCGACGAGCAGGATCAGCGACAGCTCGTAGAAGAGCGTGTCGCCGCGGAACAGCGGCAGGATGAGGCCGATGTTCTTCCCGGCGATCTCGACGGTCGCGATGATCGCGGACATCACGGCCGCGAGGCCGAGCGTGGCGATGGCGAAGTACGGTCCGCGCAGCCGCAGGATGGGGATCCCGAAGAGCAGCGCGCAGGCCACCCCCAGCACGGCACCGAACACCAGGCCCGAGCCGAACGACCAATGGAGCTGGGCCATCGCGATCGCCGTGCCGTACGTGCCCAGGCCGTAGAAGACCGAGTTCCCGAACGAGGGGTATCCGGAGAACCCGCCGATGATGTTCCACGACTGCGCCAGGGTTGCGACCAGGAGAGCGTTGATCCCGTACTGCACGATGGTGTCGGAGGTGACCCAGGGCACGGCAGCGAGCGCCCCGGCCGCGACGGGCAGCACCAGCCAGCGGAACCGGTTCATGCGCGCCCCAGGAGCTGCGCCGGCCGCGCGATCAGGACGAGCACCAGCAGGCCGAAGCTGATGATGTCGGTGTACGTCGGATCGAGGTAGAGAGCGGCCATCGCCTCGGCGATCCCCAGCACCAGACCGCCGCCGATGACGCCCAGCGGCTTGTCCAGGCCGCCCAGGATGGCGATGACGAAGGACTTCGCGGTCAGCGTCACCCCGATGTACGGCGTGATCTGCGAGACGATCCCGTACAACCCGCCCGCGGCGCCGGCCAGCGCGGCCCCGGTGCCGAAGGTGATGGCGTAGATCCGCTTGGGGTTCACGCCGTAGAGCCGGGCCGCGACCAGGTTCTGCGCGGTGGCCCGGATCGCGCGGCCCGTCCTGGTCTTGTCGAGGACCAGGTAGAGGAGCGCGGCCAGCAGCACCGCGACGCCGAACGCGCCCAGTTGGGCATACGGCACCGTCACGCCGAACAGGCTGATGTTCTTTCCCGCGTACGGAGGGTTGATGGTGCGGAAGTCGGCGGTGAAGAGGAGCTGCGCCATGTAGACGAAGACCACGTCCAGGCCGAAGGTCAAGAGCAGCGTGTTGAGCTGGGCCGAGCGGACGATCAGGTTCAAGAGCAGCGTCTGCAGCAGGTAGCCGAGGACGAACATCGCCAACATGGCGAGCGGCAGGCCCAGGAACGGATCGACCCCGGCCTTCGTGTACAGGAAGTAGAGGGCGTACCCGCCCAGCATGATGAGCGCGCCGTGGGCGAGGTTCACGATCTTCAGCACGCCCCAGACGAGCCCCATGCCGAGGCCCATCAGCCCGTACAGCCCGCCGAGCAGGATCCCGTTGACCAGGATCTGGCCGAAGAGCTGCAAAGAACCCTCCCCTCGATGACGGAGCTCTAAAAGCGCAGCGCCGCCGAATAGGGCGGCGGCTGGGGACGGATGCTCACCGCTTCGACCACGGGGGGATCGGGTAGCGAGGCTTCCCGATGAAGTCCTCGGTGTAGATCGGCACCACCTTGGCGTCCTGGATCTGGATCACGGTCTGGGGCAGCGAGATCTGACCGTTCGGCTGGAACTTGATGTGTCCGTAGAGGCTCTGGAATTCGACCTTGGCGATCTCGTCGCGCACCTTCTTCGGATCGAGCGTGCCCGCGGCCGCGATGGCCTTGGCGAACGTCTCCACGTCGGCCGCCGCCGAAGCGGCGTGGTAGTCGGGCGAGTATTTGAACCTCGCCTGGTATTCCTTGTCGAACTGCTCGGCGTCGCCGAACCAGTCGTCCTTCAGCTCCTTCTCGGGCAGCCAGGGCGTCATGCCGAAGGCGTACTCGGCATCCTTCCCGAGCGCCTTGCGGAAGTCGGCGGTGGGGACGCCGACGGTGAACGAGTAGAAGAGCTTCGGGTTCACGTCCAGGCTCTTCGCCTGCCGGATGAAGTTCAGCGCCTCGCCCTCGTGACCCGCCCAGAGGATCACGTCCGGGTCCTTCGACTTGACGAGCGAGAGGATGGAGGAGAAGTCGGCGTTGTTCTCGCGGAACTGCTTGTCGACGACCAGCTCCAGCCCGGCTTCCTTGAGGAGCTTGCGCGTCCCGTTGGCCACCGAGACGTCGAAGGAATCGTCGGCGGCAACGAGCGCGACCGTCTTCGGCTTCGGGTCGAGCTTCCCCATCATCTTGATGGTGCTCGAGAAGTAGTCGTCGGCCGGAGGCAGCGTGCCGAACACGTACTTGTAGCCGCGGCTGAAGATCTGCGTGGACGCGCCTCCTCCCTGCACCATCGGGACCTGGTACTTCTCGGCCACCGACGAATCGTCGAGCGCGTCGTTCGAGGAGAACGGCCCGAGCAGGAAGTTGACCTTGTCCTGCGTGAGCAGCTGCACGTACTGCCGCACACCGAGGTTGGTGTCCGACTGGCTGTCGTAGATGCGCAGCGCGAGCTGGTACTTGGTGCCGCCGACGGTGACGCCGCCCTTCTGATTGATCTTGTCGACGGTGATCTGGTAGCCGTCGCCGTAATAGCGGCCGGTGTTGGCCAGGCGCCCGGTGAGCTGCACGGCGGCGCCCAGCGTGATCTTCTTCTCCTGGCCCGAGGCGGCGCCCGACAGGGCCAAGGCCAGAGCCAGCACGAGGAACTTCGTGGGTCTCATCGGTCGCTCCCGCAGGATTGGGGCGCTACGGATCTCGGAAAAATCCGACGTACGCAAGTGCGACGATCGTCGGACTCAAGCGCGTGCTGCCCCGCGGATCGAGGCGTCCAGCACCTCGATCGGGTGCGCGGCGCGCAAGGACAAGCCGCGGTCGCGCAGGATGGATTGGATCTGCAACGTGCAGCCGGGGTTCGCGCTCACCAGCAGCTCCGGGGCGGCCTCGAGCACGTTCGCCACCTTGCGCTCGCCGATCTGGCGCGCGCTCTGCGGCTGCACCAGGTTGTAGACGCCGGCGCTGCCGCAGCACTGATCGGAATCGGCGATCTCGACCAGCGTCAGCCCGGGGATGCCGCGCAAGAGCTGGCGCGGCGGCTCGACGATCCGCTGGGCGTGCCGCAGGTGGCAGGCGTCGTGGTAGGCGGCGCGGACCGCCAGCGGATGGCGCGTCGCGCGCGGCGGCAGCGCGGCGAGGAACTCGGTCACGTCGCGCACCTTGGCGGCGAAGGCTTCCGCGCGGGCGTCGCCGCGCAGGATGCGCGGCAGGTCCTTGAGGTGCGATCCGCAGCCGGCCGCGTTCACGACCACCGCGTCCACGTCCGCGGGGAAGCTTTCGACGAGCGCGCGCGCCAGCTCGCGCGCTTCTCCGTCGCGCCCCGCGTGCAAGGAGAGCGCCCCGCAGCAGCCTTGCGCGGGCGGCACCACCACCTCGCAGCCTTCCGCGGCGAGCACCCGCAGCGTGGCGGCGTTGACCTCGGGGAAGTAGACGCGCTGCACGCAGCCGGCGAGCAAGGCCACGCGCGCGCGCCGCTCGCCCTGCGCAGGCACCACCTCGGGCAGGCGCGCCCGGAGCGCTCGGGCGGTGACGTCCGGCATCAGCCTCTCCAACTGTGCCAGCCGCGCTGGAAGCAGCGACGGCACCCGGAGCGCGCGCAGGAGCCACCGCAACCCGCTCTTCACGTAGAGGAGCTGGAAGAACGCCGCCGCGCGCAGCCTCGAGGGATACGGGAAGAGCGCGAAGATGAGCGCGCGGAAGAGGCGGTCCAGCAGTCCCCGCGGGCGGGCGGCCTCGATCTCGGCGCGCTGCTCCTCGATCAGCACGTCGTAGCGCACGCCCGACGGGCAGGCGGTGACGCAGGCCATGCATCCCAGGCACCTGTCGAAGTGCGAGATCACGGTGTCGTTCAGGGCGATCTTCCCGTCGGCCAGCGCCTTCATGAGGTAGATGCGCCCGCGGGGCGAGTCCATCTCCTCGCCCCAGTTGTGGTACGTCGGGCACGCCGGCAGGCAGAAGCCGCAGTGCACGCAGTCGTCGATCAGCTTCCGCTCCGGCACTACAGCCCTCCGACGAAGCGGCCCGGGTTGAGGCGTCGGTCCGGATCGAAGTTCTGCTTCACGCGTTGCATGACCGGGAACGACGGCGGAGGGGGGCCCCAGCGATCGACGCGCAGCCCGGCCGGCGCCGCCTGCACCACCAGCGACCCGCCCCGGCGCAGGAGCTCCGCGCGCGCGTCGGCGATCAGCGCGGCCGCCTGCTCTCCCGCGGCGCCGCTCGCGAATCCCAGGCCCAGGGTCGGGTACCAGGCGAAGCGCAGCCCGAGGGGCGAGACCAGCCGATCCACCTCGGGCAGCTGCGTGGGTAGCGACGCCACCTTGATCCGGAGCGGGCCGCCGGTGCGCACCTCGTCGTGCCGCGCCCAGGCGCCTTCCTCCGCCCGGGCGGAGGGCGCGAGCTGCCGCAGCTTGCCGATCTGCTGCTCGACACCCTTCCCGAACCCTTCGAAGCAAAGCGCGAGGTCGTATCCGGAGGGCCCTCGCAGCGCGGCGGCCGCCGCCGGCTCGAGCTGCGCGGCGCGGATCCGCGACACCATCGCGACCACCTCCGCGGCGGAGAGGCCCGGCACCTCCACCGTCTCCGAGGCTTCCGGCAGCGGGTGCAGCCGGAACGTCGCGCTCGCGATCAGGCCCAGCGTGCCGAGCGAGCTGCAGGCCACCTTGGGCAGGTCGAAGCCGGCCACGTTCTTCACCACCTTGCCGCCCCCGTGCGCCACCGCGCCGTCCGCCCGCACCAACTGGACGCCGATGATCAGGTCGCGCACCGCGCCGTAGCGCGCCCGGCGCGGGCCGAAGGCGCCCGTCGCGACGATGCCTCCGATCGTGGCGCGTTCGGGCCAGGGCGGATCCAGCGCGAGGCGCTGCCGGTGCTCGCGCGCCGCCGCCTGCATCTCGCCCATCGTCAGCCCGGCCTCGACCACCATGACCATGTCGGCCGGCTGGTACTCGACGATCCGGCCCAGACCGCGGGTGCGGACCACCGCGTCGATGCGCTCGGGCCAGGGGCCCAGCTCGAGCTCGGTCCCGCCGCCGAGGAACGCGACGCGCTTCCCCTCGCGAGCGAGCTGCTCCATCGCCCGCGCCGCCTCGGCCAGGCTGCGCGGCTCGTGCGCCTCGGCCGCCTCGAACGGGGTGGTCATCCGCGCCCCGCCTCGCCGCTCTCCTCCAGCGGATGCGGCGCGTACTTCCCCGGCCTGTCGCCGCACAGGCGCGGAGTGGGAAAGACCTTGCCCGGATTCATGCGGCCCTCGGGGTCGAACGAGCAGCGCAAGAGCGCCATGGTGGCGAGATCGTCGTCCGAGAACAGCTCGCCCATGTAGGGCGCCTTGTCGGCCCCGACGCCGTGCTCTCCGGTAATCGAGCCGCCCGCGCGGATGCAGGCGCGCAGGATCTCTCCCCCGACCTTCTCCGCCAGCTCCTCCTGCCCAGGGATGCGGGCGTCGTAGAGCACCAGCGGGTGGAGGTTGCCGTCGCCGGCGTGGAACACGTTGGCGATGCGGAGCCCGGCGCGCGCCCCCAGCTCCTCGATCTCGCGCAGCACCTGGGCGATGACCGAGCGCGGGATGACCCCGTCCTGCACCATGTAGTTGGGCGAGATGCGGCCCACCGCCGCGAAGGCGCTCTTGCGGCCCTTCCACATCGTCTGCCGCTCGGCTTCGTCCTTGGGCAGGCGCACGAGGAGCGCGCCCGCCTCCCGCGCGATGCGCACCGCCTCCTGCGCGGTGTGCTCGACCTCGGCGAGCGGGCCGTCCACGTCCATGAGGAGCGCCGCGCCGACGTCGGGCCAGTCCACCCCGGTGGCCGCCTTGATCGCGACGATCGCCAGCCGGTCCATCATCTCGATGGCGGCGGGCACGATGCCCGCGGCGATGATGCGCGACACCGCGTGGCCGGCCTCGTCGGTGGAGGGGAAGGTGGCGAAGAAGGTCCGCGTGGCCTCGGGCTTGCGCAGGACGCGCAGCACCACCTCGGTCACGATGCCCAGCGTGCCCTCGCTGCCCACCAGCGCGCCGGTCAGGTCGTAGCCGGGCGTGTCGAGCACCGGTCCGCCCAGGTCCAGCACCGAGCCGTCCGCCAGCACCACGCGCGCGCCGAGCACGTGGTTCACGGTGAAGCCGTACTTGAGGCAGTGCGCGCCGCCCGAATTCTCCGCCACGTTCCCGCCGATGCTGCAGACGCTCTGCGAGGAGGGATCGGGCGCGTAGTAGTAGCCGTCCGGCGAGAGCCGGCGGCTCACTTCCAGGTTGATGACGCCCGGCTCGACCCGCATCCACCCGTTGGGAAGGTCGATCTCGAGGATGCGCTTCATCCGGGCCAGGCCGACCAGGACGCACCCGGGGACGGGCAGCGCGCCGCCGGACAGGCCGGTCCCGGACCCACGCGGCACCAGCGGGAGGCCGTGCGCGTGCGCGATCTTCACCACCTCGACGACCTCCGCGGTCGTCGACGGGAGGACCACCACCGCCGGCGTGAGCCGGAAGCTGGTCAGGCCGTCGCACTCGTAGGTGCGCAGCTGCTCGGGCTCGGTGATGCAGTTCCGCTCGCCGACGGCTTCCCGCAAGGAACGGATGGCGGCCTGGGAAATCATGACCCGATGGAGATCGAGCACAAGTTCACGGTCAGGACAAGTGTGCAGGGTCATCGCAACCTGCTTTGTCCCCAAACGACCATGGACTAGAGTGCCGCGTCCCGTCACGCCCTTGAGGGAGGGTCCATGAACGATCGAAGGCAGAAGAAGTTGGGCCGCCCAGGAGTACGTCTACGCGCTGACGACCTTCATCAGCTCGACCGTCAACCGCACCCTCCCGGTCGGCATCAGCGTGGAGATGGTCCGCGGCGACGTCTACTTCTGGGGCCCCCTCATGGCCTCCGCCATCATCGGCTCCATCCCCGTGGTCATCGTCTACGCCTTGTCCCTCGACTGGTTCATCAGCGGCATGACCACCGGCGCCGTCAAATAGGACTAAAAAGCGTTTCAAGGGAGGGCGGGAGGATTTTGGTTTTCAAAAAAAAATCTCCCGCCCTCCCGTGTCTCCCGCGCTCCCCTGAAATTCTTGTAGTCCCTGCTAGAGGCCGAGGTAGGCGGAGCGGATGGCGGGGTCGGCGAGGAGGTCGGCGGAGGTGCCGGAGAGCTTCACGGTGCCGGTTTCGATGACGTAGCCGCGGCGGGCGACTTCCAGGGCCTTCTGGAGGTTCTGCTCGACCAGCAGGATGGTGATTCCTTGCTGGTGCAACGTGCGGACGATGTCGAAGACCTGATCGACCAGGATGGGCGCGAGGCCCAGGCTGGGCTCGTCGAGCATGAGCAAGCGCGGCTCGCTCA
>WNFD01009711.1_pt1 | contig 16276 bp, 14 predicted proteins | sample 5400491 | NCBI WGS metagenome assembly WNFD01 (sample SAMN13153343, study PRJNA577476) | soil metagenome | isolation source: 120 cm saprolite under Douglas fir tree site 2 hole 2 replicate 2 | place: USA:California | collected 2015-04-18 | reverse complement strand
ACCGCGGTGCGCTCCTCGGCTCGGTGGTGCTCCTCGGTCTCCTCGAAGGCAGCCGGTTCGCAAAGGACGTGATCCCGTTCCTGACAGGCGTGCAACTCGCCGCGGCGCAGCAGATCCTCGTCGGGGTGGTGCTCGTCGTACTAATGATCCAGCGCCCCGAGGGATTGCTCCCAGAAACACCCGGTTCAGACTAAGGAGGAACCGATGCGGGTAGGGTTCATTGGCCTGGGGAATATGGGTGGGCCGCTGGCGGGCTTCGTGCTCAAGGCAGGGTTGTCACTCGTGGTCCACGACATCAGGCGAGAGGCGGCGGCAACGCTGCTCGAACAGGGCGCGATCTGGGCCGACTCTCCGAGGGATGCGGCCGCGCAGTGCGATGTCATCTGCATCTGCGTTCCCGGTCCCCCGGAGATGCAGGCCGTGGCGCTCGGTGCCGGAGGACTTCTGGAGGCCGTCAAATCGGGATCGGTGGTGATCGACCACACGACCAACTCCCCTGCGATCGTCCGAGGCGTCGCCGGCGCGCTGGAGGCGCGCGGGGTGCACTTACTCGACGCGCCGCTCGACGGCGGCCGTGAAGGCGCACTCGAGGGGCAGCTCACGCTGTTCGTCGGTGGCGACGAAGCCGTCCTGCGGCGAGTGAAGCCGGTGCTCGCCACGTTTTCCAGGAGCGTGGTGTGGGTCGGCGAGCTGGGCGCGGGCTCGATCACCAAGATCGTCCACAACGCCCTAGCCATGAGCATCGACCTGCTCCTCACGGAGTGTCTGACCCTCGGCGCGAAAGCCGGTGTCGCGCTCCCTCGTCTCGTGGCGGCGTTCCGCGAGGGGTGCATCGTGAGCAACAACATGACTTTTACGAAGCGGATGCCGGCCACGCTGTTCCGTGGAGATTTTGCCGCCCGGTTCGCGCTGGCGCTCGCGTACAAGGACTTCCGGCTGGCCGGCGATCTCGCGACCCAGCACGGCGTACCCACCCGCCTGCTCGACCTCTGTCAGATGGAGCTGCTGGAGGCGATGAACCGTGGGTGGGGCGATCAGGACCGCACGAAGGCGTCGACGCTCCAGGAGGAGCGGGCCGGCGTGAAGCTGAGAATATAGACGCGCCGGGCGCTCCTCCGTATCCTCTCTAGCGCGCGGAGATCGTCCCCGGCATCGTGGCCCGGCGTGCTTCCTCCGGCTCCGGACGCGCCACCGGCATGCCCCGGCGGCCGAGCTTCGACTTGTCCATCGAGTAGAAGTTCAGGCTGTTGTCGAGCAGCATCTTCCGCTTGGCGGAGTCGGGAACGTCTTTCCGCCCAAGCAGCGTCGCCACGGTCCCGGGATAGGGATTGCCGTCGTGCCCCGGCTCGCCGACGAAGAGCGCGTCGAAGTGGAGGTAGTCCGAGGCAAACAGCATCGCGTCTTCGCCGACGTGGTCGATGAAGAACGGGATGAAGTGGTCGCCGGGCTCGCAGCTGAAGAACACGCGGCCGCACTTCACGTACTCGCTGGGCTTCGCCGAGATGTGCGCCCACCGCTCGGGCGCGACCTCGTTGTACTCGTCCATGCGGTGCATCCAGTATGGCACCCACCCCGCGCCCGCTTCTAGGAACGCGATCTTCAGCCGGCTGAACCGCTCAAGCACCCCGCTCGTGATGATGTTGGAGCACGCCAGCATCTGCGCGAACGTGTGCGCCATGTGCGAGGCCTCGAGCATGTGGTCCGGCCGGTTGACGTCGAAATAGCTCCGGAACAACGACGGCAGCGCCGGGCCGTGGACTGCTATCGGCACGTTCAATCGCTCGGCTTCCGCCCAGAAGGGCGAGAGCCGCGCGTCACTCAGCAACGTGTCTTCCCGCACGGTGCACCCGATCTGGATGCCGACCATGTTCAATCGGCTCACCGCCCGGCGCATTTCCTCGATCGCGCCCTCCACGTCCTGGAGCGCCACGAGGCCGATGCCTTTGAGCCGCTGCGGGCACACCTCGCAGTAGTCATACAGCCAATCGTTGTACGCGCGCGCCCGCGCCGCGGCGAAGCCTGCGTCGTGCGTGACCGTCAGCGGTAACTCGTCGGTGGGATAGATGACGACCACATCGATCTGGTCGCGGTCCATGTCCGCCAGGCGAGCCCAGGGATTGTAGGTCCCCATCCGACGATAGTGGATGGCCTTGCCGTGCGGCGCCGGCAGGTTGCCATTGACGCCCACGAATCCGCACTCCGTGTCGGGTCCCCAGACCTTGCCGTCCACGAGTCGGACAATGTTGCCCCGCGACACCTGGGTGTAGACGGGGCGCCGGTCGCGATACTTCGGATCGATTCGCTCGTAGGTTTCGTTAACCTCGATCACGTGCCCATCGCCGTCGATCACCAGATCCGGTCGCTCGGTCATCGCATGCTCCTCTCCGGTTCTCGCCGATCGTGAAACGTTCACAAACCTACCACGGAAACCGGTCGCTGGACTCAGCAGCCTGCATTCGATCACGCCGAGTTACCCCCTCGGTCTTCGTCTGTCCTGACGACGTCACGCTGACGGGTTTGGTACCGCGGTCGGATAACACCTAGCGGTGAGACTGGTCAATTCGATTTAGGTCGCTGCGGGGGCCCGCAACCACCTGCAGGCAAACAGGACGCTGGGTTTCTGCTTGGAGATCCCGATCTAAACTCGTGTTCAGTCACGACTCAAACATGCGCCCCGCTTGCGCGCCGCCGCATCGGCGCATGGGCCCGGAGAACGACGTCGCGCTTAGCCGGCAGCGACGGGCTCGTCCCGCTCGATCGCTCGGGATCACTTGGGATTCGCTACGCTGAGTACACTGCTTCGCGGACCCCAAAGCCCGCGCTTCTCGAGGAAGTCGGCCACGGCGCTCCCGCCCCCCGCCGAGCCGTCGGTGCTCACTCACCGTCATCTGCGCTCATTCAAGCCCCACCGCCTCCCGGCGACGGCCCAGGAGACGCTGAGCGCGGCGCACCGGCCGATGACGCCGCCGCGCTCCGGCACGCTGGGCGACCTGCTCGACGATACCGCGGCCGCGCGTCCCGGCGCCGAGGCCACCGTGTTCCGCGGCGAGCGACTCACCTGAGAAGGGGCCTTATGTCACCTACAATCCTCTTGGCCTACGTCAGAACCATTTGTTTCTGATCCACACTCCGCTGTCAACCTAATCCCGCGAATTCTGGACGGTCGCCTCCGCAGTCTTCGCGAGGGTCTTTGGAGGTCCCCGTCGCGTGGGCGCTCCACTGGCCCCCACGGGTGCCATGGAGAATGCTTCCATCTGCCGCCCGGCTATTCAAGACTAGCAGGCGCCCGTTCCAGCTGGCCGAGGGCCACTTGACGCGGAGCCTCTTTGGGCAGATTCTCGGACGCATCGATGTCGAGTGCAGGTCCACAACGACAAGGACCGAGCTCGTGGCGCGCGCCTCAAGCACGTGCATGGCGCACAGGGGCGAGCAGAGGGAGGCTGACCTTGAGCGCGCGGGCAATCTTCGGGCTGCAGGTACTGCTGAGCCTCGTCGGGTATTCCCGCATCGCCCGCTTCTACGTAGCGCCGCGACTGGCGGCGCTTCCGCTTCCAGCCGCGCTGACCCCGCTGCTCCTGCTCCACGCCTTTCGCCATCTCGGCATGGTGTTCCTGGTCCCGGCCGTCGTGGGAACCGCCCTCCCGCCAGCCTTCGCGGTGCCGGCGGCCTACGGCGACCTCCTCGCGGCGCTCCTGGCGCTGCTCGCCATCGCGGCCCTGCGAACGGCATGGCCTCTGGCGATCCCCCTCGTCTGGCTTTTCAATGTCGAGGGAACGCTCGACCTCGTCAACGCTTTCTATCAAGGCCTGCTCAACGACGTCCAGCTGGGCGCCGCGTACTACATCCCGACCTTCGCCGTACCGGCCCTGTTCGTGACCCACGCCATGATCTTCACGATGCTCATCCGCCGCACCCGGTGACGCGGCGCCTTGCTCGGGGCTGACGGCATGGGCACGGGGGCACGTAGCGCCGAGGGGCAAGGGCGGAGGGCGTTCGTGTTGCTTACGCTCTTAGGGAGGGCAATGGACACGTCGACATCATGCGAAGCCCGGCCCGCGGCATCGCCCTACCTAACCTCACTGCCGGATCACGCAGTGAATGACCATCGCCATGAGGGGGCGGCATGAGCGGACAAGCCCGCGTACAAAAAGTTCCGGGCTATTGCAGCCTGTGCATCGCCCGTTGCGGCACGATCGCCACGGTGGAGAACGGTCGGTTCACCCGCCTCGATCCCGATCCTTCGCACCCAACGGGCGCGGCGATCTGCGCCAAGGGCCGTGCGGCGCCGGAACTGGTCTACCACCAGGACCGGCTGACGACGCCGCTGCGCCGCACGCGGCCGAAGGGCGATGCCGATCCCGGCTGGGTGCCGATGTCCTGGGACGAGGCGCTGGATGAAACCGCCGCCGCGATGCGCGGCATTGCGGACCGGCACGGGCCACAGGCGGTCGCCTTCAGCCAGTCCTCGCCCTCCACGACAGCGATCGCCGACTCCGCGGTCTTCGTGCGCCGGCTGATGAATGCGTTCGGCACGCCGAACATGGTCTGGGCTCTGGATCTCTGCGGCTGGGGGCGTGGCTTCGCCACGCGCTATGCGTTCGGCCATGGCAGCGTCGCGACCGGTAGCGCCGGCGGCGGGATGGCGGACATCGCCAATAGCGGCTGCCTGATCCTGTGGGGCTACAACCCCTCCATCTCCCGCCTGACCCACGCCACGGCGACGGTCGCGGCGCTGAAGCGCGGGATGAAGCTGATTGTCGTCGATCCCCGCCGTGCCGGCCTCGCGAGCAAGGCGGATGTCTGGCTGCGCGTGCGCCCGGGCACGGACGGCGCGCTGGCACTCGGCCTCGCCAATCTGATGATCCAGCACGCCTGGTACGACCGCGAATTCGTCCGCGACTGGAGCAATGGCCCGCATCTGGTCCGCGCCGACACAGGCACCCTGCTGCGCGAAAGCGATTTGTCATCGGGCGGTGATCCGCGCCGCCTCGTCGCCTGGAACGCGAACGCCGCTCGACCAGTCGCCTACGACCCCGCCACCGGCCGCTACGACAGCCCCAGCGACCACCTCGCCCTGACCGGCGAAGTCCGCCTGGCGACCCCGCACGGCACCCTCATGTGCCGGCCTGTTTTCGATCACTACGCCGCGCTGTGCCGGCAATACCCGCCGGAGGTGGTGGCGACGACATGTTGGATTCCGCCGGCCCAACTAGAGGAAACGGCGCGACTGATCTGGCAGTCCCGCCCCGTCTCCTACTATGCCTGGAGCGGGCATGAGCATCACGCCAACACCACCGAGACGGCGCGGGCCATGGCGCTGCTCTATGCCTTGACCGGCAGTTTCGACTCCGCCGGCGGCAACGTCCTGCTCCCCGCCGTGCCCTCGGCGTCGGTCACCGGGGAGGATCTACCCGCCGCGAAGAAACTCGCGCCAGCGATCGGAGTGGCCGACCGGCCGCTGGGGCCGGCGCGCTGGAACAGTGTCTCCGCCCAGGATTTCTACAGTGCTGTACTGGAGGGCACGCCCTACCCGATGCGCGGGCTGATCGGCTTCGGCTCCAACATGCTGCTCGCCTTCGCCGATCCGGTGCGCGGGCGGACGGCGCTGGCGGGGCTGGATTTTTACGCCCATGTCGATCTGTTCATGTCGCCCACCGCGGCGCTGGCCGACATCGTGCTGCCGGTCGCCTCCGCCTTCGAGCGCGAGGCGCTGCGGATCGGCTTCGAGATTAGTCCGGAAGCCCAGTCCCTGGTCCAGTTCCGCCAGGCGGTGGTTCCGCCGCCGGGCCAGGCGCGGCCCGATACCGACATCATCTTCGACCTCGCCGCGCGCCTCGGCCTCAGCGCGCATTTCTGGGATGGCGATATCGATGCCGCCTACCGCTACCAGCTCGCCGCCAGCGGGCTGAGCCTGGAACAGCTCCGCGCCGAGCCGCGCGGGGTGCGGGTGCCGCTGAGCACGCGATACCAGAAGCACGCCGAGACGGACGCGCAGGGTAACCAGCGCGGCTTCCCCACCCCGTCGCGCAAGGTCGAATTCTGGTCCGAGACGTTCCGCGAGCAGGGCTACGCGCCGCTGCCCGCATTCGTCGAGCCGGGCATCGGCCCCGTGTCCCGGCCTGACCTGGCGGCGTGCTTCCCGCTGGTGCTGACCTGCGCCAAGCCCACATTGTTCTGCCAGACCCAGCACCGCGCGTTGCCCTCCTTGCGCAAGCGCGCGCCGGACCCAGAGGTGGAACTGCACCCGAACGCCGCGGCCGCGCGTGGCATCGCCGCCGGGGACTGGGTCACGATCGAAACGCCGGCAGGACGCGCCCGGGCACGGGCGCATTTGAACGACAGCCTCGATCCGCGCGTTGTCGTCGGCGAGCATGGCTGGTGGCAGGACTGCGCCGAGCTCGGTGCCCCAGGCTACGATCCGTTCGGGCCGGATGGCGCCAATTTCAACCTGACCGTCGACCCCACCATGCGCGACCCTGTCAGCGGCACCACGTCGCACCGCGCCAATCTGTGCGAGGTGCGACGGGCGGCGGTGGACTGAGCTGCCTACGGCTGAGGGCCGACGGCAGGGGGACAGGGCACGCGGCGGGGAAGGCCTGGATTGCCGTCATAACCCAACGGTCGCTAGTTCAAATCCAGCCCGCGCAATGCTTCTAGATTAGATCGATCTCGAACCTGAGCATTTTTGATATCGGTGGTTGCAGGCCCCCGCAACCAGCGATATCAACTTCCAGGACCCGGGGAGTATTCCACCCCGCGAACTAGGGAGAGTAGAGAGACTACAAAATCTGGAGCTTTCCGCCCGCCGATTCCTTGCAAAAGTGGCGGGCCGATTCTGCAGGGTTCGTAGGTTTCCAAGCAGGGAGGTCTCGCACATGTTGCCCGATCGCCCCGATGCAGCCGAGCTACTTGAACTCCTAGATTTCCACCCGCCTCATTGGCGCCGGTACTACCAGGACCTCTGGAGTCGCTACCCCACCCTGGCGGACGACTGGGTTCACGTCGGCTTCTTGTGGCTGGTTATGTCTCATCCGAAGGCGAGCCGAAACACGGTGTCCAAGTACCTGAAGTCTTTAAAAGCGCCAGAGAAGGTCGTATAAGCCGGGTTCTGTCTGACCGCCGAGGTTTCCCCCGTCGGCGAGATGATCATTTCTCTAGGACGCCGGTTACCCGGCGCCTCAAGCGGCCATACCCGAGAGCCCCACGCGGGCCGCGCTTCACCTGCTCTTGCGAGCAGGATCGCTCTCCTATTTGGCCTTGCTCCGGATGGGGTTTACCGAGCCGACCCGGTCACCCGGGCCGCTGGTGAGCTCTTACCTCACCGTTTCACCCTTACCGCCCGTGAAGGCGGCGGTCTGTTCTCTGTGGCACTGATCCGTGGGGTCGCCCCCCCTGGCCGTTAGCCAGCACCCTGCCCTGCGGAGCCCGGACTTTCCTCCCGTGCGGTTGCCCGCACCGGCGATCATCCAGCCTTCTCTGACGCAATCAAAGAGCGTGTGTCGCTGCCGAGCAGTATAGCCTAGGCGGCCGGCGCGCGCGGGCCGCGGACTCGAGCGCGCCGATCTCCACGTCCACCCCCGGGGAATGATGACAGAGCATCGGCTCCGAAGGGGCGGGGAGGCCCGCGGCGGCCAGCAGCGACTCCTCGAGCCGCTCCACGGTGGCACCCCGCAGCGGGTAGGGCGAGTGACGCACCCGGGCGCGGTGCAGGCCGCTCCGCCGGCGCACGTAGAGGCAATAGCGCTCGATCAGGAAATGATCGCGACTTCCCGGCCGGGCCGGCTCACGCGGCGCGCCCACCGTCCACGTGACCGCGAGCGCCGCGTCCCGCGCGCCCCGCCGCCTCGACGTGTAGGCGACGCGCGGACCGTCCACCCGCCGCGACATGACCGCGTGGAAATAGGGCAGGCCGTAGCAGAGACGCGCCGCCGCCACCGCGAAGCGGGAGGCGGCCTCGAGCGAGAAGAAATAGATGCCGGGCTCGCCGTCCGGGCCGCGCACGTAGGTGCGCAGGTTGGTCTCGAGGAAGGCGATCGAGAGGGCCGCGGGAAGGCGGGCCGGGTGAGAGTCGGCGATCAGGAACGGGATCAGGGTGATCCAGGCGGACCCGTCGAGGCAGTCCAGGGCGAGCTCGGCCGGCACCAGCGGCCGCAGCCGCTCCGCCGGTGCCGGCCAGTGGATGAACAGCAGGTCGCGCCAGCGCTGCCGGACGACGGCCCGGACGGCGCCGGGCGCGCTCACGGCTCCTGGCGCTTGACCGCCTTCCGGTTGGCCCGTCGCTCCAGATCCCAGTAGCGCCGGTCGCGATCCGCCAGGATCTCCTCCGAGGCCCGCAGCGGCGCCTGGGGCGCCTGCTCCACGCCCAGCGCGTGGCCGATCTCGTCGACGATGTCCTGATCCGGGGTGGACACGCTGCCTCCCACCGCTTCCTCGCCGGAGCTCTGCGCGCGCTGCCAGTCCGCGTCGATGTCGCCGCCGGTGGCCGCGGGGCCCGTCTCGTGGTGCTCGGTCAGATCGCGCAGGAGACCGACGGTCTGGCCGCGGTCCTCGCCGCCTTCCCGCCCACGTCGGGTGGCCGGGGTGCGCTTGCGCGTGCGGGCGCGCGCCTTTCTGGGAGAAGGCGCCGCGCGCTTCGTCGGGACGCGCTTCGTCCGGGCCCGCTTCGCCTGCGGGCGCTTCGTGCCGGCCCGTCTCGTCGGGCTGCGCTTTCTCGCGGTCCGCTTCGCCGCCGCTCGTCTCGGCCTGGCCTTGCGCTTGCTCATGGTCCACCTCCCGGGTCGGGCGATCCCGACGGCCACTTCTGTGGTAGAGAATCGTCCGCATGGTCTCACGAATCGCGCTGGCGTGGCTGGTGGCGGCTCTGGGCCTGGTCGGCGGGCTCCCGGGCGGCGCGGCGGGGCAGGGAAGCGCGCCGGTCGCCACCCTGGCCGACGGGCGGGTGGGCCAGATTCACTTCGAGAGCCGGACCCCCGCCGGCTACTTCGCCCTCGCGCGGCGCGAGGCGGCCCCGAGTGCGGTGGTCGTCGGCACGCTCCGGCTGCCCAAGGACGCGGCCGGCCGCGGGCCCGCCATGGTGATCGCCCACGGCAGCGGTGGGGTGGACGTGCGGGAGGCGGCCTGGGCGGACCGTCTCGGCGCCCTCGGCCTGGCCACCTTCGTGGTCGACAGCTTCACGCCCCGCAACATCCGCGAGACCGCGACCGACCAGGGCCGCCTTCCCACCGCCGCGAACGTGGCCGATGCGCTGGCCGCGCTGCGCCTGCTCGCCACGCATCCGCGCATCGACCCGGACCGCATCGGGGTCATCGGCTTCTCCAAGGGCGGCCAGGTCGCGCTCTACACCGCGCTCGAGCCGTTCCGACGCGGGGTCCTCGACGACGAGCGCCGCTTCGCCGCGCACGTGGCGCTCTACCCGTACTGCAGCGACTGGTACACCGCGGCCCGGGTGACCGGCGCGCCGCTGCTGCTCCTGCTGGGGGGCCGCGACGACTACACGCCCGCGGAGGCCTGTCGCGGCTACGCGGAGTGGTTCAAGGGCGCGGGGGCGGAGACCACCGTCGTCACCTACCCGGATGCCTACCACGACTTCGACTCGGAGCGGTGGCCGCGCTTCGAGCGCGGGCTCGTCACCGGGCGCGGCTGCGACATGGCGGTGGACCTGGATCGCTTCACGGTCGCGCGTCGGGGGACCGGGGAGGACATCACCGCCACCGCGGGCCGGTACGGACGCGACTGCCTGGCCCGCGGGGCCACCATCGGCGGCGACGCCGAGGCGCGGCGTCGGGCCCCCGAGGACGTCGCGGCCTTCCTGCGCCGCGTGCTCAAGCCCGAGACGCATTGACGGCCTCCGGGCCGTCTGCTACGGTTGCCGCGCGAATCGCTTCTCTCATTCCTCTCGAACGACGTGGTCAGGGAGGTGGCAATGGCGCAAGAAGCGTACGATCCAGAACGCGGCGCGATGTCGCGACGCACGATGCTCCGCAGCGTGGGCGCGGCGGTCGGGGCCGCGGTCCTGGCCCCGCGGCTCGCGGGCGCGCAGACCCCGCCGATCGGGCCGCCCAGCACCATCACGCAGCCGCCGCGCGACTTCAGCCCGCGCGGGGCGCCCACCACCTACTTCACCGATCCCGACGTGCTCACCGTGGAGCCGGCCTTCAACGGGCTCCGACAGCCCAACGCGCCGATCCAGCGCCTGTGGACCGGGGCGCTCTGGGCCGAGGGGCCGGCGTGGAACGCGCAGGGCCGCTATCTCGTGTGGAGCGACATCCCCAACAACCGCCAGCTCCGGTGGATCGAGGACAACGGGCACGTCAGCGTGTTTCGCATGCCGTCCAACAACAGCAACGGCAACACCTTCGACTTCCAGGGGCGGCAGCTCTCGTGCGAGCACGTCACCCGACGCGTGGTGCGCTACGAGCTGGACGGCTCGGTGAGCCTCATCGCGGGGATGTACAACGGCAAGCGGCTCAACTCGCCCAACGACGTGGTGCCGCATCCGGACGGCAGCTACTGGTTCACCGACCCGCCCTACGGGGCCCAGCTCTACGAGGGCACGGTGGACGCGGCGGGCGGGCCCGCGAACACGGGGGGCCGGCTCAACCCGAAGCTCGGGCAGCCGCTCGAGCTCGGCTCCTACAAGCGCGAGCTGCCCACCGCGGTGTACCGCGTCGACAAGGGCGGCACGCTCACCCAGGTGGTGGGGGAAGACCTGGTGCCGGATCCGAACGGGCTCTGCTTCTCGCCCGACTACAGGAAGCTCTACGTGATCAGCACCGGCAAGGGTCCCGGCGACACCCACGCGGGCGGCAAGGGCGACATGTACGTCTTCGACGTGGGTGGAGACAACAAGCTCTCCAATGGCAAGCTCTTCAGCGCCTTCATGGTCGACGGCGTCAAGTGCGGGCCGGACGGGGTGCGCGCCGACGTGGACGGCAACCTGTGGGTGTCGAGCAACGCGGGGCGCGCGGTGGGCTACAGCGGGGTGACGGTGTGGACGCCGCAGGGCCAGCTCATCGGGCGCATCCGGCTGCCCGAGATCTGCGGCAACGTCTGCTTCGGCGGGCCCAAGCGCAACCGCCTGTTCATGGCCGCGAGCCAGTCGCTCTACGCGGTCTACACCGCCACCCAGGGCGCCGCCCCGGGCTAAAAGCGGGTAAAAGCGGGGTCAGGTCTTACATTCCGACATTTTCGCTGCGCTCGCAGACGGCTGGCGCGCCTGGAAATGTCGGAATGTAAGACCTGACCCCATGCCAACCATGAAACTCGGCGTCTACCTGAACGCGCAGCATCCGGCGGGCGACGATCCGGCGCGCCGCTTCGCGGAGACGGTCGAGCAGGCGCGCCTGATCCGCTCGCTGGGGTTCGACTCGATCTGGGGCGGGGAGCACCACGCCACGCCCGGCTTCCACTACTTCCCGCTGTTGCCGATGCTGCAGCGATTGGCCGCGGAGGTGCCCGGCCTCGAGATCGGCACCAACCTCGTGCTGCTGCCACTGCACAACCCGGTGGAGATCGCGGAGGTGGGCGCCTTCCTCGACGTGCTCACCGGCGGGCGCTTCTTGCTGGGCGTGGGCCTCGGCTACCGGCCGGAGGAGTTCGAGATCTTCGGGGTGCCGCTGGCGGAGCGGGTGAGCCGGCTCGCCGAGGGCGTGGAGATCATCCGGCGGCTCTGGACCGAGGACAAGGTCACCCACCGTGGCCGGCACTGGACGTTCGAGAACGTCACGATCCGGCCGCGCCCGATCCAGTCGCCGCGCCCGCCGATCCTGGTCGGCTCGCAGGTGCCCGCGGGCATCGCGCGCGCCGCGCGCATCGCCGACGGCTGGCTCGTGGTGCCGCTGCCGCGCGTCGACGAGTTCGCGGCGCAGGCGCGCGCCTTCACCGCGGCGCGCACCGCGGAGGGGCGGACCGGTGGCGCGCAGATCTGCCGATTGCTCGAGGTGGTCTGCGCGCCCGACGAGGAGACCGCGATCCGCCGCGCCGCGCCCTACCTGCTCGAGAAGTACGCGGCCTACTTCTCCTGGGGCCTCGAGGGCGTGACCCTCGACCCGGGCGCTCCGCCCGAAGCTCAGCTCCGCGGCCTCGCGGCCAACCGCTTCGCGATCGGCTCGCCCGCCCAGGTCATCGAGGCGCTGCTGGCCCAGCACGCGGCCGGCGCCACGCACCTGACCATGCGCGTGAGCTGGCCCGGCATGCCCCAGGCGGACGTCCTCGCCGGCATCGAGCTCCTGGGTCGCCAGGTCCTTCCCGAAGTCCGTCGCCGTACCGCGGTCTAGCCGGGCCGCCGAAATGTCGTTTTGTAAGACCTGACCCCAAACTGAAAACTGAGGAGCGCGTGCATGCGTGTGGCGGCGGGGAAGATCGAGGCGCAGCTGGTGGCGGTGCTCGGGGCGTGGGGGATGTCGGCAGAGCACGCGGCGGTCACGGCCCAGATGATGGTCGAGACCGATCTGCGCGGGGTGGACTCGCACGGCGTCTCGATGCTGCCGACCTATGACAAGGAGTTCCGCGCGGGCCGGCTCAACATGCGCCCGCAGTGGAAGGTCGTCCGCGACCGGCCCTCGATGGCGCGCATCGACGCGGACCGCTCCCTCGGCCATCCGGTCTCCGCCCACGCCATGAACCTGGCGGTGGACAAGTGCCGGGCCACCGGCGTCGGCGTGGTCGCGGTGTTCAACTCGCACCACTTCGGCGCGGCCGGCTGCTACGCCAAGATCGCGGCGGACCGCGGGGTGATCGGCATGGTCACCTCGGCCACCCGCGGGGTCACCCTGGTGCCGACCTTCGCGGCGGAGCCGATCATGGGCACCAACCCGCTCGCGTTCGCGGCGCCCGCGCGGCGGAACGCCCCGTTCCAGCTCGACATGGCGACGACGACGGTGGCGGCCGGCAAGGTGAAGGTCTACAAGCTCAACCACAAGCCGGTGCCCTCGGGCTGGGTGGTGGACGGCGACGGCCGCGCGGTGACCGACGAGGCGGAGGCCTTCCGCCACGTGTTCGAGCGGCCGGAGGGCGGCATCACCCCGCTCGGCGGGGGCCGCGAGCTGGGCGGGCACAAGGGCTACGGCCTCGCGGTGATGGTGCACATCCTGGGCGGGACGCTCGCGGGCGCGTCCTTCTCGCCGCTGCGCAACCGGACCCAGCGCGACTCCGATCCGCACAACATCGGCCACTTCTTCATGGCCATCGATCCGGGCGCCTTCCGCGACGAGGGCGAGTTCGAGAGCGATCTCGACGACGTGATCGACGTGCTGCACGGGGCCAAGCGCGCCGATCCGGCCCAGCCGGTGCTGGTGGCGGGCGACCCGGAGCGCCTCACCCGGGCCGAGCGGCTCGAGCAGGGGGTGCCGATCCCCGACGACCTGATGGAGCAGCTCCGCGCGGTGGCGGCCGCCGCGAAGGTCCCGTTCCTGCTCTAGGAGAGGCCAGCTCTAGGAGAGGGCCTTGCGCAGGGCGACCGCGACCTCGTCAAGCAGGGCGCGGGACTGATCGAGGATGCGCGTCATCCGAAGAAATCCGTGGAACATCCCCGAGTACTGGGTGAGGGTCACCGCCACCCCCGCGTCGCGCAGCCGCACCGCGTAGGCCTCGCCCTCGTCCCGCAGCGGATCGCACCCCGCGGTGACCACCAGCGCGGTCGGCAGATCGCCGAGGCTCTTGGCCAGGAGCGGGGAGGCCAGCGGCTCGCGACCCTGCTCCTCGCGAGCCAGGTAGTGGCGCCAGAACCAGCGCATCTCCTCGGTGCCCAGCACGAACCCGGTGGCGTTCTCGCGGTAGGAGACGGTGCCGAAGTCGTGGTTGGTGACCGGGTAGATCAGCACCTGCAACAGGAGCCGCGGCCCGTGGCGGTCGCGGGCGAGGAGCGCCATCACCGCGGCCAGGTTGCCGCCCGCGCTGTCGCCGCCCACCGCGATGCGGGCCGCATCGAGCCCGAGGCGCGTGGCGTTGGCCGCCACCCACAGGAGCCCGGCGTAGGAGTCCTCGACCGGCGTCGGGTACTTGAACTCCGGCGCGAGCCGGTAGTCCACCGAGGCGACCGCGCAGCCGGCCGCGTTGACGATGGACCGGCAGATGCCGTCGTGGGTGTAGAGATCGCCGATCACCCAGCCGCCGCCGTGGTAGAAGACCAGCACCGGATGCGGGCCGACGCCGGCGGGCTGGTACACGCGCACCGTGATCTCTCCGCCGGTGACCGGCACGCGATGGTCGGCCACCGCGGCCACCTCCTCGAACGGGCCGAGCGCGGCGGTGCGGGTGCGCATGGACTCGCGGGCTTCCGTCGGGGTGGAGTCCTTGATCGGCTTCAGGTTGAGCGCGGCGAGAGCCTCGACGACCTTCTGGGCTTGCGGATCGAGTGGCATGTGCGCCTCCTGGACGGTCCCGCGTGGTATGCGGAAGACACTAGGCGCTCGCACGCCCGACGTCAAGCGGCGCCCCCGCGGGGTCGTCGCGGTCCGGATCGTCTCAGGGCGCCGCCCCGCGCCGCAGGTGCCGCGCCCCCAGCAGCAGGAGGCCGGCGGCCAGCCAGGCGAGCGTCCCGTCGAGCACGAAGGCGCCGGGCAGGCTGATCGCGGCCAGCCCGCCGCTCACCAGCGGGCTCGCCGCAGTGCCGATCTGCACGCTCAGGGCGAGCCAGCCGAAGGCGGCCCCGCGGCGCTCACCCGTCACGAGGCTGCCGCCGATCGAGTAGGCCAGCGTCAGCGCGCCGCCGAGGCAGAGCCCGGTGAGGCAGCGGAAGAGCATCAGGCTCTGCCACCCGGTCGTGAAGGCCATGAGGGCGCAGGGCAGCCCGCCCGCGACCAGGCCGATCAGGAGCAGGCGCTCCGCCGGCCATCGCTGGGCCAGCCGGCCCGCGAGCAGGGCCGAGCCGGTGGCGCAGATGGCGGCGAGGGAGATGATCTCGCCCGAGGTCGCGGCGATGCGGGTGACGTCGAGCAGGATCCCGACCTTGAGCGGCACGAGCAGCGAGAGCCCGCGGTCGATGAACTGGGCGACGAAGAGAAGGACCAGCACCAGCGGGAACCCGCGCGAGGTCCACACCTGGCGGAGGGTGAAGCCGGTGTCCGACGTGGCCGCGGCGGGCCCCGCGTCGCCCGGGGCTCGGTTCTCGGTGAACAGCACCAGCAGGCCGACGAGGGCCAGCGCGCACATGCCGGCGGTGACGAAGAACGCGTAGCGGAGCCCGAAGTGGGAGGCCACGTAGCCGCCCGCGGCGGGCCCGATGGCCACGCTCAGGAGCTGCGCGCCCTGCACGCGCCCGATGGCCACCGGCACGCGCTCCTTGGGGCACGACACGCTGGCCAGGGCCATGGCGAAGATGGAAAAACCGGCGATCACGCCCTGGAGAACGCGCAGGATCAGGAGCTGGGTGACCGAGGTGACGAGCCCCATCGCGGCCACGATGATCACGAAGCCGACCAGCGAGCGGACCATCATCATCTTGCGGCCGACCCGGTCCGCGAAGCTGCCCCAGAGCGGGCCCAGCAGCCCCGAGACCGCCGGGGTCACCGCGGTGAGCACCCCCGACCAGAGGGCGACCCGGGTGGGGTCGGTGACTCCGAGCTCCATCACGTAGAGCGGCAGGAAGGGCGAGAAGAACTGGAAGCCGACGAACGCGATGAAGACGACGAGGGCCAGCGCCCAGACGTTGCGTTCCCAGCTCTCCACTCGGCCGGGGCGTCCTCGTCTACCGGCGGTACCGGTAGGCCGCCGCCTCCGCGGCGATCTTGCCCACGTCCATCCGGTTGATGTCCTCGATGAGGTCGTTGGTGATCAGATCGGAGGTCGGCACCTTCTGGGTGATCACGCTCCACTTCACCAGGAAGTCCACGTAGTCGCGGTAGTTGGCCTCGGAGTTCTCGCCCCAGCGCTTCACCCCGGCCGGCTCGAGCTTGTAGTGGGGCATGCGGGCCTCGAGCACCTTGATGTCCTCGCGCACCGCGGTGGCCTCGTCCTTGCCGGTGGGCTTGGTCTGGGGGAACACCTCGTAGACGATGCGCACCGCGGCCTCGGGGTTCGCGATGGTGAAGATCGTCCCCTTGGCGTAGGCCCGGGCCATGCCGATCAGCTCCTTGCTCCGCGTCTTGAGCGTGTCCTCGGAGGCGAGGAAGCCGTTGCCGGGGAAGCGCTCGATGTCGCGCCGGTCGAGGTAGCGCATCCGCACCCCGGCGTTCTCGACCATCGCGTACTGGGTGTCGAACTGGCTGAGCGCCTCCACCTGCTTGTTGCGGACCATCGCCGCGGTCTGCGCGCCCTCGCCCGCCACCACGATCTGCAC